>JACCDR010406574.1_pt1 | contig 33054 bp, 26 predicted proteins | sample 7446431 | NCBI WGS metagenome assembly JACCDR01 (sample SAMN15323443, study PRJNA562643) | freshwater metagenome | isolation source: river surface water | place: USA:Blue River Watershed | collected 2017-08-17
ACCTGCCACTTGGTGTAGCAAAACGCCAGCGCCATTTGCGCAGGCGTCATGCCATGCTCACGGGCCAAAGCGTTGTAACGGCGTGCGGCTTCTAACGACTCGGCGCGTCCCCAACGTTGCTTGCGCATGGTTTCGTACTTGGCCATCCGTCCGTCTTGCGGCGCGTGATCGCCCAACAAACCACTGTCATCGTATTTGCCTGTGAGCAAGCCAAAACCCAGTGGCGAATACGCCAAGAGCGACACATTCAAGCGATGGCAGGTTTCGTCCAAACCGTTTTCATAGCTGCGGTTGATCAGACAGTATGGGTTTTGTACGGTCGCCACGCGTGGCAAACCATGCTGCTCAGCCAAGCGTACAAATTCATGCACGCCATACGGCGTTTCATTGGACAGACCAATGTGGCGAACTTTGCCCGCTTTGACCAACTGTGCCAACGCCTCCAGCTGGGCGTGAATGCTGGTTTTAGAGTTCTCTTTTTGAGGGTCGTAATACACCGCCCCAAACGCAGGAACATGGCGCTCAGGCCAGTGAATCTGGTAGAGGTCAATCACATCCGTTTGCAAACGACGCAAGCTGCCCTCACACGAAGCAATGATGTCTTGCATGGACAAACCTTGGTTCTCACGCACCCAAGGCATGCCGCGTGATGGCCCCGCCACTTTGGTCGCCACCACCAACTTTTGACGTGCCGCAGGGTTCTTGGCAAACCAATTGCCGATGATGGTTTCGGTGTGACCGTAGGTCTCGGCCTTGGGCGGCACCGAATACATCTCGGCGGTGTCAATGAAGTTCACACCGCGTGCGAGCGAGCACTCGAGGATGGCATGTGCATCGGTTTCATTCACTTGCTCGCCAAAAGTCATGGTACCCAAGCAAATGGGGGTGACGTGCAAATCGCTGGTGCCCAGCTGAACGAGAGGAAAAGTCATGGATTCACTCCGAGGAAGGAGACAGATGAAAAACCCGACAAGTCTAAAGCCTGGCGCGCTCTTCTTCTTGCAAACGCAAAACGCGGCGCTGCACTTTGCCCGTGGTGGTCATGGGGAGTTCACGGATGAACTCAATGTCCTTGGGGTATTCATAAGGCGCAAGCTTGCCTCGCACATGGGATTGCAGATCGGCCACCAAAGCATCACTGGCTTCATGGCCTGGGGCCAACACCACATAAGCCTTCACCAAAGCACCCCGCTCGGCATCGGGTTTGGGCACCACGGCAGCATTGGCCACGGCGGGATGTTTGACCAAACAATTTTCAATTTCGCTCGGACCAATGCGGTACCCCGCCGACTTGAACACATCATCCGCACGGCCTTGGTACCAGAGGTAACCGTCTTCGTCACACACCGCCAAATCGCCCGTGCGACACCAGTCGCCTGTGAACTTACCCAAGGTGGATGTGTCGTTTTTCCAATACCCCAAGAAAAAAATAGGGTCTGGCTGGCCATGCTGGTTGTAGCGGTTCAACGCCACATCGCCGGGCACACCCGCGGGGCACACGTGGCCGTCTTCGTCAATCACCGCCACACGGTGGCCAGGGTAGCCCTTGCCCATGCTGCCGGGTTTGGCGGGCCAGCCAATGCCATCGCGTGGTTGGCCATTCATGGCGCAATTCCCCACGATGTAGTTGATTTCGGTCTGACCAAACATCTCGTTCACCGTTACACTCAATTGGTCTTGGCAATAAGCAAACACGGCGTCCCCCACAGCCTCGCCCGCACTCATGATGGCTTGCAGCTGGAGGGTGAATTGGTGGCGAGGCTCGGGATACGCCTTCATCATCGCCTTCAACGCGGTAGGAAATAAAAATGTGTGCGTCACGCCGTGCTGCTGCATCAACGTGAAGGCCAACTCTGGACTGAAGCGTCCATTCCACGCCACGATGGGGCGACCAAAGTAGAGCGTGGGTAACAAGGCATCCATCAAGCCGCCCGTCCACGCCCAATCGGCGGGAGACCAAAAAACAGCCGTACTTTCAGTCGGAGAAGTCGTTGAAAAACCAAACCAGTTTTGGCTGCACACAAACCCCGTCAAATTGCCAATCAAGGCACGATGCGGAATCAATGCGCCTTTCGGCGGCCCTGTGGTGCCACTGGTGTAAATCAACACGGCCCCCTCGTCCGCCTTGGTTTGCACGGCCGTGAAAGCGCGTTGTTGCGTGGCAATGGCGCTGGTGTAGTCCACATCGACGTGCAACATATCGGCGGCATTGCTCAGGTCAATGCCCACCACCTCACGCAACGCCGGACATTGCGACCTCACACTCAACAGATTGCTGACCGACGACGCGTCCACGATGGCCACCACCGCTTCGCTATCTTGCAAGCGGTATTCCAAGGCCTCAGGACCGAAGAGCAACGACAAGGGCATGGCCACTGCCCCCATTTGCATCACCGCCATATACGCCACGGCCGTTTCAAAACGTTGTGGCAACACAATGGCCACGCGGTCGCCACGTTGCACGCCCAACTCGACCAACACATGGCTGAAGGCGTCTGCAGCCTGTTGCAACTGCGCATAGCTGGCACAACGCGGAGCAACGCTCTGACTCTGTGCATCAGCCATGGCATGTTCGAGGATGGCCACGCGCGTGTGAGCATCCGGTTGAGATGCCCAACGGCGGCTGCACACCTCGGCCATGTTGAAGTATTCAGGCACATGCCAACCAAAACCACTTTGCATGGTTTGGTAAAAGTCGTGTGAAGTCATGTTCGTAGAGGGCTGGGCCATGTCTTGTGTCCTTATGATTCGTCCAATGTACTCAATCCAAAAGCCTTCTCGTAGCGAATTTATCCCGATCCGTCACCTGCGTTACCACGTACTGCAGTGGGGCACGCCCTCACCTGACAAAAAACCGCTCGTGATGGTGCATGGATGGATGGATGTGGCCGCTTCATTTCAATTCGTGATTGATGCGCTTCAAAACGACTACTGGATCATTGCCCCCGATTGGCGAGGCTTCGGATTGACGGAGACACCCAACACTGACCATTTCTTTTTTCCCGACTACTTGGCCGACCTTGACCAACTGCTCGATCACTATGTGGGGAAGCGTCAAGTCCACTTGATTGGCCACAGCATGGGCGGCCATGTGGCTACGCTGTATGCGGGGGTGCGCCCTGAACGCATCCAAAGCCTCGTCAACCTCGAAGGCTTTGGCATGCCTGCTACGCGCCCCACGCAAGCCCCGGGCCGATTGGCGAAGTGGATGGACGAGCTCAAAGCACTTCAACGCGGAGAAATGGCTCTCAGGTCCTACCCCAGTCTGGAAGCGGTCGCACAGCGCCTGATCAAAACCAACCCACGTCTTGGCATCGACAAAGCCCAGTGGTTGGCCCAACATTGGGCTAGCCCCAACGATCAAGGCGAATGGCGCATCTTGGGCCATGCGGCACACAAGGTGGTCAACCCCAACTTGTTCAAAACCGATGAAACCCAAGCCATTTACGAAAGAATTACCGCCCCCACCTTGTGCGTGGTCGCAGACAGCGACAGCATGAGCCAATGGTGGAAAGACAGCTACACGCTTGATGAATTCAAACACCGCATTGCAGCCGTCCCCCAACTCACGCATGCTGTGATTCAAAATGCGGGCCATATGCTCCATCATGATCAACCGCAAGCACTCGCCAAGTGCATTGAGAATTTTTTAATCATTTAAAACAATGACCTTTGTCAGAAAATTTTCTAAGCTTTGTGCATGCATCGGCTTGTCCTGGGTATCCGGAGCAGCCGATGTTTGGGCCACCAACAACGACTTGTACGATTTGCAACCCTGTCCAGCCATTTTGGCGGATGAACAAGCGCCCGAGCCCAGCAAACAATGGGACTTGACCCTATCTCCCTACACCCATCACTGGAGTCATAACCCCGACCACAAACCTGTGGTGCTGGTGGCACTCGACCGACACCTCAAAGGCGGTCGCTTTTGCGGTGTCGCCTTGTTCAGTAATTCTTTCGGGCAAGAATCTGCTTACTTTTACGTGGGTCAACAATGGGACGGCTTATTCGGCCACCCCAAACTCTTCACCAAGCTATCGGGTGGACTCATCTACGGGTATCGTGACCAGTACAAAGACAAAGTGCCTTTCAACAAATACGGCGTTTCGCCTGTCATCATTCCCTCCTTGGGTTACGCCATCACGCCTCAAGATGCGGTACAGGTCTATGTACTGGGAACGGCGGGTCTCTTATTCGCCTATTCCCGTAGCTTCTGAGTGCTCGCCTGAACGTGAGAAAATCCGAGGTTTTCGCCTAGACATAAAGAAGACCTCATCATGGAAGCAGAACGCATCAACCTCATTGGATCTACCTTGGCCGACTTGAGCGCGCGCACGGTGGATTTACGGAGGTATCTTTGACTACGATGCAAAAGCCGAACGCCTTCGCACCGTCAACGCGTCGCTAGAAGACCCGACCATCTGGAACGACCCCAAAAAAGCGCAAGAGCTGGGTCGTGAGAAAAAAGCCCTCGACGGCGTGGTCGTCACCCTCACCCGTTTGACCCAAGAGTTGGCTGACAACGCCGAACTCTTTGAAATGAGCAAAGCCGACAACGACGAAGACGGCTTGCTGACCATCGAAGCCGACACACAAGGTTTGGTCAAAACCATCGAAGAACTCGAATTCCGCCGTATGTTCAGCAACGAGGCCGACCCGCTGAACTGCTTCTTGGACATCCAAGCCGGTGCCGGTGGTACCGAAGCCTGCGACTGGGCCAGCATGTTGCTGCGCCAGTACCTCAAGTACGCCGAACGCAAAGGCTTCAAAACCACGGTCGAAGACGAATCCCCTGGTGACGTGGCGGGCATCAAAGGCGCCACCATCAAGATCGAAGGCGAATACGCGTTTGGCTTGCTGCGCACCGAAACAGGCGTGCACCGCTTGGTGCGCAAGTCGCCCTTCGACAGCTCGGGCGGCCGCCACACCTCGTTTGCCTCCATCTTTGTGTACCCCGAGATTGATGACTCGATTGAAATCGACATCAATCCCGCCGACGTGCGCACCGACACCTACCGTGCCTCTGGCGCGGGCGGTCAGCACATCAACAAAACCGACTCGGCCGTGCGCTTGACCCACATCCCCACCGGCATCGTGGTGCAGTGTCAAGACGGTCGTAGCCAACACAGCAACCGTGATGTGGCGTGGAAACGTCTGCGTTCACGCTTGTACGACCACGAAATGCGCAAGCGTCAAGAAGAACAACAAAAGCTTGAGGACACCAAAACCGACGTGGGCTGGGGTCACCAAATTCGCAGCTATGTGCTCGACAACAGCCGCATCAAAGACTTGCGCACCAACGTCGAAATTTCGGCCACGCAAAAAGTGTTGGACGGCGATTTGGATGCTTTCATCGAAGCGTCCCTCAAGCAAGGCATTTAAGGAACACCATGTACCGTGAAGGCACAGCCCCATTGATTCAGCGCGCCGACTACGCCGCGCCCGCGTTTTGGATTGACACCGTCGATCTGACGTTTGACCTCGACCCCGCCAAGACCCGCGTGCTCAACAAAATGCGCGTGCGTCGCAACGCTGACGTGGCAGCACAGCCCTTGCGTTTGGATGGCGACGAGCTCAACCTCGCGCGCGTGTTGGTCAACGGCCAAGGCACGTCGTTCAAGATGGACGGCAGCCAATTGGTGCTCGAAAACTTGCCCGAAGGCCATGATGCTTTCGACTTGGAAATCTTCACCACCTGCAACCCCGCCAAGAACACCAAGCTCATGGGCTTGTATGTGAGCAACGACTCGTTCTTCACGCAATGCGAGGCCGAAGGCTTTCGCCGCATTACGTATTTCTTGGATCGTCCCGATGTGATGTCGAGCTACACCGTCACGCTGCGTGCTGACAAGCAAGCCTTCCCCGTGTTGCTGAGCAATGGCAACTTGGTGGAAGAAGGCGACTTGGAGGAAGACCGCCACTTCGCCAAGTGGGTCGACCCGCACAAAAAGCCCTGCTATTTGTTTGCCTTGGTCGCCGGCCAATTTGTGTGCCGCGAGCAGCGCGTCAAAGCCCCCTCGGGCAAAGAGCATCTGTTGCAGGTGTATGTGCGCTCGGGCGACTTGGACAAAACTGAACACGCTATGAACTCGCTCATGGCCAGCATCAAGTGGGACGAGCAACGCTTCAACTTGAGCCTCGACCTAGAACGCTTCATGATCGTCGCCACCAGCGACTTCAACATGGGCGCCATGGAGAACAAAGGCCTCAACATCTTCAACACCAAGTTTGTGTTGGCCAACTCCGCCACTGCCACCGACATGGACTACGCCAACATCGAGAGCGTGGTGGGCCATGAATATTTCCACAACTGGACGGGCAACCGCGTGACCTGTCGCGACTGGTTCCAGCTCTCGCTCAAAGAAGGCCTCACCGTTTTCCGCGACCAAGAGTTCAGCCAAGACTTGGCCGCTGAAGCGCTGAAAGACAACCCGCTTGGCAACGAGCATGGTTTAACAGCTGCGGCATCTGCCAAAGCCGTGAAGCGCATCGAAGACGTGCGCTTGTTGCGCACCGCCCAGTTCCCAGAAGACGCAGGCCCCATGGCCCACCCCGTGCGTCCTGACAGCTACGTAGAGATCAACAACTTCTACACCGTCACGATCTACGAAAAAGGCTCTGAGGTCGTGCGCATGATGCAGACCCTGACCAGCAGAGAAGGCTTCGCCAAAGGCATGTCGCTCTACTTCGAGCGCCACGATGGCCAAGCCGTGACCTGTGACGACTTTGCCCAAGCCATCGCCGATGCCAACCCAGGCTCCGCACTCGCCACGCATTTGGCGCAGTTCAAACGTTGGTACGCGCAAGCAGGCACACCTCGTGTGCAAGCGGCTGGCAGCTACAACGCCGACACGTGCACCTACACACTCACCTTGAGCCAAAGCTGCCCGCCCAGCCCTAGCCAAGATCACAAAGAACCGTTTGTCATTCCTGTGCAAATGGGCCTGCTCGGTGCGGATGGCCGCGAGGTATTGGCCACACAACTCTTGGTGCTGACGGAAAGCAAACAAAGCTTCGAGTTCAAAGACTTGGCTTTGCAAGCTGGCGAAGAGCCCGTGCCTTCTCTCTTGCGCGGTTTCAGTGCGCCTGTGGTGTTGGAGAAAGACTTCACATCCACGCAATTGCTCACGCTCTTGGCACACGACACCGACCCGTTCAACCAATGGGAAGCCGCACAACGCTTGTGTTTGAACGCCGCCTTGCACGCCATTGCGCCAAGCGATGAACCCACGCACGTGTTAGATGCAGCCTTGGTACAAGCCCTTCGCACCGTGCTGCGCAACCCTGCGCTGGATGCTGCATTCAAAGAGCTGGTCCTCACCCTGCCCTCTGAAACCTACATGGCCGAACAACTCGAGGTGGTGGACCCTCAACGCATCCACGCCGTGCGCGAAGCCATGCGCGCCCAACTCGCCCGCGAGCTGCACGACGATTGGGCCTGGGCTTTCGACGCACACCAAGACAACGGCGCATTCCGCCCTGACCCCGTCTCCAGCGGTCGCCGCGCTTTGAGCGGCATGGCCTTGGCCATGTTGTGCTTAGACGCACGCACCTCGGGCGATGTGGTGTGGCCCGGCCGCACTTACCAGCGATTCAAAGACGCGCACAACATGACCGACCGCTTCAACGCGTTGAACGCCTTGGTGCAAGCGCAATCGGTGAGCAACGGCCACGACTTAGCGACCGATGCGCTGCAACGCTTTTACAACCAGTTCCGCAACGAAGCCTTGGTGATGGACAAATGGTTTGCCCTGCAAGCCGGTCAGTCCGACCGTGGCGGCCATGTGTTGTCATTGGTCCGCAACCTCATGTTGCACCCTGACTTCCACATCAAAAACCCCAACCGCGCACGCAGCCTGATTTTCAGTTTCTGCAGCGCCAACCCCGGCGCATTCCACCGCAGCGATGCAGCGGGCTATGTGTTCTGGAGCGAACGCGTGTTAGAGCTCGACGCCATCAACCCCCAAGTCGCTGCACGTTTGGCACGCGCCTTGGACCGTTGGTCTAAGCTCGCCGAACCCTACCGCACCGCTGCGCACGAAGCCATCAAACGTGTCGCCGCCAAAACCGATTTAAGCAATGACGTCCGCGAAGTGGTTTCGCGTGCGCTCGCCAACTAAGGACTTGCCATGCCTGTTTCTCTCACCCGTTATTTGGTCGAACAACAACGCGCCAAAGGCCTCATTCCTTCTGAGTTGCGCTTGTTGCTTGAAGTCGTGGCCCGCGCTTGCAAAGGCATCAGCCACGCTGTCAACAAAGGCGCTTTGGGCAGCGAACTTGGCGATGTCATGGGCACCGCTGGCAGCGAAAACGTGCAAGGCGAAGTGCAAAAGAAACTCGACATCATCGCCAACGATGTGTTGATCGAAGCCAACGAATGGGGTGGCCACCTAGCAGCCATGGCGTCCGAAGAAATGGACAGCATCCACGTCGTGCCCAACCGCTATCCGCAAGGCGAATACCTGTTGATGTTTGACCCACTCGATGGCTCCAGCAACATTGAAGTCAACGTCAGCATTGGCACCATCTTCAGCGTGCTCAAAAAAGCCGATGCCAGCAAAGGTGTGAGCGAAGAAGACTTCTTGCAACCCGGCACTCAACAAGTGGCAGCAGGCTACTGCGTGTATGGCCCACAAACCACCTTGGTGCTCACCGTGGGTGATGGCGTGGCCATGTTCACCCTCGACCGCGAGCAAGGCTCGTTTGTGTTGACCCAAGAAAACGTGAAGGTGCCCGCCGACACCAAAGAGTTCGCCATCAACATGAGCAATATGCGCCACTGGGACGAGCCCGTGAAACGCTACATCGACGAGTGTTTGCAAGGCGAAGAAGGCCCACGTGGCAAAAACTTCAACATGCGTTGGATTGCCTCCATGGTGGCCGATGTGCACCGCATCCTCACCCGTGGTGGTGTGTTCATGTACCCCTGGGACAAACGTGAGCCAGGCAAAGCCGGCAAGCTGCGTTTGATGTACGAAGCCAACCCCATGAGCTGGTTGATCGAGCAAGCCGGTGGTGCTTCGACCAACGGCCATCAACGCATCATGGAAATCCAACCCACACAACTGCACCAACGTGTGAGCGTGATCTTGGGCTCCAAGAACGAAGTGGAACGTGTGACGAGTTATCACGCGCAAAAGTAATCACATTCCAACTCCGTCACAAAGGCCCGCTCTAGCGGGCCTTTTCACTTTGTATACGTCTGCTTTTTCAAGGTCTGGACAATGGCATCCATCCCTCACCTTGGTAAGTTCTCATGAAAAAAATCCTCCTCTTGGGCTCGGGCGAGCTCGGCAAAGAATTCGTCATCAGCGCCAAACGCTTGGGCTGCTATGTGGTGGCTTGTGACAGCTATGCCGGCGCCCCCGCCATGCAAGTGGCCGATGAATGCAGCGTGTTCAGCATGCTCGATGAAGCCGCCTTACGCGCCGCGATTGCGCAGCACAAGCCTGACTTGATCGTGCCCGAGATCGAAGCCATCCGCACCGAGGTATTGTTGGAGGTGGAAAAAGAAGGCTTCGAAGTCATCCCCAGCGCCCGCGCTGCCAACCTGACCATGAACCGCGACCGCATCCGTGATGTGGCGGTGGGTTTGGGCGTGCGCACCGCCAAGTTCAGTTACGCCGAATCGGCGGATGAGTTGATGAGTCAAGCCAAGGCGATTGGGTTTCCGGTGGTCATCAAACCCGTGATGAGCTCGTCCGGCAAAGGCCAAAGCGTGGCCAAGACCGAGGCCGACATTCAACACAGCTGGGACTATGCCTGCGAAGGCATGCGCGGTGACCGCCGACGTGTCATCGTGGAAGAGTTCATCCACTTCGACTTTGAAATCACCCTGCTCACCGTGCGCCAACGCAATGGCCACACCGTGTTTTGCCAGCCCATTGGCCACGTGCAAGAACGCGGCGACTACCAATACAGCTGGCAACCCCAGCCCATGAAGCCCGAGTATTTGAAGGCGGCCGAACAAATGGCTGAAAAAGTCACATCTGACTTAGGCGGCGCGGGGTTGTTTGGCGTGGAATTTTTTGTGACGAAAGATGAAGTGATCTTCAGCGAACTGAGCCCTCGCCCGCACGACACAGGCATGGTCACGCTCATCAGTCAAAACTTGAGCGAATTTGATTTGCACGCCCGCGCTATCCTGGGCTTGCCCATTCCCAACATCGACACCGTCGAAGGCGCAAGCGCTGTGGTGCTGGCCACGAAAGAAGGCACATCCCCCACTTTCACCGGTGTGGCCGACGCGATGAGCGAGCCTGGTACCGATGTGCGCATCTTCGGCAAACCCACCACACGTCCTTACCGACGCATGGCAGTGGCTTTGGCCAAAGGTGCGAATGCGCTCGAACGTTCGCGTGCGGCCGCGAAGAAGATCAACGTGGTCACTCAGTAAGCGCTTGTATCGACCATGAAAAAAGGGAGCTTTAAGCTCCCTTTTGTGTTGATGCGTTTTAAGCGTTGACGCCAAAACCTGCGGGGTGCGCCAGTGTGCCCCCCGCCGTGACAGACACTGCGCAGTACTTGAGTTCGGGAATCTTGCCAAACGGATCGAGCGCGGGATTGGTCAACAAATTGGCCGCTGCCTCTTGATACGCAAAGGGGATGAACACCGCGCCCAAGGGTGTACCTTCATCTAAGCGCACACGCAAACACACTTCACCACGGCGTGAAGCCACGGTCACCACATCACCGGCTTGCACACCCAAGGCTTGGAGGTCTGCACCGCACATCGATACCGTGGGCATGGGCTCGACGGCGTGCAAGACCTCTGAACGGCGCGTCATGCTGCCGGTGTGCCAGTGCTCGAGTTGACGGCCCGTGATGAGCACAAACGGGTATTGCGCATCGGGCACCTCGTTGGCCGGAATCAAACCTGCGGGCACCAAATGCACCTTGCCATCGTCGGTGGCAAAGTGATCGGTGAACACGGTGTGCTCCCCCGGATCGTCTTCGCTGTGGCAGGGATAGGTCACGCTGCTTTCACGTTGCAAGCGTTCCCAAGTGATGCCCCCAATCGCAGCATGCATGGCTTGGCGCATTTCCTCGTACACCTCAGCCACGCCGTAGTGCTCGCCAGCGTAGTGCCAATTCAAACCGATGCGTTTGGCCATCTCTTGAATGATCCACAAATCAGCACGTGCCTCACCCGGTGGTGTGATGGCTTGCTTGCCCAACTGCACCATGCGATCGGTATTACTGACCGTGCCGGTTTTTTCGGGCCATGCGGTTGCAGGTAGCACCACATCGGCCAACCATGCGGTCTCAGTCATGAAGATATCTTGCACCACCAAGTGTTCGAGCGAGGCCAATGCATGACGCGCGTGGTTCAAATTTGGGTCGCTCATGGCGGGGTTCTCGCCCATGATGTACATGCCGCGAATTTTGTGTGGATCGGTCTCGTCAGCCAAGATCTTGCCCATGATTTCCACCACGGTGTAGCCCGGTTTGTCATCCAACGGGGTGTCCCAAAACTTTTCAAACCAATCGTGCACTTCGGGATTGATGACGCGCTGGTAATTGGGGTACATCATGGGAATCAGCCCTGCATCACTCGCGCCCTGCACATTGTTTTGGCCGCGCAGCGGATGCAGGCCTGAACCGGGCTTTCCCAACTGGCCCGTAATAGAAGACAAGGCGATCAAGCAACGCACGTTGTCGGTGCCATGCACGTGCTGGCTCACACCCATGCCCCACAAAATCATGGCGGCTTTGGCGGTGGCATAGGCACGCGCCACTTCGCGCAAGGTGTGTGCATCAATGCCACACATCGGCGCCATGGCTTCGGGGCTGAAGTCTTGGATGTTGGCTTTGATGGCATCAAAGTTATTGACGCGGTTGCGAATGAACGTTTCATCGATCAACCCCTCTTCGATGATGACGTGCAGCATGGCATTGAGCATGGCCACATCGGTGTCGGCCTTGAAGTGCAAAGCTCGCCACGCGTGTTTGCCAAGGTCGGTGCCACGGGGGTCGGCCACCACCACTTTGGCACCGCGCTTGGCGGCGTTCTTCATCCACGAGGCGGCCACGGGGTGGTTGGAGGTGGGGTTGGAACCAATGACCAAGATGAAGTCAGAGTGTTCAACATCGTTGACTTGGTTGGTCACCGACCCCGAGCCCACGCCTTCGAGCAAGCCCGCCACGCTAGAGGCGTGGCACAAGCGTGTGCAGTGGTCGACGTTGTTGGACCCAAAACCGGTGCGCACCAGTTTCTGGAACAAATACGCCTCTTCGTTGCTGCCCTTGGCTGAGCCAAAACCTGCGAGCGCTTTTTTGCCGTGTGTGTCGCGCAGGTATTTGAGCTTGGATGCGGCGAGATCAAGCGCCTCATCCCACGTCGCTTCGCGAAACACTTGCGACCAATCAGACGCGTTGATGTTGAGTTCGTTCAAGGCCTCAGGATTTTTAGGCACACCCGGTTTACGAATGAGCGGCACCGTCAAGCGCTGTGGGTTGTGGCTGTAGTCAAACCCAAAACGCCCCTTCACACACAAGCGTCCTTGGTTGGCGGGGCCATCTCGCCCGTCCACGCTGACAATTTTGTTGTCTTTCACGTTGTAGGTGAGCAAGCAACCTACACCGCAGAACGGACACACCGAATCCACTTTTTGATCCACAGCTTGTGAACCCACATGCGCCTTGGGCATCAATGCGCCCGTGGGGCACGCTTGTACACATTCGCCACAGGCCACACAACTGCTCAAGCCCATCGGGTCGTTCAAATCAAACACGATTTGCGAATGGGCACCACGGTGCGCGTAGCCAATCACGTCGTTGACTTGTTCTTCACGGCACGCACGCACACAGCGGTTGCATTGAATGCACGCATCCAAATTCACAGCCATGGCGGGGTGAGACACATCGCAGGTAGGTTGCTCACGGCTCAGCGCACGCAGTTCAGGCCGCACTTGCACATCCATGCGAGAAGCCCAATCACTGAGTTCACCGTGCTGCCCTTGATCGTTCCATTTGTAGCCCTGCTCAGGCATATCGGACAGCAGCATTTCAAGCACCATCTTCTGGCTCTTCACCGCGCGATCACTCATCAATATCTCTAGTCCTGCAGTGGCGTTGCGGCAACAACTCGGCGCCAAAGTGCGCTCACCTTTGATCTCGACCACACACGCACGGCAGTTGCCATCGGCGCGTAAGCCATCGGTGTAGCAAAGGTGGGGAATGTCGACGCCGTGGCGTTGCGCCGCTTTGAGGATGCTCTCGCCCTCGTACGCTTGAACGGATTGGTTGTTGAGTTTGAATTCAATCATTCAAGCCACCTCGTGTGCAAAATAAGTTTGCACACACCGCACAGGGTTGGGTGCTGCTTGCCCAAGCCCACAGATCGAGGCATCGACCATCACTTGGTTCAAGTCTTCCAGTGTGGCGTTGTCCCACTGGGGGGCTTGCATGAGTTGCACGGCTTTGGCTGTGCCCACTCGACACGGCGTGCATTGACCGCAGCTTTCGTGTGCAAAGAACCGCATCGCGTTCAGTGCGGCATCGCGTGCGGTGTCGTGTTGACTCAACACCACTACGGCGGCAGAACCGATGAAGCAACCGTGTTCTTGCAGCGTGTCAAAGTCGAGCGGAATGTTATTCAAACGTGCGGGCAAGATGCCGCCCGATGCGCCGCCTGGCAAATAAGCATAGAGCGTATGCCCCTCCAACATGCCGCCGCAATACTCGTCAATCAAGGCCTGCACGGTGATACCCGCAGGGGCGAGCTTGACGCCCGGTTGTTTGACGCGGCCACTCACGCTGAAACTGCGCAAACCCACACGGCCATTGGCGCCAAAGCTGGTGAACCACTGTGGGCCTTTTTGCACAATGTCGCGCACCCAATACAGCGTTTCAAAATTGTGTTCGAGTGTGGGCTTGCCAAACAAACCCACTTGCGCGATGTAGGGCGGGCGCATGCGTGGCTCGCCGCGTTTGCCTTCGATGCTTTCAATCATGGCGGACTCTTCACCGCACACATACGCACCCGCACCTCGGCGCAGTTCGATGTGCGGCAGTGGGCAAGGTGGGTTGGCTTTGAACGTCGCCAATTCTTTTTGCAGCAGCTCGCGGCAACCGTGGTACTCATCACGCAGATAGATGTAGATGGCCTCAATGCCCACCACTTGCGCCGCCACCAACATGCCTTCTAAAAAGCGGTGTGGGTCACGCTCTAAATACGTCCGGTCTTTGAAGGTGCCGGGCTCGCCTTCGTCGATGTTGACAACCATCACACGAGGCGCAGCTTGCTCACGCACGATGCGCCACTTGCGCCCTGCAGGGAACCCTGCGCCACCTAAGCCACGCAGACCAGAGGCTTCCATGGCTTGCAACACCTCATCGACTTTGGCCTTGCCTTGATCTGCAGAGCTGGCCAATGAAGCGGCCAAAGCATAACCGCCATCGGCCACATAGGCGGCCATGTCGACGTAGTCGGGCAAAGCTTGTTGCATGGTTTTGGCGTTCACAGCAGCAGCCACCTTGTCGGGGGTCGCATGTGCCACGGCATTTTGCTGCACCACAGCCACAGGCGCTTGCTCGCAGCGCCCCACGCAAGGCGCACTGATCACACGCACATCCGTTCCCAAGATACTGGGCAAATTGGCCAACAATTGTTGGGCACCGCCCATTTCGCAACTCAGGCCATCACACACGCGTACAGTCAAAGCCGCTGGCTGTGCGTCGTTGGGCAACACCTCGAAGTGATGGTAGAAGGTGGCGACTTCAAACACCTCGGCCATAGGCAGTTTCATGTCATGGGCCAGCGCCACCAGATGTCGCTCGTACAAACCACGGTAGGTGTCATTCAACACATGCAGGTGTTCAATCAACAAATCGCGTCGATCAAACGCTGACACCAAAGCGCGCACTTCCTGCAGCGACTGGGCATCCGGCTGACGCCCTTTGAGGTGACTGATACGGCGCAGGGTTTGGCGCATGTCATCGACGGTACTGAGCGTCTGGGTAGCGATCTGGGTCATGTAGTTTTCAAACGAATTCCATTGCCCTTGATTCTCAATCAAATTCAAGGCGATTGGCTGTCACATTGGCTCTATGATTCCCCTCATGAAATTCATGACATGGCCCCTTCCCGCCCTGCTTGCTTGGGGCTCGTCTTGGCTCATTTTCAAAAGCCTGCAAAGTGTGGGATTGAGTGAGACCATTGCCTTGGTGCTTGCCGCGTTTTGGGGTGGATTTTTAAGTCGCTTCGGTCACACCCCGATGCGCAAAGCATTGATTGTGTTGGGCTTTCCGATGTCGGTGGTGGTCTCATCCAGCACGATCAGCATCCCCCCGATTGCATGGCTGTTTTTGCTTGGCCTGATTGTGTTGATTTACCCACGCAAGGCTTGGCGGGATGCGCCGCTGTTTCCAACCCCCAAAAAAGCTTTGCGTGACATGTCAGATCACATCCGATTGCCCGCAGAGGCTCGCATTCTGGATGCAGGCAGCGGTATGGGTGACGGGCTGTTGGCACTTCGAGACGCTTACCCACGCGCAGAGTTACACGGCGTAGAAATGAGTTGGCCTTTACGCGTTTTAAGTGCCATGCGCTGCTCATTTGCACGCATTCGCCAAGGTGACATTTGGTTGGTCGATTGGCGAAGTTTTGATGTGGTCTACATGTTTCAACGCCCAGAGAGCATGCCTCGTGCTGTCGAGAAAGCTGAAGCTGAATTGCGCCGTGGCGCGTGGTTGGTCAGCCTTGAATTTGAGGCCAAAGAACTGGTACCTCAGGCCACCTTCACCTGTCGAGATGGGCGCCCAGTTTGGATGTACCAAGTGCCATTCAAACGGGTGGAGCGTCCTCGACATTAAGGGTTTGGCTGACCACGAGTTTGTCAATGCGACGGCCATCTAGGTCCATCACCTCAAAGCGCCAACGCCCGAACTCCACCACATCACCCTCGGCGGGTAACTCGCCCGAAATGGCCATGAGCAAACCCGCCACCGTGTTGTAAATGCCCCTGTCTTCGTCCGGCAACTCTTTGATGCCCAATCGGGATTTGAATTCGCTCACGGGCATCAGACCATCGACCAGCCACGACCCATCGTCACGCTGAATGGCCCATGCTTCCTCGGTGGGAGTGGCTTGCAACAACTCACCCGTGATGGCTTCGAGCAAATCACGCGGCGTGAGCAAACCGTGGACCACGCCATATTCGTCCACCACCAACACCATGCGACCATGCGCAGTCGCACGTTCAGCGGGCTTACGGAATTGCTCTAACAAGTCCATGCCACTGAGAGTTTCTGGCACAAAGGCCACGGGCTTGGCCAAGGCCTCCACCGTCATGTCGGTGCTAGGCGGCAAACGCAAGAGCTGAGACACACTCACCGCGCCCACTACATTGTCCAAATCGCCACGGCACACGGGGTACCACGAGTGCGCACCACTGGCCCCCACTTGTGCCAAAGCTTGCGGCACGGGCAACTTGGCATCCAGCCACTCAATATCTGAACGATGCACCATGATGGAAGTGAGCGGCCGGTCATCGAGGTTGAACACGTTTTGCACCATTTGGTGCTCGTGCTGTTCGATCACTCCCGCATCCACCCCCTCGACCAAGCTGGCTGAAATTTCTTCCTCTGTCACGGTGCGTGCGCCATGGACATCAATACGCAGCAGCGTCAGCATGGCACTGGTACTGGCTGAAAGCAAATGTACAAAAGGTTTGGCCAATGTCGCCAAGGCGAACATCATGGGCGCAGCCACACGGGCCACCGATTCGGGAAACAACTGACCGATGCGTTTGGGCACCAACTCGCCAAACAAAATGGTGCTGAAGGTAATGAGGGTCACCACAAAGGCGGTAGCCAACCCTGAGGCCAAGTTGTCGGGCACACCTTGAGTCAACAACCAATACGAAAAATCGTCACTGAATGCGGCCTCACCCACGATGCCGTTGAGCACGCCAATCGATGTGATGCCAATTTGCACCGTCGACAAAAACTGGGTGGGCTGCTCCAACAAGCGCAAGGCCGCACGCGCGCCACTGTCGCCCGTCTCGGCCAACGCCGTCAAGCGTGCCTTGCGGCTTGACGCCAGCGCCATTTCAGACATGGCAAACACACCGTTGAGCAGCGTGAGAAAAACAATTAACAAAACATCCATGACAATCTCCAACATGGCACTTTACTTGATTGGCGACATCCAAGGCTGCGACGACGCCTTAGAACGTTTGTTAACGCACATCGCGTTCTCTCCTAGCCGTGACACGCTGTATGTGTTGGGCGATTTGGTCAACCGTGGCCCGCACAACGCACAGGTGCTGCGCCGCTTGATGGCTTACGGCAGCAGCGCCCAGTGTGTGCTGGGTAACCATGATTTGCATTTGCTCGCGGTCTCACGCCATGTACGCCCGCCCAACAAACAAGACACCATTCAAGACATCTTGACAGCACCCGACAACACCGAACTGCTGTACTGGCTGCGTCAACAGCACATGGCCATGCAGGTGGGACAAGTGTTGATGGTGCATGCGGGTGTGCTACCGCAATGGACAGCCGAGCAAACCATGGCGCTCGCGGGCGAAGTCGAAGCTGTGCTGCGCAGTGACGATTGGGTGCAGTTCATGCCGCAGATGTATGGCGGCTTGCCAAATGTGTGGCATGACGATTTAGTAGGTGCAGATCGCCTGCGCGTGATCGTCAACGCCCTCACCCGTTTGCGCTTTTGTGATGCGCACGGCGCGATGGATTTCAGCGTCAAAGAAGGTGCAGACCAAGCACCTGCCCACTTGATGCCTTGGTTTGATGTACCAGGCCGATTGACCGCCGATGTGCGCATCGCGTTTGGTCATTGGTCCACCGTGCACATCGAACAGCGGCCCGATGTGATTTGTCTCGACGATGGCTGTGTCTGGGGTGGGTGCTTGAGTGCAGCCAAACTAGAAATCAAAGACACGCTTGTGAATGTGAGCGATGCACCTGCGTGGCAGCGGGTCAGCGTGAAGTGCCCGCAGACGATGGACCCGTTGGCGTAGCCAAGCAGTATAGGAAGTAGGATCATGCATCGCACACAAGCTATCACTTTAGGTATCGCCGTCGTACTTATGGCAGGCTGTTCCAACATGAGACCGCAATACACAAAAGATGATTACAAGGCCGCCAATAAATATTGCTTAGACCAATCAAATTCGGACAAAAAGGCAATGAATCGTCAGTGGTTCACCAGGTGGATGTCATGCGCTCAAGAACGCATCATGCCAATTGAAATCGCTTACTACCCAGCCAAAGAGAGTGATATCAAGCAGATGTATGAAAAACTGTTTGTTTTAGCTAAGGATGTTGACTCTGGCAAATCACGCGTTGAGCCGGTTTACGCTGAATGGGACCGAATGATGAGTGAAATCAAAATGGCACCTTGCAAACTCAAGGTGGTTGGTCGCGACGGGTCCGAGGAATGTCGTGGTCGTTAAATGCCCAGCCAACATTCAACTCGGATGCGGCAAAAGTTCTCATAAAAAACGCGCAAATTGCGCGTTTTCTTTTTAAGTCGTTGACTTGAACAACGCCGCCACCACCCGCTTGGGTTTGATGTTGGCCGACTTGCGCAGCGGCTCAGGCGCTGCCACTTTAGGCGCATCGGTACTGCGTGCCGAAGGTTCGTAGGGTTTGTCAAAAAACGGGTCGTTCTTGACACGTGGTGCTGGCACGTAGCCCACTTCGCGGCGACGCTCGTCGTTGTCGCGGCCACCACGCGAATCACGTGACAAATAGCCTTCACGTGAACGCCCCCCCTCATGACGCTCCCCTCGAGATTCACCGCGGGGTTCACGACGCTCACGTGAGCGGTCTTGCTCGACCATCACGGTTTCGAGTTTGATTTTGGTCTTGAGCAGTTTCTCAATGTCGCCCACCAAACGTTGGTCGCTGCCCGAGACAAAACTGATGGCGTGCCCCAACGCACCCGCACGGCCTGTGCGACCAATGCGGTGCACATAGTCTTCGGCGTTGAACGGAATGTCAAAGTTGAAAACCGCTGGCACATCTTTGATGTCCAAGCCACGAGCGGCCACATCAGTACACACCAACAAATCGACTTCACCTTGCTTGAAGCCTTCGAGGGCTTTCAGACGTTCATCTTGGCTCTTGTCACCGTGCAAGGCGCTGGTGCGAAAACCGTCACGCTCCAGCGAACGGGCCAAACGTGCGCAGCCAAGTTTGCTGTTGCAAAACACAAAGGCTTGCTTCATGCCGTTGGCTTTGATGAGCTGACGCAAAGCGTTGTACTTGTCGTCCGTGCCCACGCTGTAAAACTGTTGCGTGATGGTGGCGGCGGTCTCATTCGGACGCGCCACCTCAATGGTGATCGGGTCTTGCAAGTAGCTGCCCGCCAAGCGTTTGATCTCAGGCGAGAACGTGGCCGAGAACAGCAAGGTGGTGCGGGTCTTGGGCAAGAAGCTCAAGATGCGTTGTAAGTCGGGCAAGAAGCCAATGTCCAGCATGCGGTCAGCTTCGTCGAGCACCACATATTCGACTTGGTTGAGCACCACGTTTTTGGCTTCGATATGGTCGAGCAAACGCCCCGGGGTGGCCACCAACACCTCGACGCCTTTTTTCAGCTCGATGGTTTGGGGCTTCATGTCCATACCGCCAAACACCACCGCGCTACGCAGATTGGTATGCACCGCGTATTGTTTGATTTGCTGAGCCACTTGGTCAGCCAACTCGCGTGTGGGCAACAGCACCAAAGCACGCACGGGGTGACGCGCAGGCGACGTGGAGCTGTTTTCGTGTTTCAGCAAACGTTGCAGCAGCGGCAGAGAGAACGCAGCAGTTTTACCTGTGCCCGTTTGAGCAGCCCCCATCACATCCTTGCCTGTGAGCACCACAGGGATGGCTTGCGCTTGGATGGGGGTCATGTTCTCGTAGCCCATTTCGGCCACGGCGCGCGCCAGCGTAGGCGCCAGCTGCAATTGAGAGAAAGAAGTCGTCATGTGCCTATATTGTCGCATCCCGTGCAGATGCGGCGCCAGCCCGCTTTTTACCGCCCAAAACAGCTTGATTCTTGGGTTTGAATTAGCCCTGTGTGCTGCCCGTGCGTTTGAGCTGACTGGCCATGTCACTGAGCAGCCGATACGCCTCACCCGCGTTGGGGTGCCATGCCTGCACCACCTCAGCTTGGCGTTGCACCACGGCGGTGTCACCGCGGGCCGCAGGGCCCGTGAGCGCCTCGGCAGGCCCCAACTTGGACACATTGGCCACGCTGCTTTGCAACAAGGCTTGTGTCAAAGGCGCCAGCAGCTCAGCAGGCACCCCTGATTCACGCCACGCCTCTTGCGCCACGCCTTGCAAGACTACCGTGAAGTTACTGCAAAACACAGCCGCCGCGTGGTACAGCGGCTTTTTGGCCGATTCAATTTCAAAGCCTAGCCCACCGATGGCAGCGACCCATGGCCGCAACACAGCCAAAGCCTCGGGCTGGCCTTCTAGCCCACACAAGGTCCCAGCAAACTGCGCCACGGCACTGGCAGGCGTGGCAAAGCTGAGCACCGGATGCACGCTGGCGGTGACGGCACCCACATCTTGCAAAGGGGCCAACACCTCAGCACTTAAGAAACCGCTGTTGTGCCAAACCACGGCGCCATGCATGGCTTCGCCTTGTACGGTGGCGAGTTGAGCGGCCACCTCGGCAATTTGTCCATCGGGCACGCTGATGAGCCACACGTCAGCAGCGCGCATGTGAGCCAACGATTGAGCCACGCGACCCGCACCCACAAAGTTGGCAGCCTGCTCGGCACTGACGTGGGTACGTGAATACAGGTCTTGCACCACACACACGCCGTGCTGATGTAACAAAGCCGCGAGGGTTTGCCCCACGCGGCCGCATCCGATGACGTTGAGTGTGGTCAATTAGGTCTTGGGCAGTGTGACGCCCACTTGGCCTTGGTACTTGCCGCCACGGTCTTTGTAGCTGGTCTCGCACTCTTCGTCGCTCTCAAAAAACAACACTTGCGCGCAGCCCTCGCCCGCATAAATCTTGGCGGGCAGTGGCGTGGTGTTGGAGAACTCCAAGGTCACATAGCCTTCCCACTCGGGCTCGAACGGGGTGACGTTGACGATGATGCCGCAACGCGCATAGGTGCTCTTGCCCAAGCACACGGTGAGCACGCTGCGTGGAATGCGGAAGTACTCCACGGTGCGAGCCAAAGCGAAGCTGTTGGGCGGGATGATGCACACGTCGCTGTGAATGTCGACAAAGCTTTTCTCGTCGAAATTCTTGGGGTCGACCACGGTGCTGTGGATGTTGGTGAACACCTTGAACTCGGGCGCACAACGAATGTCGTAGCCGTAGCTGCTGGTGCCGTAGCTCACAATTTTTTGGCCGGCGGCGTTTTGGCGGATCTGACCGGGCTCGAACGGCTCAATCATGCCGTGTTGATCGGCCATGCGGCGAATCCATTTGTCTGATTTGATGCTCATGGTGTGATTCTAGGGTGTCAGTGGTCGCCTTCGGCAAAGCGCTCAAAACACAGCTTCAGGTCGTGCAGCCACTTCTGGCGCTGGGGTTCCGACACAAAGCTGGCTTCAAAGCTGTTGCGGGCCAGCACATAAGCTTGCTGCGCCGTGAGGCCCGTGGCTTCAAAGGTTTGGACAAAGTTGTCGTTCATGTACCCCCCAAAGTAGGCAGGGTCGTCCGAATTGATGGTGACGCACAAACCCGCATCCAGCAACTGGCCAATGTTGTGCTGCTTGAGGTCTGGGAAAACGCACAGTTTTTGATTCGACAACGGGCACACGGTCAGCGGCGTGCGGTTTTTGGCCAAACGCTGCATGAGTGCTTCGTCGTGCACGGCTTGCACGCCATGGTCAATGCGCTCGACGTGGAGCACATCCAACGCACTCCACATATAGGCAGGTGGCCCCTCCTCTCCAGCATGGGCCACCAAGTGCAAACCATGTGCGTGCGCCAAGGCAAACACGTTTTTGAATTTTTCGGGGGGATGGCCCACTTCGCTGGAGTCCAAGCCCACACCAATGAATTTGTCTTTGAACGGCAAGGCATCGTTGAAGGTTTGTAACGCGGCCTCTTCGCTCAGGTGACGCAAGAAACACAGGATGAGCTGCGCACTCACACCCAGTTGCGTTTGGGCATCCACACACGCACGGTGCAGGCCGTTGATGACGGTAGCCATGGGGACACCGCGCTCGGTATGGGTTTGTGGGTCAAAGAAGATTTCGGCATGCACCACGTTGTCTGCCTTGGCGCGTTGCAAGTAGGCCCACGCCATGTCGTAAAAATCTTGCTCGTGCAGCAACACGCTGGCACCCGCATAGTAAATATCCAAGAAGCTTTGCAAGTTGGTGAAGGCGTAGGCCGCACGCAAGGCCTCGACGTTCGCATAAGGCAACTTCACACCATTGCGCTGGGCCAATTCAAAAATGAGCTCGGGCTCTAACGAACCCTCAATATGAATATGCAATTCAGCCTTCGGCATGACCCGCAACAGCTTGGGCAAATTGACGGTGGCAACGGCGTGGACTTTGAACATGAATTTCTCCTACAGACGCTTCATGCTAACCAAGAATGCATCAGGATGAAACAGGACCAAATTAACTATGCGAATAAAGTCGAGTGCCTTCACTAGGTAAGTCTGCTATCAAAACGTTTCCTTTTTCCGAATCCGTAAGCACTAATTGAGAAGTACCCGGTATAAAAGCTACGTTTGTTACTGTTTGCCCATTGGGGCTGCGCACATAGTGGGTAATCTCTCCGCGAGCATTCATCACAAATGCCCCCCCTAAACTTGCATGTGCAACCACTAACCGATTTTCGCTATCGACAGTCATACCATCTGGACCGCTGGTGCCAAAGAAACTGCGAAACACACCAACTTTACTGATAGAACCATCAGGTAGCAAAGGACCACGCCAAACAGCATTTGCGCGAGTCACTGCAACATACAAAAACCGTCCACTGGTATCCAGTGCGATGCCGTTAGGGCTGGGCGCGTTTGCTAGCAATTGATCTAATTTTCCGTTAGTCTGCAAGCGATACACACAACCGGTTGGGTTGTGCATTCCGGTTTGACCTTGGTCGGTGAAATAGCAATTACCGTCACGATCAAAAACCAAATCATTGACACCTTTGAAACTCTCAGAGTTCCGATGTCCGAGAACAGTTTCAAAAGCTCCTGAGTTCGGGTCAATCCGAAGCAACCCTTTTCGGTAATCTGCCACCCAAATGCTGCCATCCTGATGGATGGCAATTCCATTAGGCCAACCGCCCGTATTAGCGACTTCGTGCCAATCGCCACCCAGCGTGATTTTGAAAATTCGTCCATGGGGAATATCAGTCACATACAAGTTGCCAGCCTTGTCAAAAGACGGTCCCTCTAGAAAACAATCAACCACATGGCCTGGCTTGTTGGCATCTGCCCAATCGCTACGCACAGGACGGCGCAATACATCGGGCATTCGTGTCCATACACGCGCCTCAATCACTTCTGGAGGAGTAAAGCTCAGATTCCACATGGCCGATCCTTTTTAATCACTCTGGTTGAACACCAGCAGCTTGAATCAATTTACCCCAACGCTGAGTTTCATCACGAACCAACTTTTGGAAATCGGCAACGGGCATGCCACCTGGCTCTGCACCTTGATCAGAAAATCGTTTAAGCAGATCTGGGGAAGAGAATGATTTTTTTATCTCGGCTTGAAGCTTGTCGATGATGGGCTTTGGAGTTCCTTTTGGCGCAGCAATCCCAAACCAATTGGTGGCATTAAAGTCTTTCAATCCGACTTCTGCTGTGGTTGGCACATCTGGCATTGAAGGCAAACGCTTGGGGCTTGTCACCATAAGTGCACGCACTCGACCGCCTGCAACAGCAGGAATAGCTGTAGGCGCAGCAGTGACAAGGATGTCGACCTCACCAGCCATCACACCACGGATGGCATCCCCTGCTCCTTTGTAGGGAATGTGTGTAATGAACAAGTTGCCACTTTGTTTAAGCAATTCAGCTCCGAGGTGAGTTGAACTGCCCATGCCCCCTGAGCCGTAATTGGCTTTACCAGGATTCTTTCTTACGAAATCAAGAAACTCCTTGGCTGTTTTGTAAGGCGCATTGGCACCTACCACCACAACCAAAGGGGTGACAGCCAGTGTTGTCACTGGAACTAAATCGTTGGCGTGATCCCAAGGCAGTTTCTTGAACAGATGCGGCAACATCGCATAGGTGGTGTCATTGATTTGAAACGTTGCACCATCTGGTTTTGATTTCGCCACAAAGTCAGTACCAATCGTGCCGCTGGCTCCAACCTTGTTTTCCACATAAAAAGACTTGCCTGTTTGCTCAGTCAATTTCTGAGCAATCTGACGTGCGGCAAAGTCAGTGGTACCACCAGCAGCATAGGGAACCACAAGACGGACGTTTCCTTCAGGCCAACTCGTCTGGGCAAACGATGCGCCGTGAAGAGCGATCAACAGCGAGATCAGAATTGAAAAGCGAAATGATGTTTTCATGAAAGTCTCCTTTTAAATTTCAGTCAAGTTTGATATTGGCTGCATGAATCAGGCTTGCCCATTCCGCCTGCTCTGCGCGAAGATATTCAGCAGCTTTTTGAGAGGACCCGCCCAATGCCGTACTCCCTTCTGCATTGAGTTGCGCTTGAAAGGCAGGATTAGCCAATGTTTTTTCAACCGCAATGTTGATTTGACGAACGACAGGAGCAGGCGTGCCCGCTGGGGCGACAAGCATCTTCCAATCCACGGCCTCAAAACCTTTGTAACCTGACTCCGAAACTGTTGGCACGTCGGGAAGGACAGAGAGGCGACGCGTCGACGTCACAGCCAGTGCTCGCATCTTGCCGCCCTTGATCATTCCAAGCACGGCTTGAGGTGTGGCGAACATGTAATCGGTTTGACCACCGAGCAAATCGGTAACAGCTGGGGCTGCGCCCTTGTAAGGAACGTCAAGTACCGTAAAGCCCGCTTTGACAGCCAACATCTCGCCTGCCAGATGGCCAACGGTGCCACTTCCTGCAAGTGCTTGTCTCAGCATGCCGGGCTTGGCTTTTGCTGCTTTAACAACATCACCCAAATTTTTATAAATTGAATCCTGACGCACCACCAAAATGGTTGGCACCTCGGCAACCAGCGCAACAGGAATAAGGTCCTTCAACGGGTCAAAAGGCATCTTTGGCATAAGCGCAGGGTTGATTGCTAAGTTAGCAGTCTGTCCCATACCTAGCGTGTAGCCGTCTGGTTTTGATTTGGCAACCATATCTAACCCGACATTGCCGCCACCGCCGGGTTTGTTGTCAACGACCAAGGTCCATTTCGTTTCAACCGCGACTTTGTCAAGTAGATGTCGGGTGACTGCATCGGTACCACCTCCAGGCGTGTACGGAACAATGACTTTGATAGCTCGATCAGGCCATGCCGTTTGAGCCGTTGCGCTAGCCAATGTAGCTATTGAAATGACAGTCGTTGCCATGGCTTTACCCAAGAAATTTTTCATATTCTTCTCCTGTTGATTTGTACGCATTAGGCAGATTGCTCTGTACTCGGAACCTCAGACAATGCGCGAATTTGCACTTCGGTATAGCCCAACTCGCGAAGGAGTTCGGTGCTGTGCTCACCCAACTTAGGCGGCGAGCTACGTACACTTGGGCGTTGACCATCCAGCGTGATAGGCAGCATGACAGCCCGGGTTTGCTTTCCATCAGGCAGTTCAATATCGGCCAAACCACCTGTTGCATTCAGGTGTGGGTCATCGAACAAGTCTTGCGGACGGGTGATGGGAGCAAATGGCAAAGCATTCTTTTCAAAGACAGCGCTGATTTCTGCTGCGCTGAATTTGGCCATCCTCTCGCGCAGGATGGGCATCATCCAATCACGCGCTTTCACCCGATCGTTGTTGCTTTGCAGTCGTACATCTTCTTTGAGGTCAGGAAAACTAAATGCATCACAGAAAATGGTCCATGCCGTGTTGCTGACCACGGCCAAGAAAATCTGCTCTTCGTCCTTAACCTTAAACACGTCATAGATTGCCCAGGCCGAAATACGTGCAGGCATTGGGGCCGCGGGTTTGCCTGTCACGGCATACTGCATCATGTGCTGGGCTACTAAGAACACATTGTTCTCGTACAAAGCACTCTGGACTTCTTGACCCTTTCCGGTTTTTTCTCGTTGAGCGAGAGCGGCCATCGCACCAATAGCCCCGAACATACCGCCCATGATGTCGTTGACACTGGTGCCTGCACGCAATGGATCACCTGGACGACCTGTCATGTATGCCAATCCGCCCATCATCTGCACCACTTCGTCTAATGCGGTTCTATGCTCATAAGGCCCAGGCAGAAAACCTTTATGACTCACATACACCAAGCGAGGGTTGAGAACTTTCAAGCTGTCGTAGTCCAGCCCTAGTTTTGTCATGGTGCCAGGTTTGAAGTTCTCGCTGACCACATCCGCCGTGGCGATCAACCGCAGTACCGCCTCTTTACCTTCAGTCGTCTGCAAGTCGAGTGCGATGCTCTTTTTGTTCCGATTGAACATGGGGAAGAAGCCTGCACCTGAACCCATCAGTTGCCGCGTGGCATCACCATGACGGCCATGTCCAATCGGTTCAACTTTAATAACTTCAGCTCCCAAGTCTGCTAAAACCATTCCACAGGTGGGCCCCATCACCATATGGGTGAATTCAACAACTCGAAGACCTTCGTAAGGTAAATTAGTTTCAGCGGTCATTTCAAATCTCCTGTGTCCAACCTTTGGGAAAACCCGCTTCAGGGGTCATCCCATAGAGCGGCTCTTGCGGCAAGCCTGCTTGCAGATAGGCACGGGCAGACATCAATTTCTCCAAATCAACACCTGTTTTCACACCCATAGCTTCAAACATAAAGACAAGGTCTTCAGTGACGACGTTGCCGGATGCGCCTGGAGCGTAGGGGCAACCGCCCAAGCCACCTTGCGAGCTATCGAATGTGGTGACTCCCACATCAAATGCAGCTAAGCAATTGGCCAATCCAAGACCTCTTGTGTTGTGCATATGTGCAGCCCCCGTTTTGTCACCAATGACTGCACGAACTTTGTTGAATAGACGACGGACTTGCTCAGGATTGGCCATGCCTGTTGTGTCTGACAAACCAACCTCGTCCGCGCCTGCTTTGACCAGCTCTGTTGCCATCCAAACAACATCCTCATCCGTAACGATGCCTTGAATCGTGCAACCAAACGCCGTGGATACACCTGCTTCGACTTTCACGTGAGGAGCTCTCTCGTTTTTTAAGGCAACGATGTTGCGAACTTCTTCGACCATATCTACTCGCGTCTTGCGTACGTTTGCCAGCGAATGCGCCTCACTGGCAGAGACAGGAATCGTTAACTTATGCGCACCTGCGGCTAAGGCTGCTTCTGCCCCCCTCAGGTTCGGCACCAACGCCATCACGGTCAGACCAGGCAGGGTAAGCGCATGCTTAACCACTTCAGCTGCATCGGCCATCTGAGGCAACATCTTTGCAGGAACGAAAGAGCACACCTCGATCTCACGCAGTCCTGCGTTGTACAAGCCATCAATCCAGGCAAATTTGTCTGCCGTTGGCATGGTGGCTTTGACACTTTGAAGTCCATCGCGCGGACCAACTTCACTAATTAACACTTTTGATGCCGTCATTTAATCTCCCCTTAAAGTTCTGTAAGATAGAACAATAAATCACAAGATAGAACAATCGTACAGCAATTTCTTTTGCCGTGTCAAATTCCTGAGAAACTCACCGTATGCCACGTAAGTCATCCATCACCTCTCTTGCCGACGAACAAGCTGCTCCAGGCGGAGCCGCTGCCGTAGACCGCGCTCTAAGCTTGCTCTCTGCTTTTCAAAAAGGGGATGTATCCCTAAGCGTGACCGAATTAGCAGATCGAACTCGGCTCTACAAAAGCACCGTTTTGCGGTTGCTTGCATCGTTGGCTCACGGGGGATTACTGCGCAAAACACCCGAGGGCTTATGGGCACTCGGTCCAGAAATTTCGCGCTTGGCCTCGCTCTACACAGCATCGTTCTCGTTGGAAGATGTTGTGTTGCCTGTCATCAAGACCTTGGTGGCCAAGACTGGGGAAAGTGTGGCCTTGCACGTGAAGCAAGGGGATCAGCGTTTGTGCCTGTACAGAGTGGACTCGCCACAATTACTGCGTGACCATGTGCGTGCAGGTGATGTTTTGCCGCTGGAAAAAGGCGCTGGCGGTAGAGTGCTTATGGCCTTCACCGGTGCTAAAGGCAAGATCTATGACAAGGTCCGTAAAGATGGATACATCATGTCGGTGAGTGATCGAGTGCCTGGACTCGTCGGTGTTTCCGCTCCCGTCTGGAAAGGCAATCAGGAACTGGTTGGTGCACTCACATTAACCGTTCCTGAGAATCGATTTAAAGAGCAGTTTGTTGACGAACTACGTCAAGCAGCATCTTCTCTGTGCGAGCAGCTCGTTTGAATTAAGCACTCATCACAAGGCTAGGCAAACATTGCGTGTACCCGTCAAAAGAACATAAAACAAAAAAGGCCACCCGAAGGTGGCCTTTGCGCGAAAGCACCTAGGTTTACTTGCCGCCCGGCACTTTGCCTTCCACGCCTTTGACGTAGAAGTTGATGCCGCTCAAGAACTTGTCGTCGGCGACTTCGCCGGCCTTGACAACTTCTTTGCCAGCGTTGTCAACGATGGGGCCTTTCCAGATGGCGAAGCTGCCGTCTTTCAAACCTTTTTTCACCTCGTCCACTTTGGCTTTGGTGTCTGCAGGTACGTCTTCGGCAATCGAAACCAAATCAATCGCGCCGTCTTTCACACCAGACCAGGTGTGGCCACCACCTGCCCACTTGCCCTCCAAGGCTTCGCGTGTGGCGTTGATGTAGTAAGGCGTCCAGTTGATCACGGCAGAAGCCAAGTGGGCCTTGGGGCCGTAGGCCGTCATGTCAGAGTCCCAACCAAAGGCGCGCTTGCCTTTGTCTTGGGCTGTTTTCAACACAGCAGGAGAGTCTGTGTTTTGGAACAAGATGTCAGCACCACCGTTGATGAGCGATGTGGCAGCTTCGGTTTCTTTCGGTGGGTTGAACCACTCGTTGACCCACACCACTTTGGTCTTGACTTTGGGGTTGCTGGATTGAGCACCCAAGGTGAAGCTGTTGATGTTGCGAATGACCTCAGGAATTGGGATAGAAGCGACAACGCCCAAAGTGTTGCTCTTGGTCATCTTGCCTGCAATCACGCCAGCCATGTATGCGCCTTCGTAAGTGCGGCTGTCGTAGGTGCGCATATTGGGAGCTTGCTTGTAGCCGGTGGCGTGCTCAAACTTCACGTCGGGTGTGTCAGCGGCCACTTTGAGCATGGGCTCCATATAACCGAAGGTGGTACCAAACACCAGCTTGTTGCCTTGGCCCACCATGTCACGAATCACGCGCTCAGCATCCGCAGACTCAGGCACGTTCTCGACAAACGAAGTTTGGATCTTGTCGCCAAATTCTTTTTCCAACGCTTTGCGAGCGTTGTCATGTGCAAACGTCCAGCCACCGTCGCCCACAGGGCCCACGTAGGCAAATGCAATTTTCAAAGGCTCAGCTTTGGCGGCCGAAGCAGGCGCTTCGGCGGGCTTCGCTTCTTCTTTTTTGCCACAACCTACCAACACAGCAGCAGACACGGCAGTCAAAGCTGCCACTTGCAGCCAGCGACGTTTGATCAAATTAGTCATTCAAAAATCCTTGTTTAAAAGAACCAGTACAAAAAGCGAACAAATTATCAACCAGGGAAGAATGGCTTTCCGATGGAAGCCGGCATATTTACCCTGAGCCAGCGCGGATTTTTAGAAATCAAGGCCAGCACCACGATGGTGGACACGTAAGGCAGCATGCTCAAAAACTGACTAGGCACATCCACACCCGTGGCTTGCAAATGAAATTGCAACATGGTCACGCCACCAAACAAATAAGCCCCCAGCAACACCCGCGCTGGACGCCAAGTGGCGAATGTGGTCAGGGCCAACGCAATCCAGCCCTTGCCCGCGATCATGCCCTCGACCCAAAGCGGCGTGTAAATGATTGAGATGTACGCGCCAGCCAAACCACACAAAGCGCCACCTACCACCACCGCCAACAAACGAATGCGTCGCACGGGGTAGCCTAAGGCATGCGCCGATTCGGGCGACTCGCCGACCGCACGCAGCACCAAGCCTGCACGGGTTTTGTAGAAGAAATAAATCAGCCCCAAGGTCAACGCAATCGCGCCGTACACCAAGGGGGGGTGCTTGAACAAGGCATCGCCGAGCACAGGCATATCCGCCAACACGGGGACCTCAAACTGCATGCGCTCAGGCAACTTGGCTTGCACATAGCTTGTGCCCACAAAGGCCGAGAAACCGCCGCCAAACAAGCTGAGCGCCAAGCCCGTGGCGTATTGGTTGGTGTTGAGCCAAATGACCAACACGCCAAACAAGGCCGCCATCACAGCGCCAGCCCCCATACCCGCCAAAAAACCTAAAGTGTCGCTGCCGGTGTGAACCACCGTGGCGAAACCTGCAATCGCGGCACACAGCATCATGCCTTCGGCACCTAAGTTGACGATGCCCGCTTTTTCGTTGATCAACAAACCCAGCGACGCCAGCGCCAACACAGTACCGGCGTTCATGGTGGCGGCCCACAACAGTGCGTAGGTGTCCATCACAGTGCCTCCCCAGAATTTGAATGCGTGGGGCGAGAGATCCAACGCACGCGGTATTGCATCAAGGTGTCACACGCCAACAGCGTGAACAACAACAAACCTTGAAACACCCCAGTCAGCGACCGTGGCAATCCTAAGCGTGACTGCGCCAGCTCGCCACCAATGTAAAACATGCTCATCAATAGGGCTGAGAACACCATGCCCACCGGATGCAAACGCCCCACAAACGCCACGATGATGGCCGCAAAACCATAGCCCACCGGCACAAATGGCGTGAGTTGACGCAAAGGCCCCGCAACTTCTAAAGCGCCAGCCAAACCTGCGGCTGCCCCCGAGGTGAGCAATGCCAACCACAACGCCTTGCGTGACGAGAAGCCCGCATAACGCGCCGCATCAGGCGCTAAGCCCCCCACTTGCTGGGCAAACCCTGCACGGGTGCGAAACAAAAACACCCACAACGCACCCACACCTGCCAATGCCATGAGCACACCCACGTTCACACGTGTACCGCTGATGAGTTTGGGAATTTGCGTGATGGCATCAAAGGTTTTGGTTTGCGGAAAGTTGTAGCCCATAGGGTCTTTCCAAGCGCCGTAGACCAAGTAGTTCAACACCATGATGGCCACATACACCAGCATGAGCGACACCAAAATTTCACTCGCATGAAAACGGTCGCGCAAGAACGCGGTGATGCCCGCCCACACCATGCCGCCCACCATGCCCGCGAGCAAGATGAGTACCCAAAATCCTGCGCCTGTCGTGGCATCGGCCATCAACGCCACGCCCGCGGCAAACACCGCCCCCATGACGAACTGGCCTTCTGCACCGATGTTCCACACATTGGAGCGGAAACACACCGCCAGCCCCAAGGCAATGAGCAACAGCGGTGTTGCCTTGACCATCAACTCCGACAAGGCGTACACGCTCTTGATGGGCTCCCAAAAGAACACGGCCAAGCCGCGCACAGGGTCTTTGCCCAAAGCGACAAACAACATCACCCCCAACACCACCGTGATGGCCAGCGCCAACAAGGGCGAGGCATAGCGCCACAGCTGAGAGGTTTGGGCGCGAGGCTCAAGACGCAGCATGGTGGACCTCCTGCGTTACAGCGGGCGCGTCCCACAAGCCGCTCATCCACGCACCAATGCGCGAGACATTGGCCTCCTCACGCGAGAGCGCTGGCGACAAGCGGCCATCCGCGATCACATGCAAACGGTCTGACAGCTCTAGCAATTCGTCCAACTCCTCACTCACCACCAACACGGCGCAGCCTGCATCGCGCAAAGCCAAAAGTGCCGCACGAATTTGCGCGGCAGCGCCCACGTCCACGCCCCACGTGGGCTGCGACACGATCAACAACTGAGGTGTCGCTTCAATTTCGCGACCCACCAAAAACTTTTGTAAATTACCACCCGAGAGCGACTGCGCCGCTGCATCGGGCCCACCAGCCTTGACCTTGTATTTGGCAATGATGTCTGCCGCCTGGGTTTGCAAGCTGTGCAAATTGAGCCACCCCATCGCGCCACCCACGCCTTGTGAGGCTACCGCCTCATGCCGCGTGAGCAACAGGTTTTGCGCCAAGCTCAGGCTAGGCACTGCACCACGGCCCAAGCGCTCTTCGGGCACAAAGTGCAGGCCCAAGGCTCGGCGTTGGTCGGGGTCTAGTTGCCCCACGGCTTGCCCCTCCAAAACAATGGCGTGTGACTTGGCTCGTTGATCTTCCCCAGACAATGCAAACAACAACTCGCGCTGCCCGTTGCCCGACACCCCGGCAATGCCTACCACCTCGCCCGCATGCACTTGCAAATTCACGCCTTTGAGGTCCACACCAAAAGGATCCTCGGCTGGCAAGGCCAGTTCTTTGACGTCGAGCACGACCGCGCCGGGTTTGTGTTCGCGCACATGCAACTCAGGTGGCAAGCTACCAATCATCAGTTGACTCAGCGACGCATTGGTTTCTTGGCGTGGGTCACACACACCTGTGACACGTCCAGTACGCATGACAGTGCATGCCGTACACAAAGCACGAATTTCATGCAGCTTGTGACTGATGTACAAAATGCTGCGCCCCTCGGCCGCCAACTGGCGCAACACCACAAACAACTTTTCAACCGCCTGCGGCGTCAGCACCGAGGTGGGTTCGTCCAAGATCAGCAGCTGCGGGTTGGTCAGCAAGGCACGGATGATTTCGACCCGCTGCATTTCGCCCACGCCCAGTGTGTGCACAGGGCGTTCAGGATCGATGTCCAAGCCATATTGCGCGGCGGTATCGGAAATGCGCTGCGTGACCTCGGCCAAGCTCAAACTTTTATCCAAGCCCAGCCACACGTTCTCAGCCACGCTCAACGTTTGGAACAGGCTGAAATGCTGGAACACCATGCTGATGCCCAACCGACGTGCCTCTTGCG
>JACCDR010902554.1_pt1 | contig 33041 bp, 47 predicted proteins | sample 7446431 | NCBI WGS metagenome assembly JACCDR01 (sample SAMN15323443, study PRJNA562643) | freshwater metagenome | isolation source: river surface water | place: USA:Blue River Watershed | collected 2017-08-17
AGCTGCACGGTTTCCCGATTCGCCAGAATTGCACGTTCGTCTCCCGCAACTACCCCAGGGGAAGAACTACAAAGTAGGATCACCATCCTTTCTTGGTTAAACCTTTTCTCCCTTCCCCCATAAGTTATTCAATCGGTCCGATCATGCTCTCAACAGACGCGCGCTTTATGCGCCAATCTGCACCAACCTTTACGCCGTCAAGCGCACGATCCTTAATCAACTTGTAAACCTTAACGCGACTGCACCGTAACAGCTCTTGAACCTCCTGAACTGTTAATAGAACCGGCTCGCGTTTTATGTGCTTAACCATTTACACCTCACCAACAAATGGAATGTCGTTCTGCCTACTATCGACCTCCACAAACTCGGATAGCTGCCGCAATTCCCGCTTGGAATACCAACAGCCGTTTTCCGGGTTTTTCCTCGCGCCTATTTTAGACAAATCATTCTCCACCTGTTTCATGTTCCAGTTAGACCGCTTTTCTGGCAGGCGATACCGAAACGGGAAGTCATCCCAATCAACAGGGGCGGACTCTGCAGCCTTACGTGCATCTGCCGCACTGTTTATTTTCTGATACTTTTCGTCTATCGGATTTTGTGGGCGCGATGCCGCCTCGCCATCGTCATCCTCTGTGCAAACCCCAACCATTGCGGCTAGGGCATACCGTCTTGCATACGTAACAGCGGAACCCAAACCCTGGGGATCGTTCTTTACTGCAGTTATGGGGTAATCAGAGCGCACCCATTCCCCGCTACTGTGTGCAAGTACGGTAGAAAGCACAGTGCCAGACTCAGCAAGTTTGGTTAGCTGCACTATTGAAAGACCGTTATTAGTTAACGGCTTTCGGATGCTATCCCAAACGCTTGAAAGGTCCGCATAATTGGATTTGAAAAACGGGTTTTTCTTGTCTTTTACAGCGGGGAGCATTTCTGCTTGCGCCTTTGCCAATGCTTCAGCTAATTTTCCGATGTTAGGAGATGAGAACCCTTCCATTATTTCACCTGCAAATTATATTTTGTTACTAGTTGAGCCCCCGGTATCGTGGCACCGCCTTTAAGGTCGTGTCTTATTTTTAGCGTATCGATTTCGGTAACTATTTTAGTTTTGTAATAAGCATCCGGAATCTCAGCACCTTCTGATATTTCTGTTGACGTGCTTTTTCTCCAGCTAAACCGATCGGCTCCTTCCTGCCAGGTTTCCCCCTCAAGCAAAACGGCACGCACTAAACGCTCTAGGTAATCCCTACGGGACGCTACCGACTTCTCCAGTGTGCGTAGTCGCTGGATCTCGTTTGTAATAACCAGGTCATCCGCATCTGTTTTCTTAATTAGTTTAGCCAGGGCCTGCAGTTTGCTATCCTTCGCGGAGTGTAGGGCGTTAAACTGCGCCTCAATCTCCGGGGTTATCACCCCTTCGTTTTCCTCTATTAGCGCCTCTATAGCGGCTAGCTCTTTTGATATTTCGTACACGTTCATTTTGTTGCTCCTGTAGTAGTTTTTAGTGCTGCACTTCTACCGCTGCAGCTCACGGTTACTTCATTAAGTTAACAACCTTTCTTGCCGCTTTTTTTGCCGGTTTTCTTGGTTGATTTGCTTGTTTTCTTTGCCATGTTACACCCTATAAAAATCCGGGGTTTTAACGATTCACCGGCTTCATCGTCCCGCCCAAGTGGGGCCCAGACGGAAAGGTTACTATTTCACCCTCCGCAGCTTTCCGGGCTCTACGTATTCTCGAGGTGATTCCTCGGTGAGTATTAGAGCCTCGTAATAGCCGTCTGCTTTTCCTTTGGCGTATGATTCCTCTAGGTCGAGTCGATTAAGTGACCCGCGCACCCGGAAACCCAAAAGGTAGGCAGTGGCAGCAACGATGAGTGAAATCTGAAAATCTGATAGGGGAGGGAACGAGCTCATGCGTGCACCCCCTTGATTTCTCGCTTGTTGAAGTACCCGGCAAACCGCGGGTGTTTAATCTCAAATACTCGGGCGTAGTACGGGGCCCAATTGTTGTTTACCTTCCATTCCCCGCCATCCTCGATTTCTACGTCCCAGCGCACACGCTCTATAATGGCCTTAGCGCCCGCCCTGCGCCCTTTTTGAATTACCTTGAGGGTCAGGGCCTCAAAGGCTCTCCAAACGTCAGGGGACGCAACGTAGGCGCTTATAAACGATTCTATGGTGTCCTTCGGGACGCCACTCAGCCACAATTGGTGCTTGACCTCATCCAGCAACATTTTCAGAACTCCAAAACGCTAGACGTTGAACGCGCAGTATCGGCATCCTCAAATCGTGGCTCTTCCCGCAGCCAGTACCAGACTCCAGGGAATCTCTCTTGAAACAACCGCCCGCCGGTGTAATCAAACTTGATCCCGCGTATGTCCTGGTAGAGGCCATCGGGACGCAAATACAGCCGGTAACCACAAACATAAATTTCCTCACGCATTTTTGTTGCCCTCCAAAAGCGCTTTAACAACACCACCAACCAAATCACTTGCTTTCGACTCCCCCGGTAACGACGGGCGCAAATCGACCGGCATACGGCGCACCGTGCGCTCCCTGGACTGCAGCGCCTCATAACGCTGGCGAAACTGCGCCCGGATTGTGGGAACGTCGGACTCATCCGAGGTAAGAAACTCACGCACTCCCGTTTTCATCGCCCGGGCGGCTAGGGGAGAAACATTTTCCAGGGCAGGTAGGATTTCCTCGATCCGGTAAATACCAAAGCGCAACGCAATCCGCGTGAACTTGTCCCAACCCTCGCCCCAGGTTTCCGCGCCAGTTGCTAGTTCCTCCACCTCGGCAAGCGCCTCGGCAAAATCTTGGGCTTTAGGTGCCCCAAAAGACTTTCGGCCTGCAAGCACTCGAGCGGCCTTTTGCGCCAGCTTGAAATCAACACCGCGGAATTGGTCCCACCAAACAAGAACCCGCTCCTCGGAAAGAGCAATCCCGTGTTCAGCAAAAACGTAGGACATGATTTTTAAGAGCTCGGGTTTAGTCATGGCCCTGCTCCTCCTCAGCGCGTCGGATTAACTCCAGGTTGTGGTTGTGCGCGGCAGAAAACCCGTTATCTGCTCTCGCGCCCTTCTCGCCATCCAGCTTTAGGTGCTCATTGAGGCCGCGCCAGCCGTTGCGGATCGCTCTCTCGGCAAGCGCAACAAAGCGCCGGGGGTTTTCTGCAAAGTGGGTTACTTGCTCTTGATAGCTTTCCAGCAAGCACGGGTGACCAAACTTGGCCTTGAACACTACCCAGCGCTCGAGCGCCTGCGCGGCTTGTGCTCCCCATTTTGGGGGGAGGGTGAAATCACCAGGAGAGAAATCCCGGTACTTCGAAGATGATGTTTTGCGTTTAGCCCCCCTGGTTTCTACGGAACCGCTAGGAGTGTTATTTATAACACTCCTATTATTAACTGTAGTTGAAGTAGAAGATGAAGAAGAAGTAGAAGATGAAGAGTTGGATTTTGTTCCAACATAATTTGAACATGTGTTCAATTCAGAAGTATCGGAAGTTATTAAGGTTTCCTCTTTTTTGGCTAGTTTTGCACGCGCTTCGGCACTCGCTCTACCTGCTCTAACGCGCTTTAGTCGATTCTCTGTTTGCTTGTCGCGCTCCCCGTTTAGACGCTTATGTTCAAAACCCGTTGAACACACTACGAACAATGTGTTCAACACATGTTGAACATCTGTTAAGCAAGCATCTCGCTTGCAAAGCATCAAAACTTCCTCGGGTGCTGCAGGCAAAAAACCCTCTCTCCAGCAGTAGGAGAGTAAGCGGATGTAGATGCCCTCTTGAGCCGTATTAAGAAGCTGAACCTTGGCATCTGCCAGGTAGTCCGCAGGATAGAACTGAAAAGCAGGACTTTTGTTTGTCTTAGGTTTAGCTGTATCTTGTGGATTGACCGTGGTCATAATTCAGTTGCTCATGCCCACGGTTTCCGACGCCTCGGGGGTAGTAGCCCGGGGCGTCACTTTCGTTTCCGTGGTGGCAACTGAGATTTACGAATCAGTCAATTTATGACCGATAAGTAAAGAACTCGCGCTAAAAGTGATTGATAATTAGCGCGTCCCCGTTGCCAGAACTATTTTGATGTTTACAGGACGAGACAGATTCGCGCAACACTAAAATTTTAATTTTTTTGCGATAGCGTCAGAAATAGACAGCCTGCGTTTATCGTAACGCTCGACCATCTGAACGCTCCCGTGTCTTGAAAATGTTGCTACATCCCGGTGAGAAACCCCGTCCTCAAGTAGTTTAGTGATAGCGGTGGCCCTAGCGCAGTGGGGGGAATAGTCAGGCAGCCCGCAGGAAACACAATAGCGCTTAAACGTTCTATGGGCAGATGAAACAGACCACGGCCCCGATTCTCTCCCCGCCGTATAGCTAACAAACAAACGCTTACTGATGGGATTCCCCTGCAGTCTTAGCCTTAAATAATCCAACACATCGGACGCCCCAAAAGAGATGACTTGAGAATAGCTTTCGCCGTTTTTGGTATCCCTAAGAACAACAACAGCGCACCCGTCGTGCTCGGTTATGTCGGACAGGGTCAATCCTAGCGCCTCACTTATCCTTAAACCCCCACCAAACAGTAGCGCCAGAAAAGCCGCGTCCCTTCTCCCTGGCTCGGACCGATCCGGGCGGTCTAATATCTGTTTAACGAAATCAAACGGTATTAACTGGGATGGACGTCTAAGAGGCGTACCCCCCTTCTTTAGGTGCTCAAACGAATAAGAAAATGGGTTCTCTTCAACGTACCGCGCCCGCTGCAGCTCTCGGTAAACAGTGTGCAGGATGATGACCGTGCGGCAAACCGTGGCAGAGCAGACATGCTCCGCTATGGCCGCCGACCTTCCCCGTTGAGCAGGGCGTGATTTTAGTTGAGATATGTATTCATAAACATCATGGTCGCCTGCGCTTAAGAATGCAGAGCAGTCATCGTCCCTATATGGTTCGATGCCCAGGAAAGCACACCAAGATCGGATAGCGCCGTTGTATTGCCTAACCGTGTTGGGAGACTTCAGCGCCAACCATGACCGAATAAGCCCCCAAAAGTCAGAGCTAGCGCGCGATACCGAACGTAGTTTTACAGCCATATTTTTCTGCAAAAAATCCCCGAGAATCGTTTGCCGACCCTCGGGGGAAAATTACAAAATTTTTATTAATTAACCTCGCCGTTTCTTTCTTGACTTATGCTCATTGTATAGCGCGATCATTTCCTCAAATTCTTCAGGCTTGTATTCAGCAAGCACTTCAGAACGTTCGTTGTCATCGTCGCGCCTATCGGAATCCTTATCGGGAGGCTTTGCCCCGTACACAACCGCGCTCGCCTCGCTTACAACCCCACTGGCCCCCTTATAGGCTAGTTTGCAGAGGGTCGGCACACCGACCATCCAAACAGCAATAACAATGAAGCCCCAGAAATTTGCTGCAGCTCTATAAAATCCTTCCTTACTCATTTGCACCCCCTAAAAAATCCAACTATCCCAAACATGAAAAGGCCATAAGCCGCGATAAATGGTAGAACAAACATTATTCACCCTCCTTAACGCCAAATAGACTGCCAATGAAACCCGGAGAGGTGTCCCGCACCGTGTGCTCCCGGTCGATCTGCTTTTGTGTTTGCCAGTATGCGGACTCCTTATCCGGTGATGTTTTCCCCTCGGTAATCATGCCGTTTAGTCCGCGGTGGTATTCCCGAATTGCCCCAGGTGTGCCAATCGTCATGTGACATCCAGAGGACGCAAAAAGCAGGGCAATACTTATCCCAGCATTGCGGCGGCTTTTTAGCCAACGGCGCACTTTCACTTGGTACATAATTGAAGCGATTTTTAGTTTGTTGCTCATAACCTTCCTTGTGTCTTAACCGTTTAAGGACTCTACAACTGTAAATGTACAATTAAGAGTAAGTTATATTACGGAAGGATGCAACAAAAACTGTACAAGAAAGATTGCTATGGTGGAAAAATGTTGTACAATAAAAAGTATGAAAATGAAGATCCTCGATTATGTGAAGAAGAAACAAGAGCTTACCAATTACGGGGTAGCTAAAGAGCTTAGAAAAATAGGGGTGGAAGTAACCACACAAGGCATAGATCAGTATGACAAGGGCGCAGCTCGGTCTATGCGGTTCGATGTTTTACTCGGGCTTAGAAAGTTGAGCGGTTTAACGTGGGATCAGTTTGGTAAGATGCTAGAAGGAGAATTCGAACAATGAAAACATTGCTAGTCATTTTGATTTTACCTTTTGCAGCTAGCGCGCAGAATCTCTATCAATTCCAACAACAGCCGCAACCACCGTCATCGGTGTTTATCATTCCAGCGCCAGCACAAAATAATCTTGAGCGGCAACTAGACTTTCAGCTAAAGCAGGAAGCCATAAGAGGCCAGCAGCTTTACAACCAACAAATTGAAAGCAACATTTGGAAACAGTACCTAGCCCCACCGCAGGGCGTAGAGCAAAATAATGCTGCACCAAATCCCGGAGGATTTGAGATAATCGACGGGCCTATTGGCAAGTAGCACAATCGGTGGTGCAATCGGCTGTTAACCGATCGGATGTAGGTTCGAATCCTACCTTGCCAGCCAAATCACTTGTCTGATGGATAAAACTCCTGTACCTTAATTGAGGGGCCCTAAAGGATCGTATCCATAAGATAAAAGACTCCTGCAAGCAGTGGGGGATTAGCGGCTTTATCCGTAGGGAATTCTCTCCCCGTCCTTCCACCGTCCCACCAGCACCACAAAAGCCCGTTATTTTCGAGCACGCGGAAGATCGCCACATTCTTTGGGCGCATCAGGGGATTCAGTTTGCCCCAGATGCTAAGGGATGCACAGGGCCAGAACGTGACCTATTCGCAGCGGTAGTATCGAGGGCAATCGAGGATATAAAGCTTTTCGATACTGCAGCAAAAGAGCGGAGATGGTCCTATGAGCTTTATAGGCTTGCTCAATCGTCCGACGTTTGGCTTTCAGATACCGATTCGCTATCAGGGCACGAGCCGCCAGTTAGCTTTCGCGCAGCGTGCGACATTCTAGAGCTCGATCCGTTATCTGTCATTTCTCACATAGCACCGTTTAGGACGTATAGGCTTAGGCGTGATCCTAAGATAGTCAAGGCGGAGGTGCTCAATGGGACGTGGTAAGCGCGGAACATCCGTCACCAAACAGCAAATGGAGGAAATATGTGCGCGCCTGGCGCTAGGAGAAAGCCTCAGAAGCATTTGCAAAGATAAGCATATGCCACCGCCAAATACCGTAACGGATGCTGTGATTTACGATGAAGACTTTGCCGAACAATACGCGCGCGCGCGGGCCAAGCAGGCAGACTTTTATGCGGATCAAATAGTAGAGATCGCCGACAACGCAGAGGACGCAAACATGGCGCGGGTGCAAATTGACGCCCGTAAATGGGTAGCATCAAAACTATTACCCAAACGGTGGGGCGATAAGGTAGAGCACGAACACACGGGCGACATCACCGTGGTAATCGATAGGACCCCTAAAACAAATGCAGATTAGGGTTCATTGGCCACTATGGCCCAGGCAGCAAGAGGCGCTTGAATCTCCAGCCAACGATCAGCTATTTGGCGGGGCATCGGAGGGCGGCAAATCCTATTTTGCGAGGGTAGCAATAGCCAGCGCCGGGATGGAGTGCGAGGGGTTACAGATGACCCTGATCCGCAAAAAGTTTAGCGATATAGCTACCAACCATCTGGAGGGAGATAAGGGATTTAGGAAGCTACTCTATCCCCTGACTAGTAAAGGCATAGTAGACATCACAGAAACGCGTATTCGTTTCCCTAAAGAGAACGTATGCAATTTTAAGCACTGCCAGGATGAGCGCCAGTTTGATTCAGCCCAGGGTAACGAGAATCAGCTAGTAGTTATAGATGAAGCACCTCAAATCAAAGAGCGCTTGATCCGGGCGTTCCGCGGGTGGTGCCGTATGACTCCAGAGCACTTGGCTAGGCAGCCAGAGTTTTGGCAGAAAAAACTTCCCTGGATACTGCAGACCGGCAACCCCACCGGCGCGTCAGTTGGTTATTATAGAAAGAACTACGTTAAGGCGCGACTCCCCTTTGAGATAGAGCGCGTGGGGGGATTTCGCAGGCAATACGTCCCTTCCAAAGCGCAGGACAATAAGAGCGTAGATCTACTGGCGCACGCGGAACGGTTAGCGGAGATAGGAGATCCAGAGTTAGCTCGCGCGCTTGATACTGGGGACTGGGACGCCATTACCGGCAACTACTTCTCTACCTGGGATGAGGATCGCCACATTTGTAAATCGTTTAAGGTGCCAGATTTTTGGCTTAGGTTTCGCACGTTCGATTACGGAAGTTATGAACCGTGGGCGTGCTTATGGTGGGCGGTATCCCCGGGCGTAACCGTACACGAGGGAACCATACACGAAAAATATTTGCCGCGTGGTTGTCTCGTCTGTTATCGGGAGTGGTACGGGTGCAAAGCAGAGTACCCGGAAAGCGACCTAGAGAAGAATATTACAAGTCTTGCTCCAAAGGGGTGGTCTAACAAGGACATAGCCAACGGCATTATAGAGCTGACGGAAAAGGACTTTGACGACCAGCCGACATTTACAGACCGATTCCCATTCATAAAGCTTGGGGGCCGGGCGATTGAGCACGATTTTAAGGACGCCGGGGTTATCCTCTCGCTCGGAGAGTTAGACCGGATGAACAGGGGCGCGCAGACACTTTCCAGACTTAACGGGGTGAAGTTGATCGCGGGATCTAATGATAGTTGGCCGATGATGGTGTTTTTCGATACGTGCAAATACTGCAGGGATTACATGCCAGCAGTAGAACGGCATGAATCGCCAGCCCGGCAATGGGATTATCAGGAGAACGGGGAAGCTACACACATAGTCGATTGTGTCACCCTTGCTTCGATGGTGCACAACGTTGTTAATGACGCGCCCCGTGACATAGACGCGGATGTAAGGCGTGCGATAAACGACAAACGCACCGTGAAGCCATCACTGAACGATTTAATCCCGGGGCTTCCAATTGGCTAAAAAGAAATCCACAGCACTAGAGCAGCAGGTAGTAGAGCGTGACTCGATCACGATCGAAGATTGCAAACAGTTCATTGTAGACGCTAAAGAGAAGCGCAAAGACTTCATGACCGTGGCGGATCGGTCCTGGAATGAGGTGGAGAAGAAGAATAAGCTTGGCAAGCTATACGGCGGCAACGACCTAGATCGGGCGCGCAGGTGGACTAAATTCCCGTTGTGGTGGTCATGTTGGAAGATACGGCAGCCGATTACCCTGGCGCGCATGGCGATCCCTGTGCTCAAAGACACCCAGGGGGATGACCCATACGGGCGCACCGCCTGCATTGTTGGGGAGCGCTTGACCAAGGGGATCCTTAAGACGTTCGAGGCGTTTTCTGAATTTTCAGCGTCCAATGACGATTTCTTAGTTACTAATTTTGGGTGGGGCCGGTGGAATTACTCGGCAGAATCCGTGCTTGAAGAAGAAAAACTACGCCTCCAGGTAGTGCAGCCAGAGCCCCCACCGATGGAAGGGCAGATGGTAGAGGGTGCAGAGGCACCTATGCCGATGGGGCCGATATTCGTGACACCAGACGGGCAAGAGGTAGATCAGGCGCAGGTTTTAACCGACGATCTCGGCCCCTACCTGGCGACCGGGCAGATGGTATCGGTCGATAATGAGCGGGTATATTTCGGCCACGGACTCTACTCCGGGCTATTGGTCGACCCTGACGCGGTTAGGTGGAATAAGGTCACCCGTCTTGTGTTTGAATACCCATACAGCTACCGGGAATTTAAGGCCAAGTTTGGGCAAAAGGCACTTGATAAGCTTGCGCAGGCGGACATTAAAGATCACAAATCAGGCAAAAAGCCGATCATTGTGTATGAGTACCACGATTCAATCCTAAAAGAGGTCAGATGGTTCGCGGAGAATTCCGAGGATTTCTTTCAGCCTTCAGATATGGAAGATGCCAACCTGCAGGCGCTTACAGAGCAGGGCAAGCCGCTAGATGGGATGGATCACTCGGACCTGTACGGGCTGTCTAATTTCTTCCCGTGTACAGAGCCCCTAGTTATTAACCAGAGTACTAGATGCTTTTGGCCTACCCCTGAATACTTTCAGGTTGAGGATATAATCAACGATATTAGCTCGATCGTTACGCGCATGATGCAGCTCACCAGGGCGATCCGCGTGCGGTTTCTATTCGATTCCGGGGTTAAGGCCCTATCGTCGCTAATCGGGGAGAATTGGGCGGACGGTGAGGGTACGGGAATGGGGGTACCAAACCTCCAACAGTCGTTAATGAACAACAAGGGCAGCCTTGCAGCGCTTGTAGCCTATTTCCCTATAGATGAACTCCTGCAGGGCCTACAAAACATGTATGCGGCATACGAACAGCGCCTTAGCATGTTCTACAACATAACCGGGTTTTCTGATCTTATCCGGGGTCAAACATCCGACTCTGACAAAACCTACGGGGAAAGACAGTTAGAAGGCAAGTTTGCCCTAAACAGGATGGAACCATTTCAGCGCAAGGTGCAGGAATGGGTGAAGGATAACTATCAGCTAGGTATGGAGTTGGCGCTGAAGATGTTCAGCGACCAAACCCTTGATGATTACATCTGCCCTCAGACTCTCGACCCGGAGGATAAGCAGAGATACACGGCAGCGCTTGACCTGCTACGGAACAACCGGCGCGGGCGATTCCGCATTGATTTTGAGACAGATTCCACCATTTCCATAAACCAAGATTGGAAGAAAAAGCAGGCCATAGAAACAGCCAACGCCATCACCAAGATGATGGAAAGCACTGCCAAGACTGCCCAGGAAATGCCAGAGCTCGCGGATGCAGAACTACGCATTATGAAGCATGTAGTAGGGGAGCTAACGGACGGGAAGCTATTCCTAGACGAGATAACGGACGCAATACAAAAGACAATAGACGCGGTTAATCAGCCAAAAGAGCCAGAGCCTAACGTAGAGATGGAAAAACTCAAGCTTGAGATGCGTAAGCAGGAGTTTGCAGAGCAAAAGGCTATGACAGAGGACCGCCTGCAGCAGTTACAGATGCAGATGGACCAGGGCATAGAGTCAGCAAAGATTGCACAGAAAGAGCGGCTTGATGGCTTTGCCCTGCAGCTAGAGCAGATCAAGATGCAGAATGAGGCGGGCGCAGCGGCTAGTGAGATAAACCTTAAGGCGCAGGCGCTTCAGGCAGAGTTATCAGTAGCCCAGCAGGAGATCGCGGCTAGTCGTGTGGAATTTATGCTCAAAGCCCGAGAGATTGCCGACAAGACAGAGCTTAAGCAGCTTGAACTCCTCATTAACAAGGCGACAGAGGACCGCAAGGCGCAGCTAGACGAGCTCTACGCGGGCGTAGAAGCACAGCAGGCTATGCTTGCAGAGCGGGAGAAGTGGGTAACAGAGATGCGCTTACAGGACGCGCACAAAGTGGATATAGCCAAGAGCATGGTTGAGATGGAAAAGACCATGAAAGAGATGCGCACCAGCCCAACGCCGGTGGTTGTTCATCTAGAGCAGCCCAAAGCTAAAAAGAAAAAGCGCACAGGCCGCGTGGTCAGAGATGCCGCAGGTGACGCCACCCACATAGAGATTGACGAGGAAGAGGTAGACTAATGGCAATACAGAACGTTGCTAACAGCCCTACCAATTCCTACCCGGTATGTATTACCCGTCTGGGCGATGGGTCAGAGGTGCAGAGCGTTAACGCTATGTTGCCGTTTATATCCAATATGGACGACGACGGCGCGGGCACTGTGTACACGGGATATGCCCTCCGGGGATCCGCGGACAGTGACGCGGCATGGTTCATTATGAAGCAATTCACGAGTGGAAACATAACAACGGTGCGTTTCGCAAGCGCACCATTTGATTTCACTCAAGTATGGGACGATCGGGCTAGTTTAACCTACACGTAATATGGCGTTATCAGTATCACGCAACCCATATACAGGACTGCCCGACCTTATAGGGACGGGCGGAGGTGGCGGCGGCGCTACTTTTTCTGGGGGAATGTCTACCGGTGGGAATACCGTAGGCACAACAGGCTTCGGCACTAATAGGCTAGTTCTAGCAGGCGGCAATAACATCACGCTCTCAGGTTCCACTAACGGTGGGGCTATGACGATCACAATATCGGGAGCTGCAGGCGGGGGAGGAAATACCGGAAGTATTTCAGCAGGAACAACACGCGGAACGCTCGGGGAGGTAGTGTTTTCTAACTCTAATGGCCTTTCGTTTGGCATGAATGGCCAGACATTAACAGGAAGCCACAACGGATTAACCTCGCAAAGTAACCAAGCTTTTAGTGCGCAGGGGGGATCTTCGGCTTTTCAAACCCTCAGTTTTAACAACGCCAACGGCGCAACATTTAGCAACCAGGGCGGCGCAGTACAGTTGTCATATACGGTGCCAAGTACAGCGGGGCTAATTTCCGCGGTTAACTTTAGCGCAGGGACCACCTCCAACAACAGCGCTTCCATAAGGTTCGCAGACTCCAACGGCATATCGTTTGGGCTTAACGCGGGAACTATAACCGCAACCGTGGCAACCAATTACCTAACCAGCCAGAGTAACCAGGCATTTAGTGCATCCGGTGGTAGCAGCACCTTCCAGACTCTTAACTTTATTAACGGCAACGGCGCGACATTCACCAATAACGCGGGATCGGTGGGAATCAGCTACACCGTGCCTTCGGTGCCAGCCCAAACAAATCAGACTATAGGCGCTTACGCAGTAAGCAATACAACAGGCGCCGCATCTTCCACCACGGTGGACGCTCGCTCTTTTAGCTTCCAGGGCGCGGGCATTGCATCCGTGGGAATGACTAACGGATCGGTAGTTATCTCGGTCCCATCGGGCGGCGGAGCGGGGGACGGTGGAAACGTACTTGCAGCGGGAACGCAAACGGCAAACACAACAGGAACCGTAGTTTTCTCAAACAGCAATGGCGTTACCTTTGGAATGTCAAACAACTCGGTGATAACCGCCAGCGTGGCAGCAGCGGGTGGAGGTATAGTTAGAAGTATATTCAACCCTCAAGATGCGTATATCCAGGCAGCTAGTCAGCAAGGCCAAGGGACAATGCACATGCAGCCGGCATTTTTCCCCGATGTTACCTTTGATCGTCTGATGATGCCGTTTGTATTAAGTAACAGTTCTAATAGTACCGGCACAGCCACGTTATCGGTTGGTTTTGGTATCTACACACGGAACAATTCAACGCTATCCCTCGCTAGTTCAACGTCAGCGAGTTGGGCGGTTACCTACAGCGGAACGGCAAGCAATTCCACCTATTCAGGGATGAGGATGCATACCATTCCTTGGTCATCCTCAATTTCAGAAGGGCAATACTATGTGGGGATCTGGAGTCGCACGACAACGGCGGGTACTAATGCGTCTTGGTCTCAGTTCGTTTGCTCGCAAATTGGCAGCAACTTAGCTGGGCACATTGGATCGTCCAGTCCTGCTACTAACCAATACACAAGAGGTTTAGGCCAATATACCGCCACGTTTTCTACCGCTCTCCCTAATTCCGTAGCGTTTTCTCAAATAAATGGCACCGCCTTCTTAGCCATGCGGCAGCCTGTTTTTGCGTTATTTTTGGATACTTTTTAGGTGTTACATGAGTCTGATCGTTCAAGACTTTGCAGGTTATCACAATGGGGATCTAAACAAGACCGGGGCGCGGCTAATTAAAGGCGCTTCCTGGAAGAGACAACGCATAGTGATGATAATCCCCGCGGGGGGATCTATTCCCGCAAAGGTATATCTCTCTCACATTAATCTAGTTTTCCCGCCTAACCAGGGCGTAATCAGAATCCTAGCGCAAGGGATGGAGGTAGGGGACGCTTACAGCCAGGCCATAGAGCAGGTTTTAGCACACCCAGATCTAAAGGATTGGGAGTACATCCTCACAATAGAGCACGACAATTGCCCACCGTCTGACGGTGTAGTGAGGCTAATAGAGACTATGGAAGAGCATCCAGAGCTTTCATGCGTCGGGGGTCTCTACTTCACCAAGGGTCCTGATGGAGTGGCGCAGATATGGGGCGACCCAAAAGACAGCACCCTAAACTTTCGACCACAGCCACCAAGGGAAGGGCAGCTAGTTGAATGTTGCGGAACTGGCATGGGGTTTAACCTGTTTCGCTTGTCGATGTTCAAAGATCCAAAGCTACGAAAGCCATGGTTTAAGACGGATGTAAGCGGCGGCGGCGCATCCACCCAGGATCTATTTTTCTGGGGTGACGCTAGAAAACACGGCTACAGGTGCGCGGTAGATTGCCGGGTGCGAGTAGGCCACTTCGATCAAGGGAGTGACATCGTATGGTAAGCCAACTTGCGGAGATACAAAAGCAGGGTTGTCTAAAATGTCAAAGCAAAGACGGGCTACACACTCCGGTTTTAGTGGCGATTGACGGGCCCGACCTTGAGTTGATGGTTGCGATTAAAGGCGGCGATCACGCAATCCCATTAGTATTATGCAGCGAGTGCGCACAGCGCTTAACGGAAATATTCGCACCACAACAAAAGGAGTTTCACTAATGGCCAAGAAGAAAACAAAAGAACTGATCAAGCTAGACATTGCGTGCGGCCAGCGTAAGCAGGAAGGTTTTGTAGGTGTCGATATAGCCAAATGTGAAGGGGTGGACGTAGTGCATAACCTCAATCACTATCCTTGGCCCTTTAAGGACGGCAGCGTAACAGAAGCGCACACAAGCCACTACATAGAGCACATCCCGCTTGCCTATTGGAATCCTGGGAACAAGTACACGCCAGAAATGGCGTCAGAAAAGAGTGTAGATGCGCTATGTAAGTTTTTCGAGGAAGTGTACCGCATCCTGGCACCGGGCGGAGTTCTGAAAATTATTGCCCCATACTACAACCACCAAAGATGCTGGCAGGACCCGACTCACCGACGCGCCATCTGTGATTCTACTTTCTTCTACGTGTCAAAAGAATGGCGCAAAACCAACGGGCTGGATCACTACGGGATGAGATGTGATTTCGATGCCGTATGGGGCTATGGGATTGATAGTTCTATGGACGGCAGGAACGACGAATTTAGGCAGTTCGCATTTAGGCACTACACCAACGCAATAGCAGACATTCACGCAACCTTAACCAAGAAATGACACTTTTATTCTACCTCAGAAGCCCGGCAGGAAACACCGACACGGCGCAAGCGCCAGACGCTGCACCGCTATGGGATTACGAGCAAGTAAAGAGGGAAGCCAAACGCAAGACCCGAAAGGAAAAGGAAGCAGAACGGCAAGCGCTTTTGAAGCTCTCCGGGGCAGTAACAGAGGCGGACCAAAGGAAGCGCAGACGCCGAAAGGATGAGGAAATACTACTAATGCTTATGGAGCACCTATATGAAGATTAAGAGCAAAATCTTTGAATACGGGAACGAGAAAGAGTCATCTTGGCCACCTAAGTACCCAGCCAAGCGCACACGCGGGGTTTTCCACGTAGATCAAGACACCAAGGAACTAACGCCCGGCTACCCAAAGAGCAAAAACAAAAAGTATGGCGTGGCCCCAATGGCGATCTTCGATTCGATGCCCCCTACATATCACGAGGGCGCCTGTAGGCTTGTAGAGTCTCGGGCGGAGTGGGAGCGATTAGACAGGGAAACCGGTTCTTTAACGTTTGGCAGTATGGACGAGCCACGGCGCTATGCTGCAGAGGGAAGCAAGAAGGAACAAAAGGCAATTAAGCAGGACCGCCGACGTGCCGCAGAGGAAGCGCTTAAGATGGTGCGGGCTAATCCGAAAGAGATTAACCAGAAATGGAATAAGCACGCGGAGAAACAAAAGGATTTGGCGAAAAAGTCAGGACTTGAACCAATGTTAAAGGAAAAGGGGATATTATGAGCGACGATATAACCAACGATGAAGTGCTAACAGAGCCCGTAAAAGAGCAGACGGTAGAGGCCCCCGAGAAATTCGATGGGCTATCAAATCGGGATGCGCTCAAGAGATCCCTTGAGATACACAGGGACGGGAAAGAGCCAGAAGAAAAGCCGCAGGCACCTACTAAAACAGAGGTAGCGCAAGCGGTAGAGGCTGAGATAGATCCACCAGCGGAGTTTAGCGCAGCGGGAAAGAACGCTTGGAAAAATAAGGACATTGCAGGCATTCAAAAGGAATACCGGCGCATTCATGACCTCAGAACGGCAGAGATAACAAGGGCGCAGAATGCAGAGCGCCAAGCCAGAGAAGAAGGAAAAACCTACCGAGAACTAGCCAAAATGGCAGCGCCTTACATTGAGGCTCGCGGGGCTGATGGGGTAACGCCAGAAAAGGCGATTATGGAGGCGCTGGCCCTGATTAACGAGTTCAAGAAGGGCGACCCTGCCACGGTGAAGGCAGAGCTTAAAAAGATCGGGATTGACCTGGATAAAGCTCCCTCTGCAGTGGCATCGGTGCCAGATGAAAAATTCCAGGCTTTACAATCTACAGTAGAGGAATTAAAGAGAGAGAAAGAGGAAGCAAAATTTCAACAAACCGTTTCGACGTTTGAAACCATTTGGCGGGATTTAACCTCTCTAAAAACTCGGACAGGTGAATTGGTATTCCCCGATCTGCTAGACAATAGCGAGGCGGGTATGCGGTTCGCCAGTGAGTTAGGATCTCTCACCCAGGACGCGCGTTTTCAATCTGGCGTCCTCCGCAGATTCCCTAACGCCGACTTAAAAACTTTAGTCCAAGAGGCTTATAAGTATTTAGGCGGCAAGGTATCCGGTGAAGCGGTGACAGTCTCCACGCAAGCTAATCAACAACATGTAGCACGATCCAGACGCGCAGCCGCGGCCACACCAGGGCGCACAGCGCCACGGGTCAACGATTCAAACCTTGTAGGCAAGCTCTCTAATAGGGCCGCGCTAATCAAGGCCATAGAATTAGCTCGGGAGCGTTAAGACGATCTCCCGGGTAACGGGGGATTAAAGTGGCAGACAATTTCAGTGATATTTACTCCACAACGTGGGAGCTAAGAGAGAAGAAGCCCGCTGATGCGGTCGCTGACAACATACCGCTGGTATGGAAGATGCGAAAGAACGGCGGGATCAAAACCATCAACGGCGGACGATTCATATCGGAGAATATCCGAATTGCTCAAAATCAATATGTTCAGCTAATCGATGCGGATGAAGAGATTGCTATGGGGTACAACAACACCCTGGCGGCTTTCGCATTCACACCGAAAATCATTGTTACGCCAACAATGATCAACGAGCTAGAGCAAGCACAAAACCAAGGTGATAATGCTTTTCTTGACCTGATGGATGAGCGGCAGGAAATTGCCGATGAATCTACCTGGAACGTTATGGAAGCAATGTTGCAGGGCGACGGCACCACGTACGGTGGTAAGGCGTTTGCAGGTATCAGAGGATACCTTCCAGACACCAACAACACTGGCAGCATCGGCGGCCTCTCGCGTGCAACCTACTCGGCAATTCGTAACACTTCGGTAAACCTTGTTTCTACTTTCGGTTCAGCAACCGACAGCAGCAACATCGAAAGCCGCACGCGTTATGTGAAGAACCTGATTGTACGCGGTACTGACAAACCGGATCTCGGATTGTTTGGAACAACTTATTATAACGCGGCATGTGATTCTTTCTCAGGAAAGCAGCGCATTACCGTTGATAAGGAAATGTTCGAAGCCAATTTCGATAACGTACAGATCGAGGGCGTAACCATCGTTCTTGCCGGCGGTAAGATATTCTCCGGGCTCTCGCATATTGCGGCAGACCGTGGCTACTTGCTCAACACCAAGACATTCAAGCTTAAGATGTACAACGGGTACAACTTCCAACCACTGAATAAGCGCACGAGCTTTAATCAGTTGGTAGAAGCTGCAGTGCTGATCGGTATTGGAAATCTCACGATGAACAATCCCGCTCTTAACGCCGTTATGTACGATTCATAATTTAGAGGAGTATATAAAATGGTAGCACTAGCAAAATACAACTTAACAAGCTCGGACGGCACTACGGCCAATTTTGGCCTTGGTGACGAGGTGGAGGTAGCAGGCACTACTTACAAGTACCTCATTTCCTCCGCAGCGATTACCGCTTACGACCTCTGCACCGTTTCAAATCTTAACGTTGCAGTGTCGGGAACCACCACAACTTCAGGGGCAAAACCTACGTTGTGCGCAATTCCTCAGTTTGCGGTATCGGCAGCAAGTGAATACTTTTGGGCACCCGTCGGCCCTATAGCTCCTTACTCTTTCGATGGAAGTACAACATTCAAGGTAAATGCAGCGCTTAACTGTGCTGCAGATGTGAAGCTGTACACCACCGCAACGGCAGGAGTTGTAGACGATACGGCAACGGACCTCGTTGCTGGCCTAAACCTCACCGAAACCATTACGACAGCTAGGGCCGCTACATGCGTGTCTCAGCAACGTATGGTTACGAATTGCCAGGATTAACGACAAGGGGGAGGAAGTTTCTCCCCCTACTTTTTGGAGCAACTAAATGGAATCGATTGAGACGTTTGAAAGTCCCTTGTTGGCGGATGTAGAAATTAACTCTGACGGCACATTAAAGCAGTCAGGGAAGCAGAATGTTAAATTCTACAACAAGAAGGTGCTTTCGTTTAAGGCACGCCCTCTTTACATGAAGCACGACGACGGAACGATAGCGCTAGACGCTAACGGGAAGCCGATTCGAGCAGTGGACAAGAACGGCAAGCCAGCTTTCGACATCGATCCCAAAACTGGCATTCCATTCAAGGATGCGTTCGAAGAAGTCGTAGAGATGGTTCGAGTCGAAACAAAAGGCGACACGAACATCAAAGAGGACAAGGCGGACGCATTCATAAAGAGACAATTCAATCGGCAGTACAAGTATTTCCGATCTGGCAAAATCCCAGATGGGCACTCAATCGAGGACTTTGATTTTCTGCAGCCGCAGACAATTACAGAGCTTCACATGTTTGGCATTCACACCCTGGAGCAGGTTGCGGAAATGTCAGAGGTGGATTGTGAGCAAATCAAGGATCAATCCGGGTATGAGATACGAGATATAGCGCGGCAATGGCTCGCCATTAACTCCCCACAAGGGCAGGCAAACAAGGCGGACCGTATGGAGCTAGAAAACGCACGACTCAAGAGGGAGCTAGCAGACTTGCGCGCTCAGTCTAGAGGTGGCAGGCGTGCCGCTCCAGTAGCAGAAGAGGCAGAGGTAGCGCCCGAGGAATCGGTGCAGACAATAGAAATAACACCGGACCAGCTTAAGAGTAGGGCGGGACGGCCAAGAAAGGTATGAAGATGAAAAGACTAATTGCAATTATTTTGGCCTTGAGCGTTTTTAACTCTCAAAGCGCATTTGCTGATGCATGTACTAGCGTGCTTGGGAATGTGTTCACTCCAGCTCAATCAACCGGGTTATGCCAACGTCTTGGGGATTTCTACAGCACTGATTTTGCATTCATTACTGGCAAGACAATCGCCATACAAGAGGCAACTTCAGCAAGCGCATGTAGCGGAACCCTCACCCTTAATGGCACCACGCCAGTTGTAACATCAACAACGTGCGCCACGACAGGGAGTAGAATATTTCTCACTCGCACTAGCGCAGAAACTACGGCCCTTAATCCGTATGTTTCAGCCATATCAACGGGAGTTAGTTTCTCGGTCACTAGCGAGGCGGGGGATACTGGCACGATGAATTGGTTTATCATTCATGAGGCCCCATAATGTCTTTCGTAGTTAAGAAAGCATTTGCAAATGTGGCGGCATCGCAAACCGATTCCTCCCTTGTTGCTGCAGTCTCGGGCACCTCAATCAAGGTACTCGGGGTAGTAGCGCAAGCTGGGGGCACCGCCACAACGATTGTATTCAACACCAAACCATCCGGGGCAGGTACGGCTATTTCTGCCACATTCCAGAACGGTATTAACGGCAGTGTGGTGCTTCCCGAAACCGAAAACGGTGATGGATGGTTCGAAACAAACGTAGGAGAGGGGCTTTCCTGTACTACGGGCGCAGGCTCAACCACGGGCGTTCAAATAATTTATGCAATAAGGACGGTGTAACATGGCGATGTTTTATTTAGCTGATTTAAGCCACAAGACAGTCAAGGGTGATGTAGTAGTAGAAAAGAATGTGCTTCATTTTCAGATGGAGAAGGCGGGTTTCGATAGCAAGGCCACCAAGGACCATGTGAAGCGCTTTCCTGGCGAGTTTGAGGTGTTCAAACGGCATCACCCTGATTTTGTACTTCCTGCTAGTTTCTCTGACGAGCAGGTGGGCGCAGGCTCTTTCGCAGTGGTTGCGCCTCCGGTGGTAGAGCCAGTGGTAGAGGAAGCAGCACCAGTAGTTGGTGAGTAAATGGGATGTCGACGGTTAAAGAGATCCTCGATGAATTCTGTGACCGAATAAACCAGCCGCGGGAGTCGTCCTATGTAGGGGCGACCTCTCCCGCGGCTCGGCAATACGTTTCATTATTGAAGTTTATAGCTAGTGAACTCCTGGATTATTCCGACGGGTGGGCGCAGCTTAAGAAAATATATACGTTCACAACATCCACCGGCGTGGCTAATTACCAATTGCCGGGGGATTTCTTGCGGATGCTGACAGGCACCCAGTGGGGAGTTACTAATCAAATCCCCCTAGCGGGTCCGCTATCTAATGCACGGCTGGCGTTTCAAACGTACGGTGTAAATATAGCTACGCCCTACGCAGGGTATCAGGTCAACGGGGCGCAGGGGTACATCTTCAACACCTCACCTTATACGCAACGATCGGCGGGGTATTTTCAGATCAGTCCAGCAGGGCAGGACGACACAACACAAAACGCGATTGCCTACACTTCTAGTAATTGGTGTTGGCCTCAGAATTGGGTAGCGTCAACAGCCTACACATCCGGGAACATTCGAACGGGTGTAAACAACATGTATTACTGCACCCAGTCGGGGACATCTAGCACCACTCGGTTAAGCGCAACCAGCGGAACCATAACGGATGGAACATGCCAGTGGGTGGTATACAACGAACCTTACCCAGTAACAGCCGACACCGATTTTGTACTACTCGACGACGAGCTTTTTGTAGAGGGCCTTCGGTGGTCCTGGTACGAGTCTAAACAGCAATTCGCTGCAGCGGAAAGACATAAGGCGTCATGGGAGAACGCGGTGCGCAACGCACTAGGGCGGCAGAACGGCGCGGTAGTAGTAAGCGCAGCCTACGACATGCAGAGCACATTTGATTGGCTAGTTTGCCCGGTTGGGTCGTGGCCAGGAACAGGGGGTAGCTAGTGCCAATTTTCAAGAACGATCCATTTCCTGGAACAGACTATTCCCAGTATCTTAAGTGGGACAAGGTGGTGCTACCCAGCGGCCAGGTGCTTTATGTCGTACCTGGGAACCCTGGTTATGTGTTTGACCCTATCGCCTCTAACGCCACGGGGCGCAAGGTATTCCGCGCTAATCCCCAGCAGGCTATTACCGACCAGCAGGAAGAAAAGGACCGGGCGGACAAGTTAGCAAAACAGCAAGAGCGCAATCAAAGCCCGATCGGCCAAATCACCCCCGTGCTTGCTGGAACCGGCGGTGTTTTGGCCGCCAATGAGATAATGAAGGCCGGTTTTGGAAAGCCGCCTGCAACAGTTGCAGCCGTAGACCCAAAAACTGGGAACGTCGTGATGACAGACGGCACGGTGCAGAATTCAGCAGGACAGGTCATTTCCTCCCCGGCTCAATCTGCAGCTCAGGGCGCGGTGAGCGCGTCCCCTACTGGCAGCACGTTCAACCCGACTTCCCCAGAAGGAACCGGCACGCTAGGCAATGCAACTCCAGACTTTACAATGGACGGCACGCCTCAGCCTGATGGCAGTGTAGTTACAAACGACCTCCCCGCCGGGTCAGAGGTTACCGCCGACGGTTCAATCATTGACGCGCAGACTGGCGCAACGATCGGGCGCGTAGTTCAGGGGGTAGGCGGGGCGTATCAGATCTATGCGGGGCTTCAGGAATTCAAGAAGGACAAGGTGGGCGGCGGCCTCGGTATCGCCTCGGGCGCGGCAAACGTAGGCGCGGCACTAGGCTCTCAAACGGCGGGGAGTCTAGCGGGGCCGATTACTGCAGCAAAAGGCGCTTACGACACAATAAAGGGCTTTCAGCACGGGGGCGAGGGGACACGCTCGGGTTTTACTCAATTAGGCGCAGGCATCGGCACGATGGTAGCGCCAGGGCTAGGAACAGCCGCAGGCGCAGCGCTTGGTAATGTTATTGGGTACGGCTTTCAGGGGGACGGGGTAAAGAATGATGTTGCGCTCGGGCTTGTCTCTCCTGCGCTACTTCTCGGAAAGAAAACCGGGCTACTAAAGCCCCACAAGACGACCCGCCAGGTAGCGCAGGAACATACCGGGCAGCTCCTTGAGCAGGGGAAAGACAACAACAATTGGCAGCAATACGTTGCTGGCATGAGGCAGCAGTTCAACGCACCACCACCGGACCCTTCAAAGCCGTTTGCAGGCAAGTACGCCACATTTGAGGATTACAAGAAGGGCGGACTTGAGGCGGCAGATCTCACCGGCGTATATGGCAATCTTAAGGTGTACGGCCCAGAGTGGGCGAGTCTTACGCCAGAGCAGCGCCAGGCTATCACGCAAGCAAATATCGAGTCGGGAATCTACGCATCAAAGAAGGGCGAGGTAGAGATTACCGACGAGCAAAAGGCCCTTGAAAACAAAAACAATGTACTGAAAGGGTTCGCCGTTGCTACTCAAAAGCCCGTAATGGTCAACAAGGCCCCGGCACCAATTACTAACGCAACCGCAGCGGCTCAGGCGGCGGCGCAGAGTGGGAGGCGGTAGTGTCTAACTCTGCCAACCTTCCAGCGCCTTACGCAGGGGTGAATAAGAAAATCCCAATTGCCGCGCTTAAATCGCCATATTGTAGCTCCCTGCTTAACTTCAACACGACAGAAGCAGGAATAGAGCTTAGGAACGGGGATAGCCTTTGGTCAGCATCCCTAGCGGTGGCGCCCAAAACAAGTGATACGTTTCTTGGCATGGTTCGATATGGTGACCTAAAGCTATTCTACGCTGCAGAGCCGAACTCGGGAACAACTAGGTATTTCGACATTTCGACCGGCACCGCATCGCTATCGCACACTAGTGCAGCGGCAACGTTCAACGGGGAGGTGTTTACCCTCTATTTTAATAAACGGGTGTACACTTTTGCATCATCGGGCACCGGCGGGGATTACTACGATGGGAGCTCTTGGGGTGCTTGGGGGTGGACATTCACATCCATAACACCGATCACCGGGTGCGCTTTTAAGAATCGTGCGTATTTCGTAGGGCGGGATACTGCCATTTACGCATACGGTGAGATCTCAGCAGTAACAGGAGCAACTACAGAAGTAGATCTTGCTGGCGTTATTCTGCAGCAATCATCGCTATCTACCATTGCCCCGATTACGGTAGCCAACGCAGGGCAGACCCTCACGCTCTTGGCATTTGTATTCTTCTCCGGGGAAGTGCTTTTTTACAGTGGCAGCTACCCGAATTCTGACAGTTGGAACCTTGAGGGGCGCGGTAAGATAGCGCAGCCACTAAGTTATAATTCTTGCATAGATTACCAGGGTGACGGGTTAGTTCTTACAAGGGGCGGCTTAGTGTCGCTCAGGGATGTTTATTTAAGTGGCGGTCAGCAAGCCCTATCCCGCACAGTGAGCGAGGCAATTGATACAGAGTGGACAGCACTCGTAAACGTTATAATTTCGCAGGGTGGTTCTGCCTATAACGAAGTAAGCACTGGACGCTTGAAGTATGTATTTGGCGTTTGGTGGGCCAGTCAAAATCGGATCGTGATCTCTTTCCCTATCAAAGTGGTGGCGGGCAACCTAGAGCTAGGGAATACCTATTTTGTGTTCGATACACTGCGCGGTGCATGGTCTCCCCATAGATCCGCAGGCATTTTCGGAACTAAAGGGATGGTTGAGTTTAAGGGTTCGGTATTCGTTTCCGGTGGGGATGCTGGGACGGCAAGCACCTATTTAACGGTGATGAAGAAGGAAGGATCCACAGAGTTTCAGGACGCCAACTATGACGCGACAACGAATGTTAACTATGATTTCGAGTTTACCTCTGCCCCTATCCCGTTCCCCAAAACTGCAGTGTATGAGGCCACGCAAATTGAACCTATCCTAGAATCCGACCTTTACGGCCAAACTAATTGGAATTTTATATCAGACTTCGGACGGCAGACCAGCGGCGACCAGAAAACTGACGCCCTTACGACTTCAGTTGCGAAACCAGCGGTTAACGTCGGGATGCAGAATATCACGTATGTACAAGTGAAAATGTCGGGCACTACAGCCGCCAGCAAAGAGGTGGGGCTTAATTTATACAGCTACAACGTATGGTTTAACGCAGGGGAGAAGGGATCGCGATGAAGTACAGAAGCAGCAAAGGGACTATGATCAACATTCCCGACAACCTAACACCAAAGCAGATCGCCAAAATCAAGGCGGACGCGGACGCAGGCTACGGCACTCGGGCGCAGAAAACAGCCAACGAATTGAGCAAAAAGGCAGGCTCTAAGCCAGCGGCGACCCCCGGCGCAGTTGAGCAAAAGCCACTTGAGTCAGACTTCAACGCGCAATCATACCTGAGGGCAAATCCAGATGTTGCACAGGAGGCGCAGCGCTTAAAGGCGCAAGGCGACCCGCGCAGTGTGGATCAAATCGCATCCGACCACTGGATGAGTAACGGTAGGCAAGAGGGGCGCACCTGGGATCGTCCATTCCAAGATCCGGGCGGAGTTATTGAGAAAGGAACCGTATCTGCACAGGGCACAGTGGATCCCGTTCTGGCGTCTGATCAGGTATCAAAAGCCGAAACGAACGACATTAACACCAATTGGAACCTTTCCCAACCGCGCATCATCACCGATGAAAACGGCAATACTAGGGAGGTAATAAGAAACCCTGACGGCACGGTAACCGTAAAGGACACGGCTGGCGGCCTCTCTAAGACGTTCAAGGACCTCGCCACCGCTGCAGCCGAAACATTTAACGGAAGTGTAAGCAGACAACGCGCAGAGGAAGCAACATATGGAACCCTCACGAGGTACTACGATCGGGACATGGCCAAGGAAATGGAGGACCAAAAACAGGAACTCGCTAACCGTGGTATCCCGTATAATCCTGATGCTGCACAAGATCCAAACACTAAGGATCTCTACGGTCGCACTATAGGTGGCATATCCCAAAAGTATAGAGGGCTGAAGGACGCAGCGGCACAGGCGGCGGTTACTGCAGGGAATCAGGCATACGCAGTTGACGCAAGCGCTCGGGATAGCTTCATGAATGCAGTTATAAACGGCGCATCCACCTTTGGCGGTAAGTTTAACCCATATAGCAACACAGTAAGCACGGACAGCTCGGCAGATACTAAAGATCTTTTGACCCTTAGTGCAGCTCAATATATGTCTAAATATGGGATAGATCAGAATACCTATACGCAGAAACTAGCAATAGCCAAACAAGGATCAGGCGGGGGCGGCGGGGGGTCCTCAAGCAGTAGCGGCGGATTTGAAATGCAGGGGTAAAAATGGCAGACGAAATCCCAGGACTATCACCGACAGACTTTGCAGCGTTTAATCAGACGGTGCTACAGAATGACCCCTACGGCATTGTAGGACGCTCTATAGCATCTTGGCAGCCAGATACCACCACATGGTCACCCGGCACCACGGCGGCTACCGCGTTTGGTAAGGCGTTTCTCTCGGGCATCCTAAACAACTATGCACGGCAGAACGCAGCGGATCAGATTAATTCCGTTGTGTCGGTACTCCCGCAGCTAAAGAGCTCCCCTATCGGCGTGGTTGTTCCAGAGGGAGTAGACCAGGACGCATTTGCAGCGTTGAAGGGCACGGCTATCCTTAAAAAATCAGCAGCGGATCAGGTACGGGAAAACTCGCTTGCTGAAATGATACAGAAGGTGAGAATCGCTGGCCTAACGAAAAAAGCGGAGGTACTAGGGGAAAATGAGGCGTACCAGCAGATGGGGGAGGGCGCGGAAAAAATCCCCGGTAGTCCAGCCTATGAAGCAAAGCAGGATGATCTTAAGCTACAAAACGACCTGTTTGGAGTAGAACGCAATCTAGCCAACGACTTCCAGAAGGTAGCCTCGGACTACAAGTACAAGGAACAGGGACTTAAAGCGCTAACCAAGGCGTATTTAGACCCAGCGGGAACCAGCGATTACGAGCTTATCAGGCGTGCGGCGCAGTCTGTAGAACCCGGTCTCGCCGTGCGGACCGATGACGAAAAAAGCCTTAGGGGTGCTGCGTCCGCTCTCGGTATGTCTTTCGAAGCCGTAAAAGCTGCAGTGACGGGAGACACCAAACTAACGTCAGCGGTTAGGGCCGGTATTATGCGAGTAGCGCAGCGGTCGTTTGACGCCACGATCGACGACTTCAACACACTGAGGGACAATTTTATAACTCGCGCAAAAGCCGCAAAAGTCAGCTCAGAGGCGGTAGTTCCATGGGGCGCGGCGGTGCCGTTTGCTCAGGCATACCCTGGTTTAGACATAAGCGAGGGGACAACCCCAGCGCCAACAGTAAATGCAATCAAAGCCCCAGACGGGCGCAACATCGTGATCGTAGATTAACATGGCAGACGAAACACCCATACAGATGACACGGGCAGAGTATGAGGCGACCTATGGCGCACCTCCCCCCACTCCTGCGCCAGTAGTTGATTCTGCGCCCATTAAAATGACTCGAGCGGAGTATGAGGCGACCTATGGGGCACCTCCGGGGGCGGCATCCTCTGAAACGTCTGCTTTAGGACTCATTTCGGAAATACCCGGAAATATGTGGGGAGGGATAAAAAAAGCACCAGGGGCCATTTATGACATGGTCACTAGTATTCCTTCAGGAGTAAGCAACCTAGCGCACCTCCCCGTTGATGCAGCGCTAATTGCTACAGACGCAGCAAAGATGGGATATAGCGAACTTACGGGAGCTCCTTTTTCTCCAGTTGGTGGTGCTGAAGGGTGGAAGGGGCGCTATGATAGAGCAGAACGCACCCTCAAAGGGATTGCGGGCATATCGGGAGCGATCGCAGGCGGCGGAACACCGCTAGGGCCAATAGTTGGTAGCGCCCTTGGTACGATGGGAGTTGACACCCTTAACCAAACCGTAGGGAACGAGGAACAGACCGCCCCAAAAGATGATCTAAAAAAGCTCGAAGAAAACATAGCTATTGGCGCCCTTTTATCTTCAATTTTTAAGGGGGGCCAGAAGATTGCTAAAGGTGCGCCAAATGTTGCTAATGCTTTAGATAGGAAGTCGATAGGAACGCGGCAAAGCGATTATGGAAGTACAGCAGATCTGGGAACTATCGTTTCTCCTGAAGGTATACCAGAAACGTTTGTTAAATCGTCACTCGACGACCTTTTAGAAAAGGGCAAGCTTGGGAAGTCAAGAGATCCTGGCGCTCTCTTGAAAGTGATCGATTCAGAATCTAAAAAGCTGGCGAGTGACATAGCATCTTCAATTAAAGCATTTGACGACTCGGGCGCCCCGGTTCCATCTCCAGACTTTGCAAACGCGCTCCAGTATATCTATGACGGCAGAGTACCGGCCAATGAGATCCCAAATTACGTGAAAAGGCTTAGTGCTTTAGACGACGGAATAAAGTCAGAGGGCGGCGGCCTTTCGTTTCTTCAGCAACAAAAGATTGCAATAGGAAAAAACTATAGCACAGTTGACGCGGTAAAAGCTGGTTTTGAGCGTGAGATCTACAAGGACCTGCAAAGCACGATAGAAAAGGCGGTTCCAGAGGTAGCTTCGCTAAACTCCGAACTTGCTAAGTTTATTACCGTTAAGCCGATAGTAAATAGATCGTTAAAGATAGCAGAGAACGCGAGCCCATTGAGCAAGCTCGGAGATCTTGCATTCACAACCGGTGGCATCGGGGCGCCCAGCATAATAGGCTCGATATTGGGAGGCCCTACCGGGGCATTGGTAGGCGCATCCGCCGGGCTAGCTGGCAAGGTATTAAAATCCCCCAAAGGGCAATCCCTCATAGCTCGGGTGTTGAGAGGAAGCGATACGGCATCAAGCGTATTGTCAGCAATAGACGATCCCTTGATCGCTATTACCAAATCAGAAAACCTTATAGATCCTTCTGGCCCCATAGACCCAAAAAGAACAGAAACAGCGTCCACAACTGCCATAAGCAAAAAACAGCAGAAACCAGAAGCAACACTAATTCAAGATGGGAAAGGTTTGCCAGCATCGCTAAACCCTACTTCCACCTCGGGCGCTAATCAAGATTTTAGTTTCATGAATACAATGTTTAAGGGGGATAAAATGGAAAAAGCTCCAGCGGCGCAAGTATTCGAAGAGATTAAGAAAAACCCGGTAGACCACGCTATTATGCTGATGGAGTCGGACGGCGATCCAAACGCTAAAAACCCGGAATCGTCAGCATCGGGCTTATTCCAACTAATCCGCAGCACTGCCAAAAACCTGGGAGTTAAGGACGTTTTCGACCCAGCAGAGAACTATGCCGGGTATCTAAAGCTAAAACAGGACACGATCCGACAGTTCGGGAAAGACGACGTTTTCACGATCTACGCCTCGCACTTCCTGGGAGCTCCTACACTTAAGAAATGGATCAACGGTGGGGAGCTCACACCAGAGCAGGCAGACCAAGTGCAGTTTTTGAAGTCTACGCTATTCCCAAAACTGGAGCGCATTTACGCCAAAATCACAAAGCCCGAGGTGGTTGAAGCATGAACGTTATAATTGCCCCGGCCAAGATGTATGAGATAAACGGGGAGGTAACAAAAATCTTCACCGCGTCCGCATCGGCAGGAGTCGGGAACAATACATTAGTAAGCGCCGTAACCGGGAAGAGAATCCGCGTACACGGGTGGGACGCTCAAACAGATAAAGCATCCGGGGTCCCCGGGGAGTATTTCTTGAGTGATGGATCGGGAGGAACAAACCTGACGCGCCTATTTTATGCCCCAATTTATACCGCCGTCCCCTGGGAGAAATTGTTCGTGCACTCGGGCTATTTAGAAACATCTACCAGCACCGCGCTAGGTGTTACCGTGGCAGTTTCCAACGTTAAAATACAAGTACACTACAGCATTTACACACCTTAGTTATGCCAGGAAGAATCAACGGAACATGCCACCTAAACGATGACGAATGGGTGGAGTACAGGGAGCGGGCGGACCGTATGGAAATCGTAGTCAGCGAGATCAAGATGCAAAACGCCGATCTGGTTAAATACTGCAGTCATTTGAAGAAACTAGACGCGCTCGACGACATTAAAACCCATCTACTTGCAGCGGCCACAGGGAGAACTCAATTAGATCTAGGCATCGCTAAATTACTGTTTTGGATTTTCGGGATGGTGATCGCGGCCCTCTTATTTGTTATCTGCTTTCTCTTAACCGGCCAAACGGTAGGTTGGTTAAAGCTCGCAGCCCCTCACGCTGCAGCAGTAGAAACCCACTAGACAAATCCTCCCCATCGGTTATCGAAAAAGTATGTCAAAGCCACTAGTGCAATCAAAATCTTTCTGGGGGTGGGTAGTAGCATCTCTACCGCTTATTTCTGAAGCTGCAGAAAACGTTCTAGGCTCGGGCTTTCTCCCTCCGCACGTTGCGCCAATTGTGGCGGGTGCCGGGGCGTTAGTTGGACTGCTAGGGCGCTTATTTGCGTCCGAGGATATAAAAGGCGTAGTCCGCTCCAAGTGAGGTACGCGGCCCGAAAGGATGCAAACCATAATGACATCCTGGATGCACTCCGGGCGCATGGCTATTCTGTTTTGGACTTGTGGCGGCTCGGGCATGACGCGCCAGATTGCTTGGTGGGGAATGGGGAAACTAACACCCTATTGGAGATCAAAACTGCTAAGGGCAAGCTCTCAGAAGGGCAGCAACGGTTTATTGATAGTTGGAAAGGGCCGCGGGCGGTGTTTCGTTCGGTGGATGAAGCTCTTGAGGCGGTACGGCCTTTAACGAAAGCCCCCTAAACGAAATCCAGGGTTAACCCTTCCCAGGTGTTTATTATCCGCCCATAAATCGAATACAGGGCCGCCCGGGCTCTCCGCCATCATATACCCCCACGCGGGGAAGTAGTAACGATAGCGGCCATCCTGGAAGGGGAGGGCGGGGCCAGAAGAATGCACTACCTTACCGGCCACTTTTAGGGTAAGTTTAGACGCCTTAACCGGGGTGATTATAACCGGCTTGTATGCTCTAGGCTCGGGCGGTGTTTCGTGCCGATCCGCGTGGCTTTTCCAAAGGGTGTTTTCTGCCAGCCGCACGGCCCCTCTGGGCTTGAAAAGTGCCGCTAGGCTCTGCAGTAATTGGGGCGTAGGCCACGCCTTACGCTGTGGGCGCGGGGTAGGGTCCGCGGCGTTCAGTCGGCCATTGTTGGCAGGATGCCACATACAGAAGAAATCAGCTTTTTGTAACTCTCTCAATTTTTGGGATACATCACTATCAACTGAGGATGTGCCGTCATAGGAGAAAGAAAACCTCCCGCCTATCTTCGGTGGCCTAGCCTTGCCCCCGTGAACCTCATTCACTATGCGCGGCCCGGATATAAAAGCGCCTTTGCCCTCCCAGGGGTTATTTACATACAGGCAGCGCTCAGGGATTACGGCCATTACTTGCCGCGCAAGGTCGGCGGCATCTTTCGCGCTTAGTTGGTGTTCGGTAGCCCCGGAAATATAACAGGCAGGCTCGGGATTAGCCCGTAACCAATCCGCCACGCGCTTGGCCTCTGCCACTATCCGCGGCCAGTCACGGCGCGGGAATTGGTGAGAGTCGGACCATCTCAGGTTAAACCGGCCAAAAGGAATAGACTTCAGTTTTATCAATCTGGATAGGGCGGGGAGGGGATCGCCAAATAAATCAGGCTGTGTAAACACGCCGACACCGAATCCAGAGGGGTGCCCGTCTACTAGCACCTGCGGATACTTCGCGGCCCCTAGTTGGTCAATACACGGGACTTGTGCCGCTGCAGTGGAAATAAACGCCAATAGCGCTAGGATTATTCTAATCAATGCACCACCTCCGTTTGACGCTCCAGCCGCAAAATGTCAGCGATTACGCGCTCTAGTTGCGCTACATAATCGTCTACTTTTTCGGCGGCATGCTCCGCAACATGCGGGGCTAGGGATCGGCGATCGTTTGTCGAGCCATTAACAAGCACCCGCAAACCGTTTTGATAGCCCAGGCGGCCAGAAACTAACCGTTTTTCAATCCTCTTATAGGACATCGATCACCGTCCTTAATATGAGGATACGGACGGCGGGGGGATTGTCACGGTTTATTTAGGGATTACGCCATCCCTGCCTGTTTGGTAGGCCATGGCCAGGGCTTTTTTGAATTGAATTACATCCAAAGTGCGAAAGTCGAACTTTGACATAATAAATTCGATTTGAGAAAACGCGGTATATCTTTGCTGGCAATTTGAGCAAACAACAAACCCGGCGGAATCGAATTCTGCTTTATGGTCTAAATGTATGCAATCGTGTCCCCTTCGTTTTTCCTTGGCCTCTCTAATCACCGTGGGAATATCGACGCAGACGCCTGTTATTTTCTCAGTCATTTTTATCACCTATCATGCGGCCACCCTTGATCGGCGGTAGGCTAAATTTCTTTGCTATAATGCGATAGTTTTGCAGGGTTTTTTCGTTATCATCCTTATACGCTCTCAACTCTGCGTTTTCGTTCTGAAGTCTTAATATGATTGCTGCAAGAGCTTCTACTCTCTCCTGTAGGGCTTTTTCTTTATCTTTCGACATTCCCGCCTCGCCTTTTTTGCTTTAAATGAATGAGCGTTTTCCCTCAGAATCCAACCGTGTGAATCTTCTTTGATTATCTCCGAAAATCCCTCACAGTAATTATGCAGATCCTCAATGATCATATCAGTCATGCAATCTACTAATCTTTCGGCAAGAGCTCTAGTTCGATTTTGAAGCACATCGCGAATCATTTTCTTTATTAAATTGGGGCGTCTGATGAATATGTCGTCAATTATTTTATCTTCCATAAAAAGCACATCCTTTAAAAAGCCTATAGGTCAGTGTCTCGGCAGCAATGGCGGCGGCGGCTTGACGCAATCTGTCATCTAAAAACTCAGCCATTGATACCTGGCTAATCGAGAGCGAGATCGAGTCTCTGTGTGTTATAAAATCCTCTATAGTAATTAGCAGCGCAGTGCTTGCTCGGTTCATATGATTTGCCGTTTGCAGTTTAATTTCCATCTCTCTCCTTACTCATACTTAGCCTTGAGCCTAGCCAGCTCTGCCATTTCGAGACTTGTTATCGTAGACGTACGGTCCTCTGTGTCTTTTAGTCTTGCTTCGTAAAGCTCCGGGCAAAAGTCCTTAAGCTCGTTATCGGAGAAGTAGCTACGAAAGAAATTGTATAGATCGCCAACCTCTAGATAGCCGTCAAGTTCTCGAACATATAGAATCGTACCGTCAGTAAATAATATAAGGGTCTGACAGTGCTCCCTTGATAGCACTTTAGATATTGTGCGACCCTCGCAGCTTTCTAGGCTAGGTAGGAATATCATCTCTCTCCTTACTGGCTAGGCGGGGTTAGTTTGTTCAGCATGTAGACCACGTTTTCAAGAGTGTGCTTCGTTGCCATCAATCGCGCCCAATCCTCATCTTTAACGTAGTCCTCATGCGGCCAAGTGCCTTTGCCCTTTTCGATTCGCTGATTCACTTCCTCTCGTTCGGCTTGTAGCCATTGTCTGAATGCGTCCATCAATCCCCGCTGGTTAAATGTAAATCATGGTGCTCAAGTGCGGGGTGAACCTCACGGCTATCAATCTCCGCATAAATCGCCTTTATCTGGCGGTCAATTCGGTCAGCGTCCGGCCCTTGTGCCTTGTAGAAAAGAATCTTCAACTGACGAGCGAACTCGTTCAGCGTCTCTACTGGCTGTAGCGTGATGTCTACTTTTATGATGTCGCCTTCTTTCATACCCCTCCTAA
>JACCDR011461381.1_pt1 | contig 33020 bp, 55 predicted proteins | sample 7446431 | NCBI WGS metagenome assembly JACCDR01 (sample SAMN15323443, study PRJNA562643) | freshwater metagenome | isolation source: river surface water | place: USA:Blue River Watershed | collected 2017-08-17
ACTGGTGGTTTGGCGGTGGCAGGGAAAAGATCAATAATCCTAAGAGTAATGGTAAAAGAAAAACCGCTACAAGATTTTAACTTGTCACCAATTTTTAAATATGTCTTTAAAAGAATAAATAGAGATTTTCGAGAATTTAAAAAAAAGAAATAGCCCAAAAGAGGGGACTGAAATTTCAGCAAAGTAAAGACAAAGCCCGTATATCGAGTTTATTTTGGGTATAATTTCAACAGATGAGCGGTATATAGCCATTGAGAATGGTATAGCCATAACAAAGATAATTATTTTAAAAATTGTAAGAATTATTTTTTTCATTAAAACCTAGATATTTTCTTATGATACCCCGGCACCTGTTTAGCAACAGAAATAACAGCGAATAGAACAAAGCCGGAAATTAAGATCAGCGCAACCTTTTGACCGAAAGAAGTTTTAAAGAACTCGATTAGTTTTTTCATTTAGGAGGCTCCTATGGAAGTATTTGAATACAGAGATTCAGAAGGCAATTCTGCAATTACAGCTAAAACCTCTTTGGTGGATTCTGACCGTCGATTTTGTTTTTCATCAAATTCATCAGATTTAGAATTTTGTGAAAGCCGTCAACGGAAATCGCAAGATTCTTTACCAGCTCAGGTTTTGGGTCTTCTTCAGAGGTTTTTGGCGGAAGGTAGTAAAATCCTAAAAGAACATGGTCTGAGTGGAAACTAAACGAAACGTGATTGCAAAACGAAACTTCTTGGTTCATGTTGTCCTCCTTGGGGCATGAATTGAGATACCGTAACACGCTTTTTTGAAATTGTGAAAAAAATCTTTGTTTTTGGGTAGTTAAAAATAACTAAACCCTTATAATATAAGGGATTAAATCAACACTCTGGGCAGGGTGAAGAGGCGTTTTTACGTCTTTTTACTCTGCCCTTTTTGTTTTTACGGAGCCTTTAATGACGCTTTCAACCACAGATTCAAAAGTAATTTATACGGGTAGCGGAATAACTGGCCCGTTTACCTTTACCTTTCCCATTTACGCTGCTTCCGATCTTGTGGTTAAGCGGTACACGATTGCCGACGGAACCGAGACAACTTTCGTCTTAAATACGGATTATACCGTTGCTGGTTCCTTTAGTTCCACAAGCCCCGCAGGTGGAACGGTTACTTTAACCTCTACGCTTTCCAGTTCTTATAAGCTGATTATTCAAAGAGTCCTTGCTTATACGCAGTCCGTTGATCTTCAGGAGAACGACGATCTGCCGGCTAACACCATTGAAAAGTCTATCGCTGACCGAGTTGTTATGCTCATTCAGCAGGTTAAAGAAGTTATCGAGAGGGCTGTTGTCCGTGATACTTCTCAAACTTCTCAGCTTACTTTCCCGATTCTTACCTCAAACGGTGGTAAGGCTCTTTTTGTTAATGCCGGTGCTACGGCACTTGAATTTAATGCGGTTACTTCTACTTCTACGGATTACAGCGGAACAATCAGCGCAGGGCTTGACGCTTCAAAACCCGCCAGCCCTTCGACTAAAGACATTTATGTAGCTACTGACACGCAGAAGATTTACGTCTGTTGGGGAGCATCTACTTGGTCAGAGTATGTTCAGCTTTCAAGCGGAAGCGTTACTTCTACGAAGTTAGCGGCTCAGGTGGTTAATGCGCTAACTACGGTTACGGGAGTTTCAACTGACTACATAATGATCGCTGACGCTTCGGATTCAGGGAATGTTAAGAAGGCTTTAGCAAGTGATTTTACTTATGTTCCTTCTTCCTCAAATGCTTTATCGGGTAGCGTTGTTCAGGTTGTAAATACTATGGTTAGTTCTCTTTCAACGGGAACGACTACTATGCCCTCAGATGACACTATTCCGCAAAATACTGAAGGTGATGAGTATATGACGCTTTCAATTACTCCGACTAACGCAAGTAATAAGCTTTTAATTAAGGTTGTTTTTAATTATGAATCAACTTCTGCGGATAGTCACTACGTTGCACTTTTCCAAGATTCGACAGCTAACGCTCTTGCGGCGGCTCAGGATATACGCGGGGCAAATGAGGAAGGGTGCGTTTGTTTTAATCATTACATGACTGCTGGCACAACTTCAGCGACAACTTTTAAAGTAAGGTCTGGAAATGCGGCGGCCGGAACAACTACCTTCAACGGTGAGGGTGGGGCTAGGCGAATGGGTGGGGTAATGGCTTCTAGTATTACGATTATGGAGATTAAGGCATGATAGCTCAAATAATTGAAAAAAAGCTTCGGAAGATTGGAAAGTTTGAAGGTGCAAAAGTTCGGACTGCTAACGGTGTAATTACCGAGTGGGTTGTTGATGGTGTGACAAAGCCTTCGGATTCAGAGTTAGTGTCTTGGGCTAATGAGATTCAAAGTGATGAGATTGCTGAGAACAATCAAAAGAGGCTTCGTAAACGTCAACTTCTTGACGCTTTAGCTACACTTACGGGTTTAACTAGAAATCAAGTCTTGCGCTGTTTTAACGAAATTGTAAAAGATGGAAACGATGATTAAAAGGAGAAAATAAAGTGGACGAAATTCTTAGAAAAATTAACGAACTTGCAAACTTCCTTAGCCAAAAAGTACGGTGGGTTGAACAGAAGGAATACGAGCTTTTGAATAAAGGCGCTGAACTTGACGCGAGAGATAACGATATTCGCAAGCGCGAGCAGTCCCTTTTAGAGGGTGAGTCTATCGTGGCTTTGAAAGAAAAGACCCAGGCTAACCTTGATGAAATTAGAAACGGCCAGATTGAGTTTGAGAAGAATAGAGATGATTTCTTTTCCCGTTCTGAGAAAGAGCGTAAGGAAATTGCGAACATTCGCACAAAGCTTAATCAAGATTTAGAAGCCCTAAAAAACGATCAGGAAATGCTTAAAAAAGAATGGGTTGAACTTGATAAGCAGAAGAAGGAATACAAGGAAGAAGTTCGCTCTGAAGTCCTTAAAGGTCTTGCTGGTAAAAAATGAAGCTAAAAAATACTAGCCGGCTCCTTAATAAGATAGGTGATGATTACGCGCATTTTGTCTGCGCTAATATAGATGACTCTGCATCATCTCCTAAATATTACGGCTTTACATCATTGGAACGTATTTACTTGATTATGAAGGAAGTATCTTCTTCTGGTGTTTATACCTATACCTTTTACAAAATGCCCTCTACTAAAACAATATCAAATTATTCTACGGATTGGACAAACCGAGCTAGTTTAAGTTACCAGAGATATGATTTAGAGGTTTCTTAATGCCTTATAAGCTTAACCCTTTTACTGGTGAGTTAGATTATTATGAAACAAGCGGGGCTGGTGGTAATACTGGAAGTATTTCAGCCGGAACCACAAACGCCTCTCTTGGAGAGATTGTTTTCTCAGATTCAAATGGAGTATCTTTCGGTATTAGCGGGCAGACACTAACGGCCTCCGTTGTTCCTGGTAGTGGTATAGGAACCATTTCGGCAGGAACCCAGTCTGGTACTTTCGGGGAACTTATTTTTTCTGATTCTAACGGTATTTCTTTTGGACTAGATGGACAGACTATCACAGCTTCAATAGCTGGCGGTGGTGGCACGATCTATGTAAACAATTCATCCTCCACGATTCTTGGGGCGGTGTCTTTTAATGATAACACCAACGGCGGTGGAGTATATTTTGGCTTAGATGCGTTTGGAGTTATTACAGCAAGCGCTCCCGGCGCTGGTGCGATTGGAAGTATTTACGCAGGAACAACTGATGCTTCCTTGGGTATGGTTACTTTTGGAAACGCTAATAATGTCAGCTTTGGAATGGACACAGGCTATGTTACAGCGGCGGCTGATTTTGCTATTAGTGCAGGAACAACGGACGCGAGATATAGCGGTTTTTCGTTTTCGGATGGGAACGGTGTTTCTTTTGGAATTAACGGACAGACCGTAACAGCATCTGTTTCTCCGGCGGGTGGTGGATTAACTAATATTAATGTTAGCGCAGGAACTACTTCTAATGATTTATCAAATATAGTTTTTTTAGATTCTAATGGGGTTTCTTTCGGTTTAGATGGAAGTACCATAACCGCTTCATATCAAGGTTCTGGAAATATTTCTTTTAGTGCAGGCACAACAAGCGATAACTTAGCTTCCCTTGTTTTTTCAAACTCAAATAATATGTCGTTTGGGCTTAACGGCTCAACGGTTACAGCTTCGTTTGACCCTATAAATATAGGAATGTCCACGAATGGAAATACGGGAGGAACCACAGGTACGTTCGATGGTGCCGGATTGCAATATATTTTTGTTGGTTCCAATGGTATTCGGTTGAGCCAGTCATCAAACGGAAGCTCTGTTTCACTTTCCGTTCAACAGTTTGTTCTCTCTTCTTATGAAAATATAGTAGGTTTTGGAACTTCAACCTTTACTCAATCCTTAAACCCAGGAAGCGTTTCCGCGGCCGTAGCTTTTAATATTCAAGCTCCTTTAAGTGTAAGCTTTATAAGAATCCCCGCCATGCTTACGATTGCGTCAACCACATTAACAACCGCAGCCGCTTCGCTTAGTGCCTCGGCAGATGCTTATACCACATTTAACGCAGTTGTTTATTCTTTAGGAACGGGGGCTAACTCTAGAAACCTTCAGTCAGTTGCTAGTGGTTCAAGAGGATGGACTGTAAGAAACTCTATTAGCGTTGGGGTTGATGGGACGAGTGGAAGCTATTCACAGTTTATCACGGTTGGAGCAGAGGGTAATAATGCCACTTTTTCAACTCAATACACCTCAGCAGGTGGGGCGTATTCATTTGTTACGACGGCTATGACAGCATTTACGGGTTCTAGGTTTTTAGATATTGACTTTAATAACTATTTAAACCCCGGAAACTATTGGCTTGTCTTTGGAATGACAACTGGAAGCGCATCAAATTCAGCCCGTATAAGCGCGGCAACAAACTGCCGAATCGGTTACGCTTCTCACCAAGTAGCCGGTCAATGGAATGTGAACTTCGGAATTATGGGTTCAACAAATTTAAGTAGCGGTGGATTATTAGGCGCTGGCTCATTTTCTACCGTTGGCGGCGGTACAACAAATTCCATTCCGATCTCCGCAATCTCATCAAGCGCATCTAATATCAGGCCATATTTTCAAATGTTGAGGAGTGCGTAATTGTCTAAACCTGAGTTAATTATTCAAGATTTCGGTGGAAGATTAAATGAAAATTTAGAGGGAACTCATGCTCGACTAATAAAGGGCGGTAGTTGGAAGAGGCAGAGAATTGTAGTTATTCTTCCTGCCGATAAAATGATTCCCGCTAAAGTAGCTTTATCCCATTGGAATCTAATATTTCCTCCGAATAATGGAGTAATTCGCATTTTGGCTCAAGGGATGGAAGTTGGAGAGGCTTATAGTTCAGCTATTGAGCAAGTTTTATCTCATCCGGAACTATCTAAATGGGAATACATCTTAACTATTGAGCATGACAATATGCCTCCGCAAGATGGAGTTATAAAACTTCTTGAACAAATGGAATCGCATCCTCAATTTTCATGTATCGGCGGTCTTTACTTTACAAAGGGAGAAGGCGGAGTCCCGCAAATTTGGGGCGACCCGAATGACCCCGTTTTAAATTTTCGTCCACAGCTTCCCGATTTAAGCGGTGGGATTGTGGAATGTTGCGGAACGGGTATGGGATTTAATTTATTTCGTATGTCTATGTTTAAAGATCAGAAACTTAGAAAGCCTTGGTTTAAAACAATCTCAGGAAAAGAGGGTGTTGGTACTCAAGATTTATATTTTTGGGGAGATGCGAGGAAGCATGGTTACAGATGCGCCATTGATTGTTCTGTAAAAGTGGGGCATTACGATCACGCCAACGATATTGTTTGGTAAAAAGGAGGCATGAGTGAAGTTAGATTTCGGATGCGGTAAAAATAAGAGAGAGGGGTTTGAGGGGGTTGATTCTATTAAGTTTGATGGAGTTGACCATGTTGTTGATCTTACTGGAAAGTGGCCTTGGGAAGATAATTCGGTAGAAGAAGCTCACACTTCGCACTTTATTGAACACCTTAAAGCGGAAGAAAGAATACATTTTGCCAATGAGCTATATCGAGTTTTGAAACCGGGTGCTAAGTGTCAGATTGTCGTACCTCATTGGGCCTCTTGTCGGGCTTATGGGGATATGACTCACCAATGGCCTCCTGTCTCTGAATTTTGGTTTTACTATTTGTCTAAAGATTGGCGAAAAGCTAACGCCCCGCATGATGACGTTGAATTTAATCGAAAGGGTTATTCTTGTAATTTTGAATCAACTTGGGGTTATTCAATGAACCCGGTACTTATGTCAAGAAATCAAGAATATCAAACTTACGCATTACAAAATCACAAAGAAGCGGCTCAAGACATTATCGCAACACTAACAAAAAAGGTTTAAACACATGGCTTATAGAATGAATTTTACAGATCAATACGGAGATAACTACCCTCAATCTTATTGGAAACCAGTAGAAATGTTTATCAATGTTTTAAACCATTCTATTTTGATAAGGTTTGGAGCTTTTATCAATCAAGAAAAGTCTGGTGGGCGTGTAATTGGCGAGAAGAAATATTTAGTAACAAGCCAAAAATTTGCTGAGTTAATAAATTCAAGTATTACCGATAGCTCATCCATTAAATCGGCTGTTCTTTCAAAAGCCTATGAAACCGCTTTAAGCACTAAAGATGTGCAAAGTGGCGTTGATGAAGAGGGGAACGCTGTTATGGTTTCCTTCTTTGAAAACGCTGAAGCCGTTTGATGGAAAGCGAGTAAAAGTTAATAAATAATTTATGCAAAATGACCCGCTTGTAATAGAGCTTTTGAAGGAGCTAAAGGAAATATCTAAAGGAGTCAATGAGACTAGGGTAGATATTGCTTTAATTAAAGACAGGCAATCAAAGGTTATGAACGAGGTTACTGAAAATAAAGCCGAAGTTGATAACTACTGCCTTGAAGATCGCAAGATGCACAAATGGATTAAGACGGCGATTATTATCATGGCGGCAGTTGAGGTGTTGATACTTTTCGGGGCCGAGGACTATGCGAAACAGATTTTTCAACTAGGCGTTAAGTTAATTTAAAGGAGCGTTTATGGACTTTCTAAAAGGCAAGAAGACGTATATCACGATGGCGGTTCTAATCATCCTCGGAGCGATTGAGGGCTATAACGAATACTGCAATGGTGGGGTTGGATGTAAGGTTATTCAGGTTCCTGGTTTTGTTTTCTCAGCGCTTGCGATTCTTGGAATTTATACACGCTCACAGGCCGGTAAGTAATGGGTTGGGTATTGGGGGCTATTGAGGTAATTAAAAAGTTTTTAGACTTTATTACTCCTTGGTCTACCTATTGGGTTGAGAAAAAGAAGAGAAGAAATCAAAAAAAAGAAGAAGCTCAAAAAAGGATGGATGAAGATGCTAAAAAAGGTGATGCTGATTCATATTGGAATAATCGGGCTGATAAGCATAGCGCTTAGTGGTTGCGCTGCTTCAAAGCAGTACGTTGTTTCGCCTTGCGGAAGTAGCGATTATATAGACATTCCTAAAGGCGGCATCATCCAAAGCGTTCCTCTGCCGACCGATGAGAATAAAAACTACAACATCATTACGCCTAAAAGCGGATTTTGGATGAGTTTTGATTGTCACAATCGGATGGAGAAGGGGAAATGACCCCTGACCTTTGGAAGCAGATTTATAACTGGGCGTTAGTTCCGTTGATCGGCGGGGGCCTTACCATGATCGGGATAATGATTTACCGTAAGCAGTACAAGTGGGGCTTCTTCTTTTCGGGAGTCTTTGTCAGCGTCTTGATCTTTGAGGCGTTAGGCGTCTTAGAGAATGGTAAGACCATCTCAGCTCAATACGGTCAATGGATTGTTGATGACCCTGTTTGGGCGTTTGTCGCATTGTTCTTTATGGTGGTTTGGATGGTTGCGCTTGTGGTTCACCTGTTTGCGGGTGGATTCAGGAAGAAAAAATGACCGAACTGGCTCTCGGTTTAAAAGGAACCGCAGGGCTTATGACGGCTTGTCTTTACAGCCTCTTTTGTTGGTTTGGCGGTAGAGAAACAGCTTATTTAAATATCCCTCAAAGGGTCTGGGGGCGAGTGATTGCGCCTTTGAGTTTCGTTAGTGCGCTCATTGGGCTGAGTTGGGTGAGTCAATCATTTCGCCCTCAGTACCTCATAGCATTTCTACTATATTTTGCTTCTCACACACTTGGATATGGTGGACGTGATTGGATAACGAAGATTATAAGAAGGAGCTTATGGAGTTTTGGGAGGACGTTCGCGGCGGTGCCATTTGTAACAAGTGCGGAAGATATTACACTCTTAACGCTTCAGATTACTTTAGGGCTAGTTGCGACCCTTGTTCTAGGACTATTCAATCCCATTAAGGCCCCGCAGGAAGAGGGTTTAATCAATTTTTCAAACGTATTTCTTATCCCTTTTATGGTGCTGAATTGAAGATCACTCTTGAGGTTAGCGGAATAATTTGCACTATTGAGCCAAAAGATGAATGCGTTTATTTACCCGATGTTTTAGCGATTATGGAACAAGCTTTGCGCGGTGTTGGATTTTCTTTTAACGGAAAACTTGAAATAAGCCCAGATTTAGAAGAGCTTCCAGACGAAGAATGAGTGACCAACTTTTCACCACTTATAAATACGAGATTGAATTTGACAAGTACGGAGAAGAGTTTTACATACCTGTTTTCTCCGATGTTCACAGATACGCCTATAATTGTGACGTTGACCGCTGGAAATCTTTTTTAAATTACTGCCAAAAAATACAAAAAGAAACTGGCCGAGTTTATTATTTAGGGCTTGGGGATTACGACGATATAGCCTCTGGTTCTGAACGGCAGATGATCGCAAATTCACACTTCCACGATACGACATCTCAAAGTTTAGAAGATTACGTTAAAAAAAGAACTCAAGCCTTTTCAGAAGAACTTTCTTTTATGAAGGGGAAGTTAATCGGGTTAATCGAGGGAAATCACCATTACCAGTATCAGTCCGGCGAAACTTCGACTATGCAAATGTGCCGTGAACTTGACGCAAAGTATCTAGGTGGAGTTTCGATAATCAGGGTAGTCTTTAGATATAAGGACAGTTCGAAAACTTGCTCGGTAGATATTTACGCTCATCATACTGCGGGCAGTAAGGGAGGCGGGCGCAAGGTAGGAAGCTCTTTAAATAAGCTTGAGGATATGGCTGACGTTTGGGACGTTGATATTTGCCTAGCGGGACATGACCACAAGATGAACTCAGGGTTTCCTGTTAGGATGTACTTAGATCATCGTATGTCAGTGAAGCAAAAAGACATTCTTTTGGTCAGGACAGGAAGTTTCCAGAAAGGATGGATGCCTGGTCATCAGGGATATGTGCCGACATTCAACGGGAAGCCCAACTTTTTGGGATGCCCGATTATAAAGCTAACACCTTCTAGGGACTGCAAAAATGGCGAGAATAGAACCTACGTCAAAAAATCTCTTCTATCTGGGGATTACTGTTAAATAAATTTAATTTGATTTTTAAAAGATTTTAATTTTACCCGTCCTGCACAAGTTTAGTCAATTTCTGCACACTTTTAAAGTTCTCGGAAACTATTTTTCTCAAGACCTTTTTTCCGTGATAAATAGAGTGTCCGATGATTACGGACATTCTCGCAAAATACGAATCCTACCTACGGAACGAACGGTACATGACAGATCGCTCAGTCAGAGACTATCTTGATTTTTTTAAAATTCTCTCTTCGCGCCTCGATATTTTGAAGGTTCAGGGATATAAAGAAGTAAACGACTGTATCCGGGCCACAAAAGAAGAACGCGGATATTCTCAGGGTTCGGTCTATAAAATGTCGATCTGCGTCAGGCATATTTTTAAATGGCTGCACCGCGAGAGGTACAGGGAAGACAACCCTTATCCTTTTAGCGAGTGGAAAAAGCCAAGACCCTCTACACCGAAATTCCTCACAGAATCAGACTTTGAAAACCTGATTATAGACCCTCATTTGACCCATCAGGAAACCGCTATTCTATATATACTTTGGGACTCAGGGGCTAGGATAGGGGAAATATCACAGCTTACCCAGGATTTAATAGACCTCGAAAAAGGGCTTGTCACCATACCCTACGAGATCAGCAAGGGGCATTATTCATATAGGATAGTACCCATAGGAAAAGAGGCCATAGAAGCTCTTAAAAGGCAGTTTCTTATTATAAGAAGGCATGGACACCAAAAGGCTATTTTCCTCGGCCCCAATAACGAGCCAATGACCGTTTCCGGCCTCAAAAAGCTTGTTTCCAAGATCGGCATGAGAACTTCAGCCCTGCGGGGTATGATGAGAATATCGGCCCACCAGTTCCGGCACAGCTTCGCTTTACGGCACTTGGAGAAGGGAATACCCCAAATGATCGTTTCTAAGTGGTTAGGTCACCAGAACCTCGATATGACCCTCCGATACCTCAATTTATGCTCTGACTCCTCCCGCCGAGTGTACGACCAGTTTTACCAACAAGCGTAGAAACCGCATGGTTACTAGGGTTTGAGCCTAACCTAAAATAATTTAAAAAAGATTTGACAACGTAGCTACGTTAGACTATAATTTTTTCCGTGAGGGGGAATATGGCAAAACTAGTGATTGATGTAAAAGAAGATGTTAAAAAAGAAATTGTTAAATTCGCCAAAAGCGAAGGCCGAACGATTAAGGGGATTATCCTTGCCTGTATCAGCGGGACAATGTGTAACGACCCTGAATTTTTAGCAAAAAAAGAATTAAAGAAAAAATAATTGTTGTCGATTTTAAAATAGAGGAGTAAAATTTCTCATGCAAAAAACTTGGGTTTCTAAGATGTCAGATTTGAAAAGTTCCTCGGAGCGTACCTCTACGGCTCTGTCTGACATCACTTCCCCAAGTAATCTGCATGAGTTCGCAAGTGCGCTCCGCTATTCAACCGGGGCTGTATTTCCTACCCTTTTTAGCTTCTAAGGCGTGTATCACGGGTTCGATTCCCGCATCCCGCTTTTTAAGTTGAAAATTAGGTAGAAAGTACAGCCCCAATCGGGAAACCGGTTGGGGTTTTTTGTTTTATCCCTCCCACTTCCCGAAATAGCCAAAAGGGGAAGTGAAATGAAATGTCAGACCTCATCCAGGACTACCAAAGAATCCAAGATCATATTGAAATGGGACACACCTACGCTTCGATCACACTTGCGCTCCCTTATGCAAAGGACGCAATTCAGCTTGCGGATATGGAAGCTACGCTTAAAGCACTTTACAAGAAAAGCGGGTATATCCGTGACGTTCTTGATAAGCATCCTGACCCTATCTCAGCCCTTGCTTCTCGCGGAAGTCAATCCGATTCAGGCTCAGAAGGCGATTATCGGGGAAGCCGCAAATCAGGGGTTGGAGGGGATGATCGGGGTTGCGGAAGTCATACGCAGAAGAGGCCATCTGAAGGGACTTTACGGCCTCAAGCGGAAGTCATTCATATCATCACAGCCGAAGTGGGTACAGGAACAGGCTCGGAAGGCTTGGCAAATGTCGGCTAAGACCAATCTCACTAAGGGCGCAGATCACTTTGAGAACACTAAAGCTTTTGGCGTTCCGTCATGGGCTAAGAAAGCAATCAAAACCGCAACGATTAAAGACCATGATTTTTACTTGGTGAAAAAATGAAAAGAATTCTTTTCTCTCCCGAAATGCATGACGAGCAAGAAGAAGAGCAGATTTGCCCTAATGGGAACCGTTACTGCGAAAACGTAGAAGACGGCGGGGATTATCACGGGTTCTGCGGTGATTGTAAGGTTGATGTTCACGAACAGTCAATTATCGACGGGGAGCGTGACGTATGAAAGACAAATTCTTTACCAAAGTCAGAGAAGGTTTCCGCAGGGAAATGGCTGAAATGAGTATTCCTGAACTTCGCCAGCTTGCCCGGTTCATCAGGATTATGCAGGTTTTGAATTTAAGGCAGGTATGGGGTCTTCTGGATGACATTGAGCTGATGGTTGACTACAAGGATAAAGACCATACGACATCCGAAGCGTGGGCGAGCATTGAGAGGGGCTTTAAAAAGTCATGATTTCGCACCGTTACTGCTACGTTTGCGGAAACGAGCATACAGAATCGAAAGTAACCGCAAAATGCTTGCAAAGAAAAAATTCAGAAAACGAAAAGGGGAAGAACAATGACAACAAAGACTGAGGTTTTAGAAAAAGCGGATGGTTTAGTTAAGAACGATTCGCCGGCAGAGATGATTAGAGTTGCGGTTCAAAGCGGCGCAGACCTTGAGAAGCTTGAAAGACTTCTTGATTTGCAAATTAAGTGGGAAGCGAATGAAGCCAAAAAAGCTTATGTCCGGGCTATGGCTGATTTCAAGGCTAACGCTCCGAAGGTAACAAAGGACAAGCAGAACCTTCAGTATAAATCCATGTATACGACCCTTGGGAATATGGTCAATACCGTAAACCCTGAGTTATCAAAGCATGGCCTTTCCGCTTCTTGGGATATTTTCCAGAACGGAGTGATTAAGGTTACTTGCAAAATGACGCACAAACTTGGTCACTCAGAAACCGCCGAAGCATCGGCTCCCGCTGATACGTCAGGCTCTAAAAACGCTATTCAGCAGATCAAGTCAACGATCACCTATTTAAAGGCCGTGACGTTTGAAAGCATCACTGGCTTGGCTTCTAGTGAGGCGAACTTGGACGATGACGGTAACGGTTCTCGCTCTATTGAAACCATCGACGAAAAACAAGCTTTGGGAATCTCTGAATATCTAACCGCTTTGGAAATTAAAGAGGAAAAATTCTGCAAGTTCTTCAAGGTTGAGTCAATTTCCGATCTTCCCAAGTCCCGCTATCAAGAAGCCCTTGCCATGTTGAAAGCAAAGGAAGGTAAGAAATGATTACCCTCGATTGCGAACAAGGTTCCGCTGAGTGGTTGGCTTTACGGTGCGGATTACCTACTGCATCGAATTTTGACAAGCTTGTTACGGCCAAAGGCGAACCGTCTAAACAGGCTCAAAAGTACCTATATGCCTTGGCTGCGGAAAAGGTTTCCGGAATTAAAGAGGAGGGCTTTCAGTCACAGGCTATGCAGAAAGGTATTGAGAACGAAGCTGAAGCGGTCGCTTATTACGAATTGACCCAGGGCGTTGACGTTCAGACCGTAGGCTTTTGCTTGCACGATTCAAAGCGTTTCGGGGCTTCTCCCGATAGGCTTGTGGGTTCCGAGGGATTACTTGAGATTAAATGCCCTCTGCCCCATACCCATGTCGGATATCTTCTCGAAGAAAACCTTCTTGCTGATTACTTTCAGCAAGTTCAGGGCCAGCTTTTTGTCACGGGTCGTAAGTGGTGCGATTTAATGTCTTATTCCAGAGGCTTAAAGCCACTCATTATCCGCGTTCAGCGGGACGAGGCTTTTATCTTAAAGCTTCAATCTGCCCTTGAAACATTCTGCAACGAACTTGAAAAAACGGTGGAGAAAATTAAATGAAAAGGTTCCTTTGCGTTGGTGAGTCTTACGAGTCAAACGGAGAAAAGAAAACAAGCTGGAACCGTATCGGCGAGATTTTTACGGCTAAGAATGGCAAAGAGTACGCAAAGATTTACACCATGCCCGGAGTTTTAATCAGCGTATTCGAGGATAAGAAGAAAGAAAACCCTAAAACGGTTGGCGAATTTAACGAACTTGGCCCTGATATGGAGGTTCCTTTCTAATGCCAAAGGTTAATGGGAAGGTTCTCAAAACGTCTATTAAAGACGGTCAGATGTATGCGCTTATTCAGCTTAACGAAAAGATTCCCGCTGCGGGAGAAAGCATCTCGGTTAAGTGGGGAAGCGTGAGAACCAATAACCAGAACAGTCTGTACTGGTTATTCCTCAACTGGTGCATAACCGAAGGTGGCTTAAAAGATCACGGGCATTTCTTCGCTGAAACTTTGCACGACAATTTAAAGGCCCACTTGCTTGGAAAAGGAATCAAATTAAACCCGGAAGAAGTAACCACGACCGATTTAACAAAGTCGGAATTTGGCGAGTATTTCCAAAGGGTTGACGCTTTCATTCAGGAGTTTTTTAGCGTAGATACTTCGGCCTTTTGGGATGAACACAAGGAGAAGGCGGCGTGAAACAGAATGAAGCTATTTTAGCTCATTTGTTAAGCGGTAATAGTATTACCCCGATTGAAGCTTTAAACCTTTATGGTTGCTTTCGCCTTGGCGCCAGGGTGCATGACCTTAAAGGAATGGGTTACGAGATTGAAACTGAGATTGAGCATGAGAACGGAAAGCATTTTGCAAGATATTCGATGAAGTCTTGGTCTGGTTCCGGCGTACAGCAAAGTCTTCTTGATAGTAACCAGTTTAACGCGGCTTGAGAAAAACGGAAAAAAATAAATGAAATATATCCACATTAGGAACCTTGAAAAGTATCAGGACGGCTATAAAGACCGTAGGCACTCACGGGCTAAGATTTGGATTGACTTAGTTCAGGGTGATCCGCAAGCCGAGATTTTGGACGAAATTGACTTTTCCAGGCTTATTAAATTCATCGTTCTTGAAACTTGCACGCGAAAAGAAACGCCTCTTTTGGAGTCGTTTTTAATCCGTAAGGGTTTTGACTTAAAAGTAAAAAGCTTGCACGAAACACTTAAAAACATATCGCATTTCATTGAAATTACTGATGTTACAGAAAACAAACAAAACCGTAACGAAACCGTAACGGAATCGTCACCTAGAGAAGAGAAGATAAGAGAAGAGAAGATAAGAGAATATTGTCCAAATTTTGATTTTGTTTGGAATAAATACCCGTCGAGAGTCGGAAAGAAGCAAGCCGAGAAGCACTTTAAAGCCAGCGTAAAGACCGAAAACGATTACAAATCGTGCCTAGATGCCCTTGAGAAATACAAAGCGCACTTGGCGGTAAACACCTGGAAGATACCCCAAAACGGTGCGACTTGGTTCAACAACTGGCAGGACTGGATTAACTGGCAAGAGCCGAAAGGGTTTGGAGATGGAAAAAGCGCAGCAGATAGAGCCATTGAAGCCATACGAAGCGTTAAAACAGACTAACGAGTTTTTGGCGATCATGGGCGATAAGACAGTCCCAATGATTGACAGACTAACAGCGGTCTACGTTAGGGCATTAGAAAAAGATTGCTTTGACCATTACCGGCCTTTGCAGTTCCCCCCGGTTCCGAGTGGGTGGCTTGAAGCGCATAACGCATACCAGTCAATCGCAGAGGATAAGGGGGATAACAAGAAAAAATCAGACGCTTGGAAGGTTATGTTAGAAAAGTTTTCCGGGTATTTAAAGCTTAGAGATCAGCGAAAAGCTGAGAACGATTCTAACCTAAAATTTTTAACAGAGATGCTTGAGCATTTTGAAAAAGTAGGCTTGACCGCCCACGCTGAAAAGGTGAGAAACAGGCTTAGGCATTTTGAAAGTATTTTGGTGGCAGCGTGAACGAACAAAAGGAGAATTTTATGGATAAGGTTGAAATTTTGAGTGATGAAAAAGGCTATGGATTAAGCCCCTTAGATGTAATTTCAAAGGTTGAGGGAGATATATTAACTGAAAAAAGAGTTCAGGCTGAAAGAAAGGTTCGAGCTTTTATGAATCAAGGGCATCAACTTTTTGAAAATCTGTCAAAGTCAAGAAAGGCTTTAGAAGATGCTGAAAAAGCTTATCAGAAATGGCAGGGTAAATCAGAGCAGTTTTTAAAAGGTAATTGGGATGTTGTTGAACAAAAAAAAGAAGCTAAAGAATCATTTGTAAGTGAACAATGAACGAACAAAAGTTAATCCAAAGGCTGATGCTTTTAGACCTAAACGACCTTCAGAAAAAGACGGATAAAGAGTTTCAGCTTCGCCGGCGGTTAGAGTGCGCTACTGACGAGGGCGTGGTTAAGTGCGCTTCTTGTGGAATTTACGGCCATTATAAAACTTTCGACGGCGGGCATTTTATCCAGAGAAAGCACAAGGGAACCAGGTATATGTCGGCAAACGTCTGGCCCCAATGCAAAAAATGCAATCACCATCTAGGCGGTAACTATGCAGATTACCGCGAAAGACTTGTCAAGAAAATGGGTGAAGAAGCGGTCAAGCATTTAGAGTCTGTTAGAGATGTTGAAGTCTGGAAGCCTATGACTTACCGCGAATGGTGTATTGAGGTTTATTTAGAATCTAAAAAGATCGTTAAGACATTGCAGGGGGTGAAGCGTGCATGAGTGGACAGAAGAACTTTGGAGTTGTGAAAATAAGGACAGGTTTGACGTAACGCTTAAAAGTTTGCTCACAAAAAAAGCTGAGGAACTAGTCGAGCATGGAATTAGCCATGATAGACATGGACGATTAAAGGCTCGGCACATTCTCGGTCTTGAGGCCGAGCTGAAATCTTGGCGTGAAGGAAAAGTCACAGAAGAAATGCTTCGTAAAAATGATGGCTACATCGCTGTTGGGAAGGGTTGTGAGCTTGCGATTGCAGGAACTACTCGCCAGATCGAGGTGCTGAGGCGCGTCATAGCAGTTGCCTATCCGTGGGTAGTTCGTTGTCCTGATGACGGTCTTGTCATGCAGAAGCGAGATATTTTGCAGGAAATGGATGAAGCCCTGAAAGGTGCGCCCGCCAGCACAAAGAGGATGGAGGCGAATCTTGAGGACGCAAAGAAGCCTGTCACAACCTTCAAGTCTGGCTATAACGTTATGTCTAAGGCCGCGCTGTCTTTTTTTCGGGAGATGGTTGAGAGTCAGCCCTACGATGTAAATAAAATGGCGTTTGAGTTTAGATGTGAACTCTTACGCAAACTAGCACAGGAAGGTGAAAAGTGATTAGCGGAATTGGATTCAACGTGAAAAAGTTTAACTTTCCTTGTGGAGAAATGCAGGTGCAGATATTTCTTGAAGACAAGGGTTTAGAAACTGCTGATGTCATTTTCGAGTTTGAGAAGAACGAGGATATTGTTGAGCTAATGCTTGTTTCGGATGCGCTCAGGAGAATGGGAATAAATTTAGGTGTTCTCCATATCCCCTACGTTCCCTTTAGCCGTCAGGACAGGGTTAATGCGCGGGGAGAGTCACTTTCCTTGAAGGTGTTCTGCGATCTTGTGAACAGCCTTAATTACACCAAGGTTTGGGTTTCTGACCCGCACTCTGACGTAACCTCGGCTCTCTTAGACCGCTGTTTTGTTAAGGAGCAGTATAAGTCTTTTGAATCGGCGTTTGAGGATAAGAAAGATTTCTATTTGATTAGTCCTGATGCGGGAGCTTTGAAGAAAATTTATAAGTTAGCGAAGCTAGTTAATCCTCTTGATGTGATTGAGTGTACGAAAGTTCGCAATACCATGAACGGTGAAATAACTGGAGTAAAAGTTCATGCCTCTGATCTCGAAGGTAGGGATTGTTTCATCGTGGATGATATTTGCGATGGTGGGAGAACATTCATCGAGATTGCTAAGAAGCTCAAAGAAATAAACTGCGGGAAAATTACCCTCATGGTTACGCATGGGTTTTTTACAAAAGGCTTAGAAGTTTTTGACGGAATAATTGACGAAGTTATAACCATGAAAGGTCGTGTTAAATGATTCAAACGATTGCGCTAAAGGATTTCTATAAGACAGATCATCGCAGGCAGTATCCGAAAGGAACAGAATTAGTTTATTCTAATTTCACGCCCCGCATGAGCCGGATTGAGGGCGTCGATAAAGTTGTTGTGTTTGGGATTCAGTATTTTCTTAAAGACTATCTTATGCGCCGATTTAATGAGGGTTTCTTTAAGCGTCCAAAAGATCAGGTTATTAAGAGCTATAAACGCCGGCTTGATAATGCGCTTGGTAAGGATGCAGTTCCGATTGACCATATCGAAGCGTTGCATGATCTTGGATATTTACCTCTCCATATTAAGGCGTTACCAGAAGGGTCTCTATGCCCTCTCCGCGTGCCGCTTCTCACAATGTGGAATACCAAGAAAGAATTCTTTTGGCTGACAAACTTTCTGGAAACAGTTCTCTCAAGTGTGCTTTGGGGAGCGATTAACTCAGCTACGATTGCCCATGAGTACAGGAAGCTTTTAGACAGATACGCTGCTGAAACCTCAGATATTCCAGAGTTTGTTGATTGGCAAGGCCATGACTTTTCAATGCGTGGAATGTTTGGGCTTGAAGGGGCTTTAATTAGTGGAAGCGCACACCTTACGAGTTTTAAGGGTACTGATACCATTCCCGCTATTGATTTCCTTGAGACTTTCTACGGCGCGGATTCTGATAATGAAATTGTCGGCGGGAGCGTTCCTGCGACTGAACATAGCGTTATGTGCATGGGAAGTAAAGAATGTGAGCTTGATACTTACCGCCGTATTTTAACAGAAGTGTATCCTTCTGGAATCGTTTCGATTGTCTCTGATACTTGGGACTACTGGAATGTTTTCGATGAAATTCTCCCGGCGCTCAAAGATGAAATTATGAGCCGTAACGGAAAGTTTGTAATTCGGCCTGATAGTGGAAATCCTGTTGAGGTTATTTGCGGAACAGAAACGGAGAAAGGTTCGATTGAACGTTTATGGGATTTGTTCGGCGGAACCGTGAATTTGAAAGGCTTCAAGCAGCTTGACCCGCATATCGGACTTATTTACGGGGACAGTATTACGCTTGAACGCGCCCGCTTGATCTGCGAAGGGCTGAAAAAGAAAGGATTCGCCTCAACGAATGTTGTGCTTGGAATCGGAAGTTACACCTATCAGTACAACACGCGGGATACTTTCGGATTTGCCGTTAAGTCAACGTATGGAGTCATTGACGGTAAGCCTGTGAATATCTTTAAAGACCCCAAGACTGATAATGGAGTTAAGAAATCTGCGAAAGGATTACTTAGGGTAAACGCTGATTATTCCCTCTCAGAAGAAGTCTCTTGGGAAGAAGAAGGCGGATTGCTTGAGACTGTTTTCTTGGATGGGAAATTGGTAAAGGAATATACGTTATCTAAAATTAGGGAGTCTCTCAACCACGCAGATAAGGTGTCAGAATGAGAAAGATTATAGTTAATGCGTTTGCGTTTTTTCTTGGAACATTTGCTGTAACTTCATTAGGTGGAAACTTAACGAGTTGGCAGTATTGGGTAGTTCTTGCAAGCCTTTTAACAGTTCAAATAAACAGTCAGATTGATTAACCCAAAACAGGAGATGAGAGAAATGCGGGAATTTAAGTTTAGAGTTTGGGATGCAGAGCAAAAAGAATGGACGATAAGCAAATTTCAATATCATCCTGACGGAATATTAACTGCTGAACCGAACGGAGTGATTCAACAATTCACAGGACTCAAAGACCGCAATGGGGTTGAGATTTATGAGGGAGATATTTTAAAAGAAGGCGGCGAGGTTGTTTTCGGGCAAATAGGCTATGACGGCTCCCAAAATGGCATGACCGGATTCTATCCAAAAAATATTGGGAATTCTTACAATTCTGAATTTCTTGAATTGCAATATCGTTATGACTACTCAGAAGATGAAGTCATCGGCAACCGTTTTGAACACCCCTCCCTCTTAAAGGACACCCAGCATGAATAAACAGGACATGGTTGATTTGGTTTGCTTTAAGAGTCCTCCTGCTTTTATGTGCAGGCCAGATCAGGCAAAGACTCGGAATATGCCTAAATGGTTCTGCTATCGATGCAACAAATACTGTTTGCCGGACAAGAACCACAAACCAATTTTTTATTACAAAAGAGAGAGGCTAGGCCATGAATAAACGGGAGGAGAAATAGATGATTTACGGGATTGCTTATATTTTAATTTGCTCTGCAACCGCAGGATATTTTGTGGTCATGGAAGATCAGGACGAGGTGGCGATTTGGCTTGGAATCTTTTGGCCACTTTCTATATCCGCCTATGTGGGAATAATTATCGCTCGCTTGTTAAAGAAAAGGTTCGCCCATGACTAACCACAAATCCAAGGCGCAGAAAAGGTGGTGGTTTTGCTTCGGTTCAAGGCATTACGGGTATCCATGTAAACATTGTGTTCCCGCCCTCTCCCCCGAATCAGTTGTGGAGGAAAAACAATGAATAGCCAAGAATTAAAGCAGAGACTATCAGATGCAAAAAAATCTGGTTTTTGGGAAGTTAGATATGACCACAAAGTTCTTGACCACGAGTATTACTTTGAACGCGAGTTTAAAAGAGGTTATGAGCTGCAAGCCATAGATTATCCCTGCGGTGATAAGGGACAAAAGTTCGCTTTTCCAAGAGCTAAGTTTAAATTTAATAAAGCTATGGAAGAAGATATTAAATTGCAAATAGAGATCGCAGAAGAGAATGAGAAACACTCGGCTAGGATTAAAGCCATGACTGAAAGGTTTTATGATCGTAAGAAAATTGTGGAGGGGTGAATGTTAGAAGAGGATGAAGAGTATTTTGATGAAGAAGAATCAGTTTGTGATGGGTGCGGGCATCACCTTTGCGTTTGCGGGTGTGTTTGCGGTGCTTTTCAACCCGGTAAGATTAAAATGATTGTCGTTGCAGACTGTTGCTGTGGTAAAGGTTGAGCGCGGCCTCGTGAAGACTGAGAAAGGATAGGATGAAAGCACCTAAATTTGGAATAAAGCAGAAGGTTTGGGTCAAGTGCGAAGTTAGATCAATCCGAACAGATATAGACGGTAAGTGGGAATACGAACTAGGAGTTCCGTCTAATTACGATAAATATATTAGATGTGTTGAGGAGAAAGATATTCACGGGAATACTGAGGGGATGGAATGAGTAAGAGGGCTTACGCATACGCTAATTGTTCATGTAAGTTTGAGCAGAGAAAGAAGAAAGGTAAATAAATGGCCGACTTTTGGGGGCGAAAAGTAATCGAAGAAGCAAGTAAATATGCGATAGCGGTCGAGTGTTCATCTTGCGCCGCTATCTTTCCTGCTTTTGTAGACCACACAAGCAAAAAGTGCGGAGGTTGCCGAAATGTTGAATGGGCGCAAAGGATGGGAGAAAGAATCAAAAGCCTAGAAGAATTAGTAACTATTTATGAGAAAAGATATATAAAATTGCTTAGATTTACAGAAGTTCAGATTTGAAGTTAAAGGGTTCACAAAGGAAGTGAGAAATCTAGAGGAGCGTAAAATTGGATGACTTAAAGAATTACAAGGCTTTATTTTGCGCTGTTATTGAAAGGGCGGCTTTAGATATAGTTCAGAAGCCGGAGGTAAAGGCAAGGATAGTATCAAAAAAGGGTGATGTTTATAATTACCTTTATTTCACGGATAAGCAATCCAAGAAAGACATTGATGAGGCATACGAATTTATAAATTCTGAAATGATTGAGTTGTACGTTGAGTTTTTTGATCTGCAAATACCTGTTGATAAAATGCGCCGTAAGTGCGAAGAGTCCTACAATGAAAAAAAATTAACCTTTTTGTGTAGAAGGGAAAAGGCATCTAAGTATAATAATAGCAAGTAATTAAAATTTATACCCTGGGCAGGGTGAGGACAATTTATCAATGCTTATCTCTGCCCAGAGAAAACTGAACCCCGTTTACGGCCTAAAAAACCGTAGCGGGGTTTTTTGTGTTTATGGCCGCTAGAAAGAATACGCACCTCAACGGACATTCAAGCAATCAGGTGAAAAACCTGAATTTACGCTCTGAGAAGGTCTGGAAGTACATAGATTGGGTATTTTCTGCTTCTTGTGAGAAGGAAAGTATTAAAAAAGACGTTGCTTTAGCCCTTTTAAACAAGCTTGTTCCCTCAAAGATCGAGGGGAACATGAAGCTTGAGGGTGAAATGGCTTATGCCCAGAGGGTATTTCAGCGGTTAGGGATTCCTTACGATTTGACAGATGCCCAGGCTAACTAAAGCGCAGCAAGCTATTTTAGATGCGTTAAATCGGGCTGAGAGAAGTTTGTTGGAGTACCGGGATATTGTTTTAGATAACTCGGAAGCTAAGCAGTTTGGTTATGCGTCATTTCATAAGACTTGGAATGATAGTTTGCTCTTTGGAAAATCGAATGAGGCTTATGAGGGCTTTAGAGGTTCTGGAAAGAGTCAGATCGTTCTAAGGTCGTTTCCCCTATACAAGCTGACTTTTCCGGATATTGGATGCAATTACATTGTTTTAATCAAAGAAAACGCGACTCAAGCGGCTAAAACCCTCAAGGGAATATCGAGGGAACACCAGGATAAAAACAATTTATTGCCATCCTCTAACCTTTTGGAAGTCATTGAAGAGTCCGGGGAAGCTTATCAGGTTAAGTGCCTTAACAGGCAAGGCAACGAAACTGAGGTAAGGATTGAGGCTTACGGTAAAGGTCAGGCGATTCGAGGTTGTATGTGGAAGGCTAAAAGGCCGGACATTGTGATTATTGATGACCCTCAGAGCAGGGAAGATTCAAGAAGCGAAACGGTGCTAGAAAATGACTGGCAATGGTTCTTATCGGATGTGAAGTTTCTAGGGGGGAGTGGTTCACGGATATTTCTAATCGGTAACAACTTGGGGAGCAGGTGCATTATCGAGAGGGTTATGGCTAGTCCTGAGATATTGAACTTTAAATGCTCGAAGATTCCAAGGGTTAGCGAAGGGTTAGTAGCTTGGCCTGAGTGTGGCGATACGATTGAGAAGATCGAGGAAATGAAAAGCGGTTTTGCTCAGCTTGGGCAGTTGAATATCTTTTACGAAGAAGTGCTTTGCCAGAGTTTAGCGGAAGAAGAAAGGACTTTTCAAGAGGCCGATTACCGGTATTACAGCCCTTCGATAGTTCCGAGCTTGCTGCCAAAGTTAAATATATGCGCGGTCTTAGACCCTGCGAGTAGTAAAGCAATAACGAGTTGTTATAGAGCGATTCCGATAGTTGGAGTAGATGAAAGAAATAACTGGTTTGTTCTTGATTGTCTTTACGGTCGTTGGGATTCTGCGAAAACGCTGGAATTGATTTTTGAGGTAGTGAAGAAGTACAGGTTACAGAGTTTCGGGATTGAGAAGGGGCATTATGAGCAGGTGATAAAGCCTTTCTTGATGCAGGAAATGGGCAAGAGAAATTGTTTTTTTAACGTGATTCCTTTGGAACACGCAAAGCTTGGGACGAAGTTAGAGCGAATAAAGATGCTTCAGCCGAGGTTTAAGGCTCATACGATTTATTTCCCTGAGTCAGCGCCTTGGCTTGCTGAAATGAAATCAGAGCTTGCCGGTGTTACGAAGGACGGAATAAAGAGCGAATACATTGATTTGGTTGACGCTCTAGCAATGATTGAACAGGTTGCTTCTGCGCCTCACGGTGTTGAAGCTGATTTTAATACAGATTACTCGGCTGAGTGCGTACCTCTTAGCTCACCGTTTAGGAGATGAAATGGGATTAAAGAATTTAGTTGAGGGTGTTTTTGGTGGTGGAAAGAAGAAAGAAAAAGAAGATGTTCCACCCCCTGCGCCCCCTGCGCCAGACCCTACGAAGATTGAAGAAGACGAAAAGAAGAAGACTCAGAAGCGTTTAGCCAATAGAACTCAAACGAATTTTACAAGTCCCCTCGGAGTGGTTGAGCAGCCGAATACGGACAAGAAACAGCTTTTGGGATGATTAGAAAAAACGTAAGCAGCCTTTTGATAAGAACTCCCGTTGAGGAAGATGTCGAAAGGGCTTTGCCGTTGTGTAAGTCATTCCACGATGAAACGGCAGGGAAGTACGGATTAAAGTTTAATGAGCTTGATGCAAGAAGTGTTATTGAGTTTTTCGTTGATGGATGTGGACTATCTCTGGTTGCAGAAGTGGGTGGTGAGCTTGTTGGTTTTATCTGTGGGACTGTTCAGCCTTACCCGCTTTGCGTTAGCCAGAAGATTTTTAAGGAAGTTTTTTGGTATGTGAAGCCCGAATACAGGGGCGCAGTTGGGAAGCTTTTATATCAGGAAGTAATTTTTGAATGTGAAGAGAGGGGCGTTGATGTGGTTTGGTTTGCAAACCAGGAAAGCTACATGAAAGAACCTCTTGAGCATTTTTACGCTAGAAACGGTTTTAATCCTTTGGAGACAAGTTGGGTTAAGGTGCTGAATGATTGATTTAAGCGCAGAGCAGTTGTGTAAGGAATACGAGCAGGAGAAGTCTGAAAGGTCTACTCTTGACGCTGTTTATCAAGAGCTTGCAGAGCTTACATTTCCAAGGGCGGATAACATTATTAAAATCCGTCATACAGAGCAGAAGGTAGATAATCAAGAGCTTTACGACGATACCGCTTGCCAGTCTAACGTCACTTTCTCGAATGGTCTTCAGACCTTTTTAACGCCTCCTAATGTTAAGTGGTTCAATCTTCGCGCGAAGGATGAGTCTTTATCCGACGATGAAGAGGTTAAGGAATACTTTTCTACTGCCAGCGATCAGGTGTTTAAAACTGTTTCAAATTCCAATTTCTCAGAGCAGATTCACGAAAGCTATCTTCACCTAGGCGGGTTTGGGACTAACTGTATTTTTGTTGAAGAGGATGAGAGAGACATTGTTCGGTTCTATAACTTCTCGATTCCTCACGGGGTTTATATCTGGGAAGACTCTCGCGGTCGTGTCAGTAAGGTTATGCGTAAGTTCGAGTATACAACTCTTCAGGCTATTGATGCTTTTGGTAAAGACAATGCCGGCAAGAACGTAATGGACGCTTTCGAGGCGAAGGAATACAACAAAAAGTTTTATTTCCTGCATTGTGTCGGTGAAAGACACGCTTACGAAGTTGGAAAGAAAGACTCTAAGAACCTTCCGTACTACTCAAAGTATGTGAATATCGAGATTAAAAAGATTGTTCAGGAAAAAGGCTATCACGAAATGCCTTATTTCGTTTCTAGGTTTTACAAGAACTCCACAAGTAAGTACGGTTTCTCTCCGAATATGCTTTGCCTTCCGTCGATTAAGAGCGCGAACCGGGCGAGGATGCAGATTCTACAAGCGGCTGATATTGCGATTATGCCTCCGCTTGAAGCCCCTTATAAGGGCTATAACGGGCGTGTCAATTTGAATCCCAGAGCCATCAATTATCGCCGGGATGGTATGGATGCCTCTGTTGGTATCAAGCCTATTATTACGATTGACCCTAGAGGCTATTCATTCAGCGGAGATAACCTGAATGATCTTCGGGAGAGCATTAAAAGGGCTTATTTTGTGAATATGTTCCTTGCCCTTGAAGAGAAGACGAACATGACCGCGACTGAGGTTGCGGAAAGAATCAACGAGAAAATGGCACAGCTTGGGCCTGCTTTGAAGCGTTTAGAAAACGAAATGCTTCAGGGGATTATTCATCGGGTTTTTATGATTCTTTTAAGGGCGGGAAAGATCGGTGAACCTCCGCAGGTTCTTAAAGCTTCTGGAGGGGAATACTCAATCGCTTATACGTCCAGGCTTGAGCTTGCTCAGAAAATGTCAGAGCTTAACGGAGTTAGGCAGTATTTTACGGATATGGCGAACCTAGCTCAGATGAATCCTGAAATTTTGGACAATATCGACTTTGACCAGTCTGCCAAGTATTTAGAGCAAAATTACAATGTTAATCCGCTGATTACCCGCAGACCTGAAGACAGAGACAAGCTTAGAGCGCAGAGGGCTGAACAGGCGCAACAACAAGCAATGCTTCAGGCTTTACAGGTTGGAAGTCAAGCGACTAAGCAGGTTGCATCGGCCGAGAAAGATTTAAAGCAAGGACAGGCTCTTGGACAAGCAGCTTAGAGAGATTAAAGCTTCTTACATGGAAGTTTTTTCTTCCGTGAAAGGTAAGCAGGTTTTAGAGGATATTTTAGATCAGGGATTTTTTTACATCTCTACGGGACATGAGAACACAAACCTTATGACCCTCAGAGAAGGACGAAGGCAATTAGCAATACTAATCAGGGATTTAGCCCTAAGCCCGATGCCTGAAGAGGAATCGGATAACTCAACGGAGAACTAAATGAGCGAAGAAACTGTAACAACGAATGAAACGGTAACTACACAGCAGCCGCAGACTTGGACGAGTTCGCTTTCCCCTGAATATCAGAACTTACCTAATTTTAGTAAGTTTAAAGATGTGAACGACCTAGCTAAGTCTTACGTCAATCTTGAGAAGCTTGTCGGTCTTGAGAAAATCCCGATGCCGAAAGATGAGAAAGATCAAGCTGGATGGGATATGGTTTATAACCGTTTAGGCCGTCCTGAGTCACCTGATAAGTACGAGGTAAAGCTTGGCCTTGCTGAAGGGCTTCAGGTTCCCGATGAGGTTTTTGGTTCGCTCAAGAAAAGAGCGCATAGCTTGGGAATGTCTACAAAACAGCTTCAGGGGATTTTAGATCATTGGTCTGAGCTTGAGAATAACGCTCTGAATCAGCGTAATGAACAGATGAAACAAGCTGAGATTTCTACCGAGACAGAGCTTAGAAAACAGCTTGGCGCGAACTATGAAACCTCGAAAAAGAACGTCGAAGCTTTCATACGTTCTTTTGTGAAGAAAGAATCGCAGGAAGCTTTTTTGAACCAGATCAAGACTGACAGAGATTTATTCGAGACTTTTTATAACGCATCTAAAGGGTTGGGAGAAGATTCGCTTAAAGGCGCAGTCAAGCAGGTTGGTCTTAACCCCGAAGAAGCAAACCTTGAATATCGAAGAATTTTAGCGGATACGAAGGGGCCGTATTACAACCCCGCGCATCCCGAACATGAACTGGTTAAGAAGAAAGTTTTTGATCTTTTGACCTTCATGGAAGCTGGAAATCAGGGATAAGCCAAAAGCCCCTTGATTTTTAGTTAGCAGTAAGTAGTCGGACAATTCCCGTTGAGGGAACCCGGTATCTAGCAGTAAAGATGCCGAGCCTTGGATTCTCCAAGACAACTCGCAAAGCAAACAACACAAAAACGAGAAGTCTTAAAAAGGAGAATCACAATGGGAGCACCCGATACAATTTTCGCCAAGTCATACGGCGATGTAATTTCGCTTTTAGCACAGCAAGAAGGTTCCAGAATTCTTCCGGCTAACGCCATTACGATCAAGCGTAATGTCGTTGGCGAGGAGACGTATATGGACCAGATCGCATCTGAAGAAATGGAAGATGTGACTGGACGCCTTCAGACCGTAACCCTCAATAACCCGAATTACAGCCGCCGCCGTATTGCGAAATACGGATTCACCAAAGCCTACGGTCTTGACCCTCACGACCTGCTTGCGACTGTTCCCGACCCGACTAGCCCGGTTGTTCAGACCCTTATGAACGCTGCTGGACGCAAATACGATGACCGCATCCTTACTGCGGCGCGTGGTACTGCGTATACGGGACAGGAAGGTGGTACTTCTGTTGCGCTTCCCGCAGGTCAGAAGGTTGCCGCTGGTGGTACTGGTTTGACCGTCACAAAACTTCGCTCTGCCAAGAAGATTCTCGACCAGAACAAAGTCCCGTTCTCTGATCGTTTTATCGCGGTCAATGCGGAAGGTATCGAGGATTTGCTTGCTGATACGAGCGTTACCTCGGCTGACTTCAACACCGTCCGCGCTTTGGTTGAAGGGAAGATTAACACCTTCCTTGGTTTCCAGTTTATTCAGATGGAAGCCCCGATCACAGCGAACGATGACAACACTCTCGGTCCTAACGGCTCTACCTATTATGCGGTTGCTTGGCATAAGACGGGTCTTGGCCTTGCTATTTGGGCTGATATGGGTGCGAGCATTGATAAGCGTGTTGATCTTGTCGCTCAGCCTAAACAGCTTAGCTACAACATGTCTATCGGTGCTTCTCGCCTTGAGGAAGAGAAGATCGTCGAAATCGCGTTCGTTTAATTGATTAACTAACGGGGGGCTTCGGCCCCCCATCTTTAGGAGGATTTGAAAATGGCAACTGTATACGGTGTTAATGCAACAAAATATCAAGACCCGAAGCCTGACAATATCGTTGATGCTTCGCAGGTGCATGGTAGCGTTCGTTTTTTCTATGACGAATATACCGCTGCTGCGCTTCCTGACGGTGACGTTATCAAGGTTGGACCGGTGCTTCCGGCCGGCGCAATGGTTCTGAACATTGTCGTTCAGCACGCTGACCTTGGTACTGGTCTGACTATGGACATTGGCGATAGCCATGACGTTGACCGTTACCTTGACGGTATTGATACGGCAACGGCTGCGGCTAAGTCCAGCATGGACACTTCAAGCGTAACGCTTGGGCCGATTGGTGGTCGTGGCTATGTGATCGGAACAAATAGCGGAGATAACCAAATTCAGCTTACCAATATTGGTGGAGCTGCGACTGGTCTTATCAAAGTGTATTGCACTTACGCTGTGCGTGGCTAATTGAATTATGGGAGGGGGTAAAACCCCTCCCTAATTCCTAAAAGGTGAACTATGGCTGAGTCCGATGTTGAAATTGTTAATTACGCTTTTACGATGCTTGGAGTTAAGAGAATAAATTCTCTGGAAGAAGATACCGAGCAAGCCAGAAGCGCGAACGCTGTCTATACGCTTGTGCGTGATATGTGTCTTTCTGAGCATGAATGGAATTTTGCGACTCAGAGAGTGAGTTTAGGTTCTGCGCTTTCAGATACGCCGTTGTTTGATTATGACTACCAGTTTTCCCTTCCCAATGACTGCCTCCGGGTAATCGATACCAATTTAAATGTTAATGACCCTTGGAAGGTAGAGGGAAGGGTTCTTTTGTGTGATTCTTCGAGCGTTTATATCAAATACGTCAAAAAAGAAACATCTCCGACAAAGTACAGTTCTAGCTTTGTTGAATACTTCGCAACTAGGTTAGCGGAGAAGTTAGCGTTCCCGCTTACAGGTTCACGGAGTTTAGAGGCTGATATGTTCGAGAGGGCTGAACGATTGAAGAAAAGCGGATTCGGAGTTGATTCGGTTGAAGGTTCTAATGATTATCCTAATCAAGATAACTGGAATACCCAAAGGTACTAATGGCTAAGGCTAGTCCTATTATCACTTCATTTTCAAAAGGCGTTTTGAGTCCTTTTCTTAAAGGCCGTCCTGACTTTCAGCATTATTTTTCTGGTTGTGAGGATATGGAGAATTTCATGGTCATGCCAGAAGGTGGTCTTACCAAGATGCAGGGAACTAAGTTCGTAGACCGCTTAAAGAATGATTCTCAGGTTGGCAGGATTATTCCTTTCCGCTTTTCTGCTTCTCAGGTTTACATCATGGTTTTTAATGGTGGGAAAATCAGGTTTTATAAAGATCAGGCCACTATCCTAGAGACTGCCCAAAATATCACGAACGCAACACAAGCAAACCCTTGCGTTGTTACTTACTCCGGGGCTGATAACTACGCCAATGGTGACGAGGTTTATATCTCGGGAGTTGTTGGAATGACTCAGCTAAACGGAAAAAGATACAAAGTTGCAGGCGTAAATACTGGCGCGAATACTTTTCAGCTAACAGACCTTGACGGAAACAATATCAATTCAACTTCTTATACAGCTTACTCTTCTGGCGGGACTGTTGCTGAAGTTTACGAAGTCACAATGCCATACTCAGCAAGCGAACTTATCAATATCAAAAAGGTTCAGGATGACGATATTATGTATTTATTCCATCCTTCCTACGATATTAGAAAGCTTGTCAGGTCTGGGCATACATCTTGGACTCTCTCGACGATTACATGGGACGCTGACCATTGGCCTCCTTTTAGACCGACGAACGTAAACACTTCTTTAACCATGACCGCTTCGGCTGCGTCTGGCGCGATAACGATTACAGCTTCTTCGGCTTTTTTTGCTTCTGGAATGGTGGGCGGGTATATCAAGATCAGCACAGGTTACGCCCTCATTACAGCTTTTACTTCCACGACTCAGGTAAACGCCACGACTGTTGTAAACGTACCGACTACAGCCCAGACCGATTGGGCGATTGGTGCTTTTAGTTCTTACTATGGTTATCCGGTCGATGGGGCGATTTATGACCAGAGACTCGCCCTTATTCAAGATCGGTATGTATGGCTCTCGAAGACTGAAGAGTATGAAAACTTTAAAACGGGGGCTGGTGACGATGACGGGATGCTTTATAACCCCGCAGATGATGAGTCTAATAATTATAAATGGGTAAAGTCTGGTCTTAACCTTGTACTAGGTTCTGAGGGAGGGCTTGCAAACCTTGGAAGCGGTAACGATAACGTAGCTTTAACTCCGTCAAATGTTGTCGCTAAAAAGCAAACAAACTACGGATGCAGTAGCGTTTCTCCTCAAAAAATTGGAAGTTTAATTTATTACGTTCAGCAGTCTGGAAGAAAAGTCATGCAATACGGGTACAGCCTTGAAGCTGACTCTTTTAAAGCCAATGACCTGACTGTTTTATCAAGAACAATCGCGCAATCCAAGATCAAGGAAATGGACTATATGCAAAGCCCGTTTAACGTCTTATGGGCTGTTCTTGAAAATGGTAATTTGATTTCTTTAACACGCGAAGAAGATCAACAGGTATTTGCGTGGGCTAAACATAATACGGACGGAGATTTTGAAAGCCTTGGGGTTATTCCGAATACCACTACCGGATATGACGAAGTCTGGGTTATCGCTGAAAGGAATATCAACGGGAACACAAGGAGATACGTTGAGTATTTTGTGCCTCCTTTTGACGAAGATACAGCGCAAGAAGATTCATTTTTTGTTCACTCAGGCTTGACCTATGACGGCTCGCCAGTTTCTTCGGTTTCAGGACTAGATCACCTTGAAGGTGAGTCTGTGGCTGTCCTTGCTGATGGTGCCGTACAAAATAACAAAACAGTAACAAGCGGTTCTATTACTCTGGATTCTTCCGCTTCCGTTGTTCAGGTAGGTCTTCCTTACACCGCTTTTGTTAAAACCATGCCTATAGATTTTGGGGCTTCTAATGGTTCAGCTCAAAATAAATGGAAAAAGATTTTTGATTGCTTTGTCCGTCTTTGGAGGTCTTTAGGTTTGAAGGTTGGAACGTCTGACGCTCAAGACACCGTACCGTTTAGAACCTCTGGTATGAACATGGACGAACCGCCTACTTTATTCACTGGTGACAAGCAGATTCACTTTAACGCTGGATGGGAAAGAAACCAGCACGTTTATATTAAGCACGATCAACCTACGAATTGCACAGTTTTAATGATTTCATTGAATCCACTGGAGACGTCGGACTGATGGACCCTATAACTTTAGCGATACTTGTTGCGGGAACTGGTCTCAAAGCTTACGGCCAGTATAAATCTGCCAAAGATAAAGAAATGGCAGCGCGTTACAACAAGATGGTTGTTGAGCAGATGGGGCAGATGATCGAGCAGTCTTCCGCATTGACTGAGTATCAGGGAAGAAGGCAGAAGGAAAAGTTCACAGGAACGCAGAGAGCTTTATACGCAAGGTCTGGCGTTTCAAGCGAAGGAAGCCCCTTAGAGGTTATGGCTGACTCAGCGGGTCAGTTAGAGCTTGATATAGCGGTAAGAAAATATAACTCTCAGGTTGATAAGTACCGCGCTGACTCTGAGGCTAGGAATTACGCAAGACTTCAGAAGTCATTTAAACGTGAAGCTATTTTGAGTCCTTTAACTTCAATGATTAGTTCAGCCGGTTCTTTTGGGCAGATGCAGGGTTTTGGAGGGGTGAACTAAGATGCCGAAGATTCCTACTTTTGATTCACGTGAAACATTAACGAATCAGCCTGCGTCTACGGAAAGAAATATCGCTCAAGCCGGAATGACTGGGGAGAGCATTGCTAAGGTTGGCGGGGCTATCGAGCAGCAGGGGTTTGAGTATGCTGATAGATTCAAGAAAGCTGAACAGTTAAGGCAAACGACTTCCGCAGAGGTGAAATACCATGATGAGTATAGAAAGCTTCAGGAAGAGATTGCGAACGATAACGAAAGCGATTTTGAGACTCTTGACCGAAAAGCAAGAGAGGGACTTGATCGAATCAGAGGACAGGCTTCTGCGTCGATTAAAGATAAACAGGCCAAGCTAACCTTTGATTCTCAGTATTCTGTTTTAAGCGCGAAAGCTTACGGCCAAATAAGAACTGACCTTAGAAAGAAGCAAATCCAAAAAGGCAAGGCTGAGCTTGATACTAGAATTACACAGCTTGAGAACGACTTCGCTTCTTCTGGTAATCCCGCTTATATGGCCTCCGCGATTTCTACTTTGGAACAGCACAAAAAAGCGGGCTATGTTTCCGATAAAGAATTCCAGAAACAGGTAAAAGAGCTTAATAAATCAGCCCTATTTTCAGAGTTTAACCGAAACCCCGATAGCGCAATATCTCAACTTGAAAGCGGTTCTGGGTTTGCCGAAAAGCTTGACCCGCAGGAAAGGGCAGAAGTTAAGACTAAGCTTCTGACTCAAAAGAAACGCCAACAAGAAGCGCAGAAGGTTTTTATGGCAGAGCAGTTTTATAAGAATGACAAAGAGGTAGCTCTTAAAGTTTCTCGCGGTGAATTAAACGAGCAGGATATTGATAAGATGGAGCTTATGGGAAAGGCCGGTCTTGAGGGTGGTATCAGCTCAGGCGTTGCCGCCTCTGCCAGAAAACTTCTCAACAGCGTTGAAGCTATGAACCCGAAGGATAAGGCTGATGTTTTTAATTCCATACTTTCAGAATATAGGGCGCTTGGCGATGAAAATAACCCGGAAGAAATAACCGCATCATACGAAAAAATTTCCAGGTTCAGACAGCACCTCATAGAAGCTCGCGCGAAAGGCGCGATAACTCAAGCTAAATATGAGAAATGGCTTTCAGCGGTTGACCCTGAATTTAGTAATGGGATTAACGAAGAAGTAAAAAAATCATACGGGCAAAAAAAATCAGCTCTTGGGTTTTTGATGAACGGAGCAAATAACTTGTTTCAGTTTTACCGCGGAACAGGAAAGCCTAACGCCTCAGAAGAGGTTGTTAATCAAGCCAAAATGGAGCTTGCTGACGAACTTATGACCAGAATTGCGTCAGAAGAAAAGACCTCTCCGATCTCAGATAAAAGAGTTTCCGAAATCTCGCAGGAAATTATGAAAGGGTTTATCCGAAGAAATAACCCAAAAATGATGGGGCTTGAAGATGTGCCTAACGCATCTTTTGAGGGAATTAAGGAATCAAAAGTTTATGAGGGA
>JACCDR010214066.1_pt1 | contig 33015 bp, 50 predicted proteins | sample 7446431 | NCBI WGS metagenome assembly JACCDR01 (sample SAMN15323443, study PRJNA562643) | freshwater metagenome | isolation source: river surface water | place: USA:Blue River Watershed | collected 2017-08-17
TACAGGTCCGTCTGCGGGTTGAACTGCTTCTTCACCGGCTCACTCTTCGCCTTCGTCGTGCCGTTCGCCGCACCCCCAGCGTCCGCCTTCGGCTCCACCGGCTTGCCGATCTTCTCCTTCGCCTTCGCGTCGTCCACGCTGTACAACCCGTTGAAGTCCAGTCGGGCCGACGCCCCCTCCCCGCCGTCCTTCTTCACGTACTTCTCGTGCTTCACGCTGATGATCACCTGCGCGTCGGTCACGTCCTGGAAGTCCACCACGCCCGCCACCGGCTCGAACGCCTTGCCATCCGCCGTCCGCTTGACCAGGCCGAGGCGGTGTTTGAACAGCAGGACGCGGTTCTCCATCGCCTTGTTGCCGAGCGGGGCGTACAGCGAGTCCTCGACCTCCTGCCCGTCGTACACGCCGCCGACGATCTTGAACGTCAGCTTCCAGTACGCCCGCGACGGCTTCGGCGGGGTGGCGTCCGGGTCGCCCTCCGTTCTCCCGCGGGTCGCACCGTTCAGGAAGGCCATGTAGAAGCCCTCCGGGACGAGCTTGCCGTTGGCCATCTGCTGTTCGAACGAGTCGGGGTTGACGTTCGTGACGTCGACGTCGAAGTCGTCCGCCACCACGTCAGCCGTTTCCGTGCTCATCGTCTCTCTCCGAGTTGGGTTCGCACCACCGCCACGTCCGATTCACTCATGGCCCACGTCGGCGGGAATCCGAGGGCCTCGATCCCGGCACGCCACACGGCCGCCGGACCATACTGCACTGCGAGTGCTCGCGTCTCTGGTGGCCAGTCCACCGCCCGCCGGACACCCGGCGGCAGGTCGGCCAGTCAGAGCGGGTCGTACTGCTTGGCCAACGACACGATCAACTCGCGGAGCTTCACGTTGTCGTCCGGCAACAGACTGGCCTTTGCAACGCCGTACGGCTCGAGCACTTTGGCCCACGCCGCCCGCTGCCCGTCGGTGTCGTCGTCGGCGATGCCGTGGCCGGTGAGGAGTGCGGCCCGCATCTCGGCGAGCCGAACCATCAGTTGTTCACGGGTGGCGGTTGGGACTGTCTCCCACCGCTCATGGCCCGCAAGGGGGTTCGTTTCGGTCGGCTTGCTGGCCACCGGTGGTGAGACGGTGACGACGGCCGTGGGGATCGACTCCCGCGGTTCGGCCGGCGTGTCCATGACCTCCTCGTAGATCGCCAACCCGCCGAGCACGTCGGCGAACTCGTCCCGCAGACAGAACCCGCGTGCCCGGTACATCAGCATCCGCCGCGGGTACTCCTGCCACGGCCCTTTCTTTCCCCACAGGTTGGCCCGCTTTGCGTCGGCCACGCTGAACTTCTCCACCCGATCCCGCTTGGCCCCCTTGCGACGCACCCGGCACACCGCCGTCATGTCGTCGCCTTCGCCGTCGTAGGTCTCCTCGAAGTCTTCCAGCAGGCCGGACCGCCGCACCAGGCCGATGACGGCATCGCCGTAGATCGTCGGCCGGTCGTTGATGACGCAAATCTGCGTGATGCTGGCGAACGGGTTGAGGCCGACGTGCCGGCCGAGGTCGATCTTGGCCGCCACCACCTCCATGCGTTTCGCATCCTTGCCGCCCATGCCGCCCTTGAGCAGCACCTCGGCGTAGTCCTTGAGGGCCTGGACGTACCCGCCGTCGATGGCTCCCGGCTGGTGGGCCAGTGCTCTGGACTCCGGGTCGGCCGCTGCCGGCGTCGGCGTCGCCCCCGTCGATGTCGTCGATGTCGTCGCAATCGCCGTCGTCATGTCGCCCGCCCTCCGTTGGTGTGTTGTGTGTGTTGTGTGTGTCACCGCTTCGCGTACCCCAGCTCCAACGCAATCCGCAGGTAGTCCACGCACGTCGGGAACTGCCGCCGCGTTCGCCTCTTCCACGCCTCGACCGCCTTCAGGAACTCCAACTCGTCGGGCGTGTAGTTGGCCCCGACGTCGATCCGCGATGTGGCGTGCGTGGTGTCTTCCGCGTCGTCCGGCACGTGAAACTTCGGCCGGGGTTTCCTCGCCTTCGCAGCACTGCCCGGTTTCGATTTCATCGGAGAGACTTCCCTCCGTTGGCGGTCAAGAACATCGACAGCCACCGCTTGCCGCTCGCCGTCACCTCGTGCCGGTCGTGCTCGCCGTCGATCTCCGCGAGCCAGCCGAGTTGCACGAGTTGGTCGATGACGGCGAACTCAATCCGGAACTTCTCGTGTCGGTCTTCGTCGACGGCCCACAGGCAGTTTTCGTCGTGGTCGACGTACCCCTTGCGGCAGTCGTAGATGGTGAGCAGCGAGAGGTACACGATCGGGTCTTTCACAGTGCCGACGACCGGCACGCGGTACCGGCGGGCGGGTTGCGGGGCGAGTGCGGCGGCGGCCACAAGCGGTGCGAGCGTGCCGTGAACCGTCGCGTGAGCGTGGGGGCTGGCTCTGTTCACGCTGCGGCCTCCGTCGGTTCCGTCGCTGCCGTCGTCCCCACCTGGCCCGCCACATCACTCGCCGCACTCGCCGCCCGCACCAACTCCAAGTGTTCCTCCGACACGATCACCCGGCACATGCTCTCGTCCCGGCACCGCACGTACCCGTCGGCCGTGGTGCCCAGCACGCGGAACTGAGTCCCGGCCGCATACCACCGCTTCACGGCCCGGTCGGTTTCGACCTCACCCGAGATGGTCAGAGACACGATGTCGTTCTTCGTGAACGGCGTCTTGTATGCCATGTGGTCAGATTCTCCGTTGTGGTTCCGTGTCTGTGGTTGTGGCCTGCTTCTTGGCCCGCGTTCGGATCAGGTTGACGATGGTTTCGCCCACGATCAGGCAGATGGTCAGCACGCCGACCCCCGTGGCGACGAGCATGGCGTCGGCGATGATGCGGGTGGTCATGGTCATGGTTTCGAGTCCCCCGCAACCGGCTCGCACGTCTGGTACCCGTACATCCCGCACTGCGGCACGCGACGGTTCCTGATCCACCGATCGGCCACCGTGCCCTGAGTGACCCGCCGCCGGTCGCCGCAGTGCGGGCACACGACGATCGCCGCCTTGCGGCTGAACTCGATGATGGTCAGCCCGATTTCTCGCAGTCGGCCGACGTACACCGGCTCGCTGCTGGTCTGTCCCGGCGTTGACGATGACATCTCGACGAGTGCGGCCAGGTCTTCCGCGATCATCGCACCGTCGGCGACGTAACCGGCGAGACGTTCGGAGCGGGCTGCGACGAATTCGGGCGACGGCGGCGTGTGTGACTTGGCGTCTTCACTCGCCCGTCGGTATCGCGTGCGTGCCATTAACTCAGCCCTCCGCACGCATCGGCCAGTCGTTCGGCCACCCGCTTGCACACCTGCTGAACCCGCTGGTGAGACACGTCGTACACCGCCGCCACTTCTCGCATCGTCATCGGCACGCCGTCGGCCAGGCCGTGGACCAAGCCGAACATGATCCGATCCCGTTCCGGCAGTCGCCGCAGTGCGGTCATCAACTTGGCCCGCCGCTCGGCACGTTCGGCGTCAGCATCACCGCCGTCGTTCTTGGCCGGCAGCGTGCCCATCACACTGGCCCGCCCATCGTCGCCAATCGGCCGGTCGAACACTTCCCCCCGTCCCGTCTGCCGGTGGCACCGCGTCAACTTCTCGGCGTCCCGCTGCACAGCCGACCGCATCCAACTCTTCGCGGTCGTCGTCAGCGTGGACTCTTCCGGCCGCCACGCCACGACCGCGAGGCACAACCCGCGACGGCACGCCGCGTCGATCTCGTCGTCACTCATCCGGGCGGCACGGGCGTAGGCCAGCACACCGGGAAAGCAGGTGCCGAAGTACCCCGCGAGGTCGGACTTTTCGGCCAGCCAGTCGGTCACAACCCGCTGGCCTTCCGCCGTCAGCCGCACCACCCACCGCCGGCCGACCTGTTCCGCACGGCCGTAGGGACCGTGCTTCGGCGGAGTGTCGCGTCTGAGGTGTCCGGGGTCCGCGTGTCGCTCAGCGGTTGCGGTTGCGGTCGTCATCGCGTTTCGCCTCCGTGTTGGTCGCCGCGGTCGCGGTCGTGTCGTTGATGCTGTTGAGCCACTCCTGTGTCACTTTGCCCTCGCTGGCCCACCTGTTCAGCCAGTTGTAAAGCGACTTCAGGCTGATCCCGAGTTCCTTGACGGCCCGCAGTTTGTTGCCGCGGTGCCGGGCGAGGCATCGGAGGACCGCCCGCCGTTTCACCTCTTCGAGCGTCATGCTCTGGCCTCTGTGGGGGTGGTCGCTGTGCCCGTCGCTGAGTCCGTTGTCGCGTCGTCCGTCGTCGCGCTCGCCGCGTCAGCCGCCAAACCTGCCGCCGGCCCCGCCGCCTCGTCCATCTTCAACGGCAGGCCGTTCGCCGTGGCCCACTCGATCAACGCCTCACGAGTGATCCGCCGGAACTTGCTGCCGGGAACCCGGTAGCACTTCAGGTTCCCGCGAATGCACTCGCGGATGACGGTCTGTTGCGAGAGCCCGGTGATTCGTGCTACACCGCCAGTGCTGTAGATCCGCCCGCCGATGTTCACCTTCGCCGTGGCGAAGTCGTGGTTGCCGCCGCTCATGGCCTCCGCCCTCTGGGTGTCGTTTTGCGTGGTGTCGTGCGTCGTGTGTTGGCCAGGCCGGTGTCCGTATCCGCGATTGTCAGCCGAGTACCGAGTGCCCGCGTCCGGGGCGGTTGCTGTGGCTTGAACCTGGCAGAGCGGACTTCCGGAATCGAACCGGGTCGGTGCGGGCCTCTTTGCGGACCAGCCATACACCGAGTCACCAGACATCCGCGAGGTACCCCGTTCCGTCACCACACAAGCACGGGGTCACACTTGAGAGAACCGCCGACGGGACCGGGTGATGTTGGTGCGTCGGTCGGCTGTGGACTGCGTGTGCTGCTACGCCTTCTGTTCAGCCTGCTTGACCGTGTACGGCATCCACCGGCAGTAGTCGTACCCCGTCGGCTCCGCGTCCCCCGGCTGAACCAGCGGCACGCTCGTCTTCGGGACCGGGTTGCCGTTCTTGTCGAACACGCACTGATTCACCATCCGGTCGCTGTGGACGTGCGTGACGATGGCCGCGTGGGGCTTGTCCGCTTCCAGGCCGACGCCGGGGGCGTGCGGAATGAAGTGGACAAGCCGGCTCGGTTCCGGCTTGATGACTGTGCTCACGTCGTCGCTCCGTGTCGTGTGTTGGATGCCCGATTCCCACCCCATTCGGGACCGATGGGCCTCTCCCGCCCGCCGTCCGTCACGGCGAGGCGTGGTGTGGTCCGCGTGTGCTGCTACTCGTCGCCGTTCGGTGCGATCTTCCGCACCATCTCGGCCCATTTTTCAGCCGTCGCTTCGTCCCGCTTGCACCCTGTCAGGGTCTTGCCCCCGTATCCCAGTTCGCGGGTGAGCAGATAGCACCACTCGCCCGCGATCTCCTTCAGTTCGACGCGACACCATTCAGGCGTCGGATGTGGCCGCTCAACTAGCGGCACGGGTTCGCTCCTCACAAGCTCCCCGACCGAATCACCGGCAGTTGGTACACCGCCTGGCCCACGTTCTGGACGATTTGTCCGGTGCCGGTGAGCACGTTGGCGGCCACCTGTTGGATCGGGCCGGGGGTGTAGGTCGGCTGGTACTGCGGTTGCGGTTGCGGCTGCGGTTGGTACTGCACGGTCTGCGTCGGCCGGTTGAACCGGGCCGCGAGACGGTCGCGGATCGGGCCGGCGGTGGCGGTCGTCGTGCTGACGGCCAGGAGTACGGCGGCCAGAATGAGTCGAGTCGTGAAACGCATCATCACCTCGGTTGAGAAGGTGCCGTCTCTCCGGCTGTCACGCCACTCGCCGGGCGATTCGCCCCGTCCGCAGGTGTCGCGGGCTTCATCGGACCGAAGCTAGGTCAGGACACACGCCCGGAGTCGAACCGGGTATCTACGGGTTGGTGTCGGCCATGCTGTGCAGCCCCGATCTGTGGGCACCGCCGTAGAGCTTGTCCCACCTCTGGCAGCGGGTCTCCGTGCCCGCCCCGTGTGTCGTGTTCGGCGGTCGTCTCGGCTCCCTGGGGGTCAACCAGTTCAACGCCTGCCGCCGCTCCCACCCCGGCCGATTGGTTGTTCGGGTCGGCCAGACCCTAGCCTTGCGGCACCTAAAGCCCCCTTGCGGGGAAGCCTCTCGCCGGAATCGAACCGGCCTGCCCGTCGGTCATGACTGCCCACCGGATACCCAGCAGGCGACGGGATTCCCCAGAAGAGGCGTTGCACCTGTCCCACACCGCCGGTGCCGCGGTCGGATACCCGCCGTGCTGCCCACACCCACGGTCACACAGGACAACAGGGTGCGGCGGCGGGCAGTGGTTCACGCCACCCGCTCGGCGGGCATCTCTGTTTCGATGCCGCTCGGCGGCGGCACATAGTCAACGGTGTCGTCGTCGGCGTTGCTGGTGTCGGGGTCGATGGTGTCGCCGGCGTTCACCTTGGCCCGCCCTGCGGCCGTGAGCGTGTAACCGCTGGCCCGCTTGCTGCCGCCGACGGTCGAGTACGTGAGATCGATGAGGCCATGCCGCAGGAGGTTTCGCGTCACGGCCATTGCCATGACTGGCGTGAAACTGGGCGGCGTTTCGTACAGCCCGCACTTTCCGCCGCGGTGCGGGGCGGCCAACCATTCGAGGTACTTGTTCTGTGATTCGGTCGTCGATGTGATGTCGTCACCCCGCCGTGCGGCGGGCGCTGGCGTCGTCGTCGTCGTGTTCGCCACTGCCGGCACCGCCACTACCACCACCCGGTCACTTTCCGCAAGAAACTTGTCCGCCTGATCCCAACACCACGCACGCACCTTCGCCGGGTCTCCGCCGATGGCCGACAGGTGCCCGGTGTGCAGGGCCTTGTACAGACCCCACGACATTTCCAGCCGCAACCGCTTGCGTGCCATGCTCTGTCCGACCGTCGATTCACTTAGCCACTCGCACGGGAGCCGCGTGCCGGGCGTGTCGTCAAGCTCCGCGGTCGGTCTTCTCGTCGTGGTCGGTGCGGTGGTCACGTTGGTTGCCTCCGGTTGGTTTGGTGGGGGTGGCGTGTTGGGTGTGCGGTGTGCGGGTGGCCCGCTGGTGCGGGCGTGGTGCCGGTCACTTGGCCGACGGCACGCCGTTGACGACAGCACAGACGATGGCCACGGCGAACATCAGCACCAGCCCCGCGAGGCACACCGCCGCGACTCGCTGTGAGTACTTGCGGTTCGCGGCCTCGTGATCGCAGCGACAGCGACCATCGTCGGAGTCGCACACGCTGCATCTCGAACCGTCAGTCGGGCAGTGTTCGCAGTACACGTTCACGTCTCCGGTTGTGTTGGTTGTGCCACTGTTCGAATCGTCGGGTCGCGTCACCTGGCCTTCCGGCCCCGCCTCCGCCCGCTCAGCACCGCCTCAGCTTCGGCGTACTCCCGTTCCGCTCGCCGCTGGAACTGCGTCGGCGTTTCCACCCGCACCGGCGGCGGCACTGGCGTAGCAAACGCCGCATTGATCGCTTCGAGGTACTCGGCCACCCACGCGGCCTTTGTGTACAACCGCCCGCCGAGCCGCTGGAACCGCAGTCGAATCACCCCGGCCGGCGTTCGCGTGCCGACGACGAAATGATTGCGGACGGTGCGGTGTTTCTGGCCGCAGAGCAGGACACCGGCTTGTTTGGTGCCGATCCAGTCGGAGGCGGGTGCGGGTGCCGATGCTTCGGCGGTCGCGGGTGCGGTGTGGTGGGCCATGTCACTGGCCTCCCGGCATCGGCACCGATGCACCTGCCGTCGCCCCTGCCGTCATCGGCACCGATGCACCTGCCGTCGTCGTCCCCGCCGCCGCCCACGTCTTCGTCCTGGCCGTCCGCTCGTCCTTCAGTTCCTTCACCAGCCGGCCGCCGATCAGCCCCCGCACCAGCACGGGGGACACCGGCTCGCCGTCCAGTTCGCACACGAACCGCTTGTACGGCCGCTTCCCCGGCTTCGTCGCCGTCTTCTCGCCCGTCACCAGCTTCTTGCCGGTGGACATCGCCGCGAGCAATTCGACAGTCGTCGTTGGCTTGTAAACGCTACCCATCGGGCAAGCTCTCCACGGAGAGGCCGTGACGGGTTATCCGTCGGCCCCGGTGTGCGGGTTGGTGGTCAGTCAGGTGGTCAGTCGAGCGGGGTGGGAGTCGAACCCACTGCGTTGCGGGGGATGAATCCGCAATCCATTCGCCGTGATGGTCCCCGTCGGTCGTGCGGCTGGCGGTCGCCGCGTGTCGTCGTTGGTCGTCAGTCGTGCCGGGTGACTATATCCGCGTTTTCGGCCTGACCCGTTCCGGCTCGTCAGATGTCCCTCCCTGTCCGCCATTGTCCACGGTTGTCCCTGCCGTTTTCGCCTTGACAGGGGTGCCGGAAAACCCGCCCTGGCCAGCCGCTCGCAGTATCATCCAGCCCTCAACGACCGTCATGGCCCACCGCTGCGTCTGGCCTGGCAGGATGTGGGTCGGGGGCGGGAACTCGCCCGCGTCGATCCACCTGCGAATCGTCTTCTCCGACACGTCGAGCCGTTCGGCAACCCGCTTGATGGAGAGCAGTCTGGACACGACCGGCTCCTTGATCGGGTCTTCTAACCAAACTCAGCGACTTATCGAGCAGCCAATACCTTGCCAGCCGGTTGGCCGGACCGTGATTCAAGTCGTCCACAATCTCTACTTCCCTGCTTGTGCAGGTGTGCGGTTCGTGTCGGCGTCCGTGCCGCCGGGTGGCGTCGTGCCATGATTCAATTCGTGCCGATCGCAGCGTTGCACTCACGCCGCCCACCCCGACCACGCTTCCCCCATCCATCTCGCTTCCAACAGCACCTCCTCACCCGTCGCCGCGTCGTACTGCCGGCACCGGGCGTACAAATCCAGGTAGTCCGGCAGCTTGCGGGCCAGTGCTGCGGTCGCGGCCTCGACGGTCGAACCGCCGGCCTCGATCTGGCCCGCGAAGTGGTAGCGGAAGCCGGCGTGGGTGAACCCGGCTGGCGGTTCGGGGAGCGTGGCGGGCGGGGTGAAGGTCGTGATGGTCGTCATGGTGGCCAGTGCCTCAGTACGGGAATCCGTTGGGGTCGCACTCGCCGCCGGTGTTCGTCGGGTCGGCCGGCGGCAGATCGTCTCGCCCGTAGGCCGCGTCCAACAGTTCACCGAACACGTCTTCCAGGCAGTCGGCCGATTCGAACAGGTCGTCGAGGTCGTCGGCACTCGGCCGAGCATCTCGTTCGAGTTCGGCGAGGATTTCACGCTCGCCGTCCGTCAGTCGGTTGCGGTCGATCATCGCTCACGCACCTCCCAGTTCGACGCACAGCCGCCGGCCGAGAGCGTCGGCGTGCTCGTCGTCTTCCATGCGGTCGGGGCTGTTGTCGTCGTCGAAGTCGTCGCCGAGCGTGTCGCCGTAGCCGCCGTAGTACGCATCCATCTCGTCGGCCCGCCCGTAGCGGTCGCCGACCGTCTCCCGCTCGTCGGCATCGATCCACCCGTTGGCCAGCAGGCAGGCCACGGAGTCGATGTGCTTGCACGGCCGGCCGTTGCCGAACACGAACCCGGCACACTCACACTGGCCCACGGTGACGACGTAGCTTTCGGCCCCGCCGGATTTGGTCAGCCGGTAGCCGCCGAACGGTTGGCGGGCGAGTGCGTAGCGGGTGTAGCTGCGGTTGTCGGTGAGTTCGAGCACGCCGACGCCGGAACACGCCGGGGTGTACTTGATGGCCCGGTTTGGCGTGGTGCGGGTGGGCGGCAGGAGGTCGGTATAGGTCGGCATGACGTGAACCTGAGAGGTTGAGGTTGCGTCGGGTTGTCTGAGGGCAATTTACTCTGCGGTATACCGCATGTCAACTGCGGTCTACGATTTTGTTTTTGCCAATCTTGCGGTACCCGATTAGCCGAACCGTGGTATGGTTCACGCTGTCATGGGACCGGAGGGCCGATACGATGAAGCTCATGAGCAAGAAGAAACCGCGTCCAACGGGCGGCAAGCACTCCACCCCGCGAAAGCCCGTTCAGTTCCCGGAGGAATGGCTGGCGGTCGCCAAGAAGGTTGCCGCCAAGCAAAAGATGCCCGTCGTGTGGCTCATGATCGAGCTGCTGAAGGAGCGGGCCGAAAAGCTGTCCATTGAAGGCGAGATGCCGCCCGTCCCGTGGGACAGTACGGAATCAGGTCCGAATGGGTGAAGCCGTCCGGCCCGCCGGCCTGGTCACTTCGCCTTGTCCTTCGCCTTGCTCTTGCCCTTGTTCACCACGTTTCGTTGCTCCATCGCGTTCTTCGCCTCGAACGCGAGCGGCAACCGTTTTTGCCGCTTGAAGTTGTAGACCTCTTCCATCATCGACAGGTAAGCGTCACGGGTGCCGTAGTTGACGAGCTTGTCCCGGCACACTTTCGCACACTGAACGAACCGCTCCGGGTCGAAGCCCGGCACCCGACAGCAGGCCATGCACGCGAGCAGGAACCGGGGGTTCTTCACGTCCTTGGTCATGGCCGTGACGGGCCGGTAGGTGGCAACCACCATCTCGGCGTACTTGCGGTCCTTCACCTCGAACTCGCCGGCCATGATCTTCCCGGCCGCGATGCTGCTACCGGCCAGTCCCATCAGCAGGGACGCCGCGAGCCCGCACCCGATCTTGTGCTTCTCGCAGAACGCCAGCAGTTCCTGGCAGTGGCCGTCGCCGTTCCCGGCCGCCACTTTGACGTAATCGGACAGCTCCCACGACTTCGGCGTGCTGTTCACGACGGCCACGTCGTAGTTCACGGTCTCTTCCACCCACCACACCGGGATGTCGAGTTGTTCGGCGATCTCCAGGCGGTGTTGGCCGTCCTTCACCATCATCTTGCCGGTCGGCAGCTTCACCACCGACAGCGGGAAGGACCGGAGGAAGCCGTACTGCTGCATGGACGCGAACAGGTTGCGGTGCTTCTTCAGGTCGAGGAGCCGGTTGTCCGTGTTGCGGACGAACAGTCTGTAGTCCTTCGTCGAGGTCAGTTTGGCCGTCGCGGTTGCGGTCGTCGCCTTGGACATGATGCCCTCAGTTGTTGTCGAGCCAGTCGCGGACTTTTTCGAACGCCCTCGCACGCTGCGGGTCGTTTCGGGGTATCCGCATGAGCACGTCGATTGCCTCGCTGGACAATCTCAGACCGACGCCGGCCGTGGGCTGCGGGGTCGGCGGAGTCGTGGGACTCGCGGCCCGCTGCTGTGGCGATGGGGTCGGTGACTGCTTGGGTTCAGGGGAACGTGCGGTCGCCTGTTGCTGCGGGGTGGCGTCGGGTGGCGTTGACGCCTGTCGCTTATCCTTCTCCTGCTGCTTCTCCTTCCGCACTTCAGCAGCTTTCGCTTTGACGGCATCCGGGCCTTGCTTGATGATTTCGGCCTGTTCGTCGGCTGGCAGGTCAGCGACGGTTGACGCCGTGTGAACGGAGATTTCGTCTGCGTTCACCATGTCGGCCAAGCCTTCGGCACCGTCCTTGTGAATCTTGCGGGCCTCTTGGAGTGTCCGACGGCCAACTTTGAACAGGTTGGCGGCTTCCTGTTGTGTGACGGGTTTGATTTCCCCGTTACGCAAATCTGCGGAACGGGGACCCTGCTTGAGCGTGTCTTCTCGATTCAGGTTGGCCAACTTTGCCGCCACCATCGCCCGTTGGCTCTCGCTCATGTGTCTTCTGCGGAGATTGCCGGACACAACGTGTCCCAGCGGATCGTCCCCCGTGTACTGCTGGTACCACGGCTTCACGCCTGCGATCTCGCACGCCTTGTGGCGGTTCCGCCCGTCAAGGATCAAGTTGCCGATCAAGTAGATCGGCTCTTTCTGACCCTTCGCGGCGATGTCGTCGGCCAACTCCTGTATTTCGTCGTCGCTCATCATCGGGAACAAATCAGCGAACGGATGGGCCGCGTACTTCATCGGTGTTGGCCTTTTGCGAACTGCCGGCATTGCCTTCGGGCGTCGGTCGTGTAGAGTGATATTACGCTATGCGTAATCGACCGTCAATACGCACTGCGTAATTTCTCGGAAGTGATGCCCAATACTCAAGAATTTCAGGGCAAACGTGAGCAAGAAAACATTTGGCCAAGCTCTTCGTGAAGCCCGTCAGTCGGCGGGGATGACGCTCAAATCGCTTGCCGACTTGGTAGGTGGCGTGAGCGCTCCGAACATCACCGAAGTGGAAAAAGGTCGTAGGTCTGGGTTTGCTCGTGACACAGTGGCCAAGATGGAAAGGGTTCTCGGTGTCCCGGCCGGCTCACTGGCCCGCCACCTGCCCGCCGACCACGCCGCCCGCCAACTCGCCGAAACCGAAGTCCCCGACTGCGGCCTCGTCTGGGGCAGCCCCCCGCGACACGTCCCCGACCCCATCGAGGGGGCCACGTTCAAGCTCACCGGCCGATGGCCGGCACGCACGTTCGTCCTCCGCGTGTCCGGTCACTCCGTCCACCGCTACGGCGTCCACGACGGCGACGTGATCGCGGTCGTTCCCGGCGAAGAGGAAGTGAGCGGGGCGTTGCTCATCGCCCGTCAGGGCAACGCCTACACGATCAAAGGGTGTTGGGACGGCAAGCTGTGGAGCTTCAGCCGCGACGACGAAACACCGAAGGAGATGGACGGCCGCGAGCCGTATCAGATCGTCGGGCGTATGGCCGGGATTGTGGACGGCGAGCGGCGGTTCATTCCGCTGCCGAAGGTGAAGGCGGGGGTGCCGGGTAAGCCGGCGGCGAAACCGTCAGGGAAGGTGAAGAAGTGACCAGCTACACCGATCACCCTGACTACCGCTCCCTCCTCGCGTCCGTTATCGCCAACCCCGCCGACGACCTCCCCCGGCTCGTGCTGGCCGACTGGATCGAGGAGCACGGCGACACCGACCGGGCCGTCTACATCCGCTGCGAAGTCGCGGTGCCAGTGAACAAGCCCCGGCACTGCCTCACCACGGGTGAGGCCCTGTCGTCGCGGGGTGTCGTCGGCCCGCTCTTCCGATGCCGCTGCCGGTGTCGGACGTGTGCGACCGTCCGCAAGGCGTACATGGCCAGCCGGCAGCATATTCACGTCGATTGGAATACCGAGATTCTCGTTCCGGGTGTGGGGAAGTGGCAACAAGAGTTTGTCGCATCGGGCTACACCATGCGTGTGGCCGTGCCGCACGTGCATTTTCTGTGGTCTCGCGGGTTCGTTGACGAAATCCGCACCGACCGTCTCGGCCTGGAATACCACGGCCGCGAGGTGTTGGCCAACTGTCCTGTCGGCGTGATTCACCTCACCGACATGCGAGAGCGGTGGGAGATCGAGGCCCCCGGAAAGGGGTACGGGTGGCAGTGTTACTACCACTACGAAGGGCAGCAGGACTACTACACGATGGGAGGGTGGGAGGACCGGGAAGATATGGTCGATGAAATTGTGCGGTACGTATCGCGGGAAGTGACTGCGTGATACCGCGTTCGTCGCCATTCGCCCTGTCCGTCATCCCCGCCGGCTGGCCGCTGCGGGCGGAAGTGGTGGGGTGGCGGGTTCACAAACCACAGATGGAGTCGATGTGAACGAGCCGTACGAACTGCCCGAGTACCAGTTCCTGCTCGCGGCCGTGCGTGCCGCACCCGACGACGACTTACCCCGGCTGGTGCTGGCGGATTGGCTCGAGGAGCGTGGCGAAGGCGAGCGGGCGGAGTTCATCCGGCTACAAGTTGAGTACAGGCGGGCGAAGACCAAGACACAACGCACCATCCACCGGCGAGCGATCAAGCAGTTCATGCGTGGGGGCGTCACCCTGCGGAAGTACCCGTGGTTCAACCACGTTCTCGACGGTTGCGACTTCGGGTTCAGCGTGGACGGGTGGCACTGCGTCGTCGGGGACTTCTCGAATCGCGGGTCGGTGGATTACTGTCGTGGCTTCATCACCCGCGTGTCCGGCCCGCTGGTGTCGTTGATCGGTGGGGAGTGTGGTTGCGCTCGCACACCGAACCGTCTGGACGGAGATTGTACGTCTTGTGGAAACACCGGCAGCACCCCCGGCGTGTTGCGTGAGTTGGTGAAGCGTGAGCCGGTGGGATTCGTCGAGGTGACGGACAGGGAGCCGTGGTCAGTGGCCGGCGGTGCGGGTCGGTGGGGGTGGTCGAAGCACCCGGACGACATGATGTTCCCCGGCAACCGCAGCGTCATCCCGGCCGAAATCCTTGACCTGATACCGGAAGCCGAAGACGCACCGATCCGTGGGTTCAGGCACCGTAGATGGTTTCGCACCGCCGACGCCGCCCGTGCCGCGTTGTCCGCCGCAATCCTCCGACACGCCACCACGCCCATCGACTCTCACCCGGAAGCCACGGCCGGCATCTCCGACGAGTTCGGCCGGGCCGTCCACAGAATGCACAGTCGAGACTGACCACCACACCCACTCACGAGACGCCAACATGCCCACGCTCACCACCACACCCACACCCACACCCAAAACCGCACCCACGCAATCCGGCTACACCGCCTACACCATCCTCTACACCGACGGCGAAACCGGTGAGGAGTGCGAAATTCCACACGTCTGCCCCGACCAGGCCAGACGCCACGCCGCGAGGATTTTCGATCTCCACTACAGCGTGAGAGTCGTCGAGGTCGTCATCTGAACGCCGGGGGAACGCGATTGCCTGCCGCGACTGCGTTCCCCCGGCACCGCCTGCCGCGACCGCGTTCCCCCGGCATCGCCTGCCGCTCCGCCACTCACTACCCCAGCTCTTCCGCGACCCTCTTCGCAACCGCGTCACGCGGCGAGTCAACGTACACCTGCCGGGCGACCTCTGCGGAGTTCCCCAACGCCGCCGCGACCGCCGCGTCATCCTCGTACCGTTCGTGCACCTCCGTCGCCTTCGTGTGTCGAATCTGGTTCGGAGTGAACACCGGCACTCTGGCCCGCTCGCACGCCGCCGCGACACGTTCGCGTAAGAACTTCTCACTCACTCGCACGGTGCCTTCGCCCCGATACTTCGGCAACACGAACACGAACCCGCAGGCCGTGCTCGCACCGCCACCACCGGCCACACTGCCAACCGCATCGATCATCGGCCCGAGCACCTCCCGCCCCCGTGGGCCAATCCACACCTTCCTGTCCCTGTCCAGATGCAACGTCTTGCTCACCGGCCGGTACAGCCACGGCTCACGACTCCTGTCCACCTCGCCGACCCGCAGTGAACACGCCTCCCCCGGTCGCATCCCCGTGTGCCTCAGCACGAGCACCAACGACTTCAGCACCGCGTTCTTCGCCGGGTCGCCGTGGAGATACTCGAGCACCTTCGCCACGTCCCCCGGCGGTGCAGATCCTACTTTGGCCGACTCCGCCGCCTCCGTCCGGCCAGCAACGAGCCGCTCGACGGCTTCGAGAGCGTCGGCCACGGCCGGCGGGACGAGCGAATGCGACACTGCCCAACGGAAACAACGCACCACGCGGTCGCGGTAGTCGTTGATCGTCTTCCGGGCCAGGCCCTCGCGGACCATGCCGTCGATGACCGTGCGGAGCTTGGACGGCGTGAACGTGTCGGCTGTGTCCTTCCCGTAGGTGAGATTGACGCGGGTCAACGCCGCCCGAACGCCGTGTACTTCCGACGTCATCCGCCCGTGCTTCCGAAAGTGAGACTCGGCGAACTCCACGTACCGGACGATCAGCCCCGCGACAGTGACCGACTCGCCCGCGGGCGGAGCTGGCCGACCCCGTTGGGCGTACCACTCGCGGCAGAACGTCAAGTACGCTTCCGTGCACTCCGCCGTGCCGAATACGGGCAGGAATTTCTCCCGCCGGCGGCCGAATTCCGTCCAGCGGACGCGACCGGCACCGGAGACGTGACGTTCGAGCTTCGGCGGCGGTGGGATCGTCGGGGATGACGGCGGCGACGACGAACCGGCACCCGCCGCCGGCTTGAACCTGGCATCGGCCGGCCGGCCGAACGACTCCTCGACCGACTGGCCCAGCTTCCCGAGCCTCGACCGCAACGTCGACTCGGACACCCCGAGTTCACTGGCCCACCGGGGGAGCGACTGAGTTTTCCCGCGGAACGTGTACGTTTTCTGTCGGTTGGCCATGATCGCAACATCCTGTCAGCGTGACGGGTGACGTTGCGATGTCGGTAGGTCGCGGGGTACTCCACCCCAAACCACCAAGAGATTCCGGGCCGAAATCCGCAGTCGGGAAACGACACAACCCACGGGAATACCGTGGGTTGTGAAGAGTCGGGCTGACAGGATTCGAACCTGCGACCTCTTGGTCCCGAACGAAAACGATCGGACGGGCCGACGATCACAACAGGCTGAATTTCTAGGGGGAAGTGCGGATTTTGGTAGGTGGGGTGCGGGGCATTTGTGTCGGTGAAAATGCCTGGGAATGAGGGGGTGAGGGTAGGTCGTGGGGTAGGTCGTGGGGTAGGTCAGATCGGCGTGGATTTGGCCCATGAAAGGAGGGCGGCGGAGAGTGCGTCGTAGGCATGTTGATCGGTGTCGTGCCACCACTGAGCGACGATCGATCTCGATTCGGGGTGATGCCTGCCTCCCTTGAGATGTTTGGCAATTTCCATTGGCAGCGTGTCATGGTGAACATCGAACCTCCATGTTGATGTGTCGCTAGCACTGGCCCACATGTACTCGCCACCGTCCTGCTGCGGCTCTCGGTCGGTCAGAATCACGCGGGAGATTGGGTGCGAGCGGACGACGGCCGGGCCGATGGCACCCAATCTCCCGCCGACGCATCCGAACTGACGGCACTGGCGTCCCCCTTCCGGGTACTCAATCCGACTGTCGCCGTGACACGAGAGGCAGTTCCGCCCGAACCAGTCGGCGAGTGTGCATCGAACCTCATCGACAAAACCACGCCTCGCAACGACTGCCAAAGCCGGCCCGAGATTGCCGTCCGCATCACGGTGAACGCACCAGTATTTTCGTGACGTGGCGGCGGGCATCGAGTTGCGAATGGATTCTTGGCTTGCGTCCTTCCACAACTTACGCTCACGCTCTGTGAGCACTGGCACCGATGCCGACTCTTCCTGCGTCAGCATCGGGCCGCCGGATTGGATGCGGTCGAAGTTCTTTTTGCGGATGCGTGCCAACTCGACTTGCGTGCGAATGAACTCGGCCCGCTCTCGGTCCCCCGGCCCGTCCCGCTCGTCCAAGTGGTCGGCGTACACCAGCCTCGGCAGGTCGTCATCCGGTGACGCGAGCACCGCCGCCATGAGTGCATCGTGCGTCGTCATCTCGGTCATGCTACTGGCCCTCCCCGGTCGGAACCGTCGCAGCGACCATCCCCCGCACCGCCGCCTCCCCCGCATCCCACATCTCATGGTTCTCCCGCATCCGCCGCCGCAGCACCTGCCATTCCGCCTCGTCGGGCGGGGCGGGGCGTTGGGCGAGGTTGTGGGAGAGGTTGGCCATGCGGACGGCGGCGAGAAAGGCGGGGGTGGCGAGAGAGTGAGGGGTGGGGGTGGGTGTCGTGGTGCTCACAGCTCCTTCTCCCCATGTTTCGGTTTTCGCCACACGCGGCCGTCCCATCGGGCCTCGACCCCCCAACAGTAGCCGACATCCAAGTGCAGTACCGGGAACCACAATTCTCCCCAGTGGTCCCGCTCGATTGCTTCGTCAGTTACGCCTTCTGCGAGCAAGTTTTCCCGTTCCAATTCAAACTCGCTGAAACAGTTGGTGAGTGCATCGATGACGTCCTCAATGTGGTCATGACTGTCTGTTCCGTCGGCCCACCGACCCCACGTCGAATCGACCCGAATCAGATACCAGTTCGGCCGGGTGGCCAACGGGGTGAAGTAGAGCAGCGTTTTCCCGTCGCCTAGGTGGTCGCGGGCCACGGCCGGGGTAACGACGTGATCTCGGCCCCAGAAGTTGACCACGCGACGGCGACCGAAATGCTTCGGGACGATCGGCGGCTTCGTTGCAGCGGCGGCCATGTTCGTCATCCCTACACGGTGAGTTTGATTCCTGCTTCCGAGAACACGAACGCCATGTTCTCCAATTTCCCGTTCGGGTCGAGGTGCGTCATCTTCTCGGCACGGATCGCCCCGCGGCGAATGATGATCTCGGCGAGCAGCTTCGGGTTCTCTTCGCACAGCTTGCCGGCGATCCACCGGACTAGCGTCAGCCACTCATCCCATCCCATCGCGTCGAGGCTGGCGAGCAGCTTCTTTTCTTTCTCGCAGTCGTCCACGGTTGTTCTCCCTGAGTGATGTTGCCGCGGATGTAAGGTCACTGGCAGTCTGGGCACTCGTACACATCGCCCACGCCGTCGCCCGCCGGCACCTCCCGTGTGCCACCGCACTTACGGCATCGCGGTTGCTCGCCGTGCAAGGTGACTACAGCGTTGGCGAGCAGGAGTATCAGCAGGTCGGCCGGCTCGTTGCTGGAACCACCGCGATACACCGCCCGGCATGGGTGTTCACCATTGGGTCATCGGGTCGACTCCGGTGTGGGTGGTGGCGGGGTGGTAGAAGGCCGGGGTGGTGTGTTCGAACCCGGCCGGAGGTGAGCGTCACTCAGTCGGCGAACTCGGCCAACCGCAGCACGTCGTTCGGGCGTGCTTGAAACGCCTGTTCGCCCCGCGGCCCTGTCATCCCTTCCATCAGCGGCTTGCACTTCACCGATACCATCCCGTACCGCGACTTCACGTTCCCGACGACGACCGCCGTCACCTCCATCACGTCGCCCATGCGGTTCACGATGCGGGTGCCGATGGTCAGATCGCGGGCTTTGCAGGTCTTGAACATCGTCGGCTCCGATCGGGGGTGGCGTCGGTCGTCTCTACGCCATCTTTATACACTACGCTAGCGTAGTGTCAACACTACTTGCCGAAATTCCTCCCGCGTGGTACGCTAGCGTTGCGTTACTTATCTGCCGGGGTGCTGGTCATGGCCGACGGGAAGCGTGAGAACACCGGGATGCGGCTCCTCCCGCAAACCATTGCCGCGTTGGACGCGGCGGGCGAGCGGATGGGGGGAAGGTCGCGGGCGTTCGTGGTCGAGGTGCTGACCGCCCTGTACGCCAAAGACCTGAACGCCACAACTAGCGTGCCCGTGGGGATGGTGCCGGCCGACACGCGGGCCAAGAGTCCGCCACCCAAGACACGCACCCGCACCCGCACTCCGCGGAAATGAAACGGCCCCGGCAGGCTGTCACACCTCCGGGGCCGCACGTTGTTGGTGAGTCGTCGAGTCGAGTCGCCGCATCCGTCGCCGCATCCGTCACTTCGGCGGCTTCCCTGTCGTTGGTGGCGGCCGGCGAATCCTCAGCCACCAGAACGGCGGGCGGATCACAGCTCAACCACCAGCGACGTGTACCCGTCGGCCTTCAGCTTCGCCACGCTCACGGTGAACGGCTTCGGCTCAGGCTTCGGGTCAGGCTTCACCCCGCCGCCCGCCCGCTTCACCATCTCGGCGACGAACTCGGCCGGCTGTACCAGGCCGTAGCCGGCCCCGTTGTCCCGGCCGGGCGTGCCGATGTCCCGGCAGGTGGCGTACAGGGCCTCCATCATGACCGACTGCGGCGGGATCGGCCGGCCGGCCTCCAGCAGTTCGCCGACCGCGAGGGCCGCGACACCGGCCACGCCGGGGGTCGCCATTGAAGTGCCGTCGTAGCGGGCCCACCGGCCGCCGGGGATCGTGCTCAGGATTTGTACCCCGCCAAATCCCACGTCCACGAATCGGTTCGCCGAACTGAACCCGGCCACGCGGTCGTTCGAGTCCAGGGCCGCCACGCACACAACTTCGTCGAGTGCCCCCGGCCAGTTCACGGACCCCGGCCCAGCGTTCCCGGCGGCGGCGAACACCCAGTGACCTTTGCTGATCGCGTACCGGACGGCGGCCGTGATGCGGGCGTCTTCGCCGGACGCCCCGAACGAGCACGACAGGATGCGGTGGCCGCTCAGGTCGGCGGCGTGCCGGATGGCGGCGGCCAACTGGTCGCCGGTGCCGCTGCCGGCGTTGCTCAGGCCCTTGACGGCGTACACCTTCGCGTCGGGGGCCACGCCGACGATCCCGGTGCCGTTGTCGTCGGCGGCCACGATGCCAGCACAGTGCGAGCCGTGCCCGTTGCCGTCGGCGAACGTCTCGCCGGGGATCGCACTCACGCCCATCGTGAAGTTCGGGGCGAGGTCCGGGTGATTGCGGTCGATGCCGGTGTCGATGACAACGACCTGTGCCCCGGCCCCCTTGATGCCCTGATCGTGCAGCTTGTCGATGCCGTACCGCTGGATCGTCCACGCCGACGTTTCGCCGGTCTGTTGCAGCCCCTTCAGGTTGTACTCGACGGCCGGCTCGAACACGCCCCCCGGAATGCCCAGGTGCGGTTCCGCCGACGGTGACGCGATGCTGTGGCTCATGGCCTCCCTCATGTACGGTGGGTCGATCTTTTCGGCGAGTCGGCGGATTTCTCCGCCGAAGTCACCGATGGTTGAATCCAGGTGGCGGAGCACTTCCACCTTCTGCCGAATGACCTCGTTGTTCCGGTCGAGGACTGCCATCTGCTCCTTCTCCATCCCCTCGTGCCGGCTCACGATCTCCTTCACCAGCCCGCTCTGCGACTGCCACAGCTTCCACATGAACGCGAGGATGGCACCCACGACGAGCACCATCACGACGAGTTGCGGCACCTGCTCCACGAGGCCGGGCGGGATGGCGTTTTCCACGGTCGGTAGGCTCCAAGTCGCGGGACGGCTCGGCCGGCGGGGGCATCCGCTTCGGCACCACGGGCGGCGGGGGCGGCGGGAGCGGCCCCACGCTCAGGGCCGCGGCGAGCAGGAGGGCGGCGGTCATTTGCCGGTGACTGTGGACACCGGGGCCGTGCTCGGCGTGCTCGGCCCGACGTTCAGCACGAGCACCGCGGGCGTCGGCGGCGGGACGGGGATCGGCGTCGGCGTGATGCCACGGCTGCTGAGCCACGACAGCAGGAAGCCGAGGGCGATGCCGACGCCCCACCGCACGAATTCGTTCTGGTGCCAGGGCGTTTTGATGACGGCCGGCGTGTCGGTCGACGTCTTCGGTTCCATGTGCGGGCTCTCCTGTGATTTGGCTGTCAGCCGGGCGTGCGTTTGGAGAGTATCCGCAGCTTGGCCCGACGCTCTCGAACGTGACGCTCAGCCCGCGTACCCGGAGCAACTTGGCCCACACCCGGAACACCCGCACACCGCATCGCCGAGTGGCTTGTCCTGGTGCCCGCACCATCGCCACGGGCGTCGGTGGTCGAGGTTGCGGGCGGATCGTTCGAGGCCGGTGAGCGGTTCGCCGAGCAGCGAACAGGGGGCGGTGGGGAGTGGGTGGCGGGCGGGTGCTGTGGCGGACAAATGGTCCATCCCGCGACGGCACAGGGCACAGGGATAGGCCGGGTCACATTGGTGGCTCATGACGAGAGTGTCGCTTTCATGGTGCCAGACCCGCCGCAGGAGATGGTAATTGTGCCCACCAGATCGGGGGCGGCGAACACGGTGACGGGCGGCGTCACGATCTTGTACGGGGCCGCGCCAGGAAGCCACGGCGAGACGACAGACCACGAGTAGGCCGAACCGCATCCGTAGTGTGTCGCGGTGTCCGTGGTCGGGGCGAAGAAAAACGACACCAGCCAGTCGCTTCCGGTGCAGATCAGCGTAACCCCCGCCTGCCACGGCTTGCCGTTCACGTCGTACACGGTGGCAAAGAAGTTGTTCACCGCCCCGCTGCCGGCCGGCTGCTCGGGGATCGGAATGGCAACGCTGTTGAACGGGAAGAACGCCGCCAGATCGCCCGTCTTGTCGGTGAGCGTGGCGTACACCACCTGGGCCACCGTCAGCGGACTCGCCCCCTCCGAGCACACCGCCAGCCACGGCACACCAGAGCACACCGCCAACGCATCCGCCAGCGACTTGAACGGGTGGCCCGTCGCACCCGCCGGCCGCGTGTACACGCCGTCACCGTCTGGCGTCACCTCTTCCGGGCCGTCGGGAGTACACCACCAGATTGAAGGACAGCAGGACACAACGTCACTCCTTACTCACCGCCGCCACTGCCAGGTGACGGGCCTGGTGGCGGAGGTGGCGGACCCGGCGGAGGTGGGGGTGGGGGCGGTGGCGGTGGCGGCGAAGGGGGAACGGGAGGCGAAACCGTTTCGCTCGACAGCGTGAAGCCGGCGTCGTGCGATGTTGCCGTGACGTACACCGTGGCCACTCCCCCCGACACTGTTGCCCCGGCGTCTACCACGTTCGTTGCCGTCTCGCCGGCTTCGAGTGCCACTTGTATGAACCGCAGACTTGGCCCGCTGATCGAACTGAACGAGTAGTTCCCGCTCGCGTCGGTCGTGACCGTCGTGCCAGCCCCCAGCAGCACAACCGACCGCCCTACGACCGGACCCGCGGCGTCCCCGGTCCGGGCCACGGTGCCGGAAATCGTCGCCGTCACCGGCGGTGGCGGCGGTGGCGGCACACTCGACTCGCCGCAGTCGCCTTCACACAGTCCTTTCACCACACACTCGGCACTCGCACCAGTCCCATCTACAACCACGCCCGCCAGCCCCACGACCGCCCCGCTGCCGTTGGTCACGAGACACGGCACGTCAAGCAGGTACGACCGCGGCCCGTCACTGGCCGACTGCGGTTCAGCCTGCACCGGCACCAGCCCACCCAGCGGGCCAGCCTGTACCCGGAACCCCACGCGGCCGGCGTGCAAGTACCAACTCCCCGCCTTCACCCCGACGACCGCCGGCACGCCGATCCCCGCCGACCAGTCGCCCGTCACGGTACTAATGAGCGACGAATCGACCGCCGCCGCGAGTGGGCCAAACCACGGGAGATACCCGACACCAGACTGGCCCGCGGGGATCGGCGTGCCGGCGTTGACGAGCACCGCGAGCGAGTCGTTCGCGGTCGGCTTGCGGACGCGGATTCGGCCGTTGACGTCGGCCGTGCCGACGGGTTCCATTGCCGCACCTGGCGGGATGGATTCGGCGGTCGAGTTGAGGACGGCGACGGGGGACATGCGGGGATGATGCCCGGCGGGTGGCCCGACGGTCTGTATGACAATCCCCCGTGTCGGCCGTTCTCTGTTAGAGCCAGAGCACGACCGGCACGGGGGATATTCCGATGGCGACAGTCAGCGAGAGCGACAAGGCGACGAGCGTGTCCGTGAACGGGACGCCCGAGATGGTGGCGTACCTGCTGTACAAGGATCTGCGAGAGATGCACCGCCCGAAGCCGTTCGACGAGAACATCATGTTCCAGATGTACCTGCGGTGCCTGGGCGTGGTGCGTTCGGGTCAACTCCCTCCATCACCCACTTCTCCAAGTGCGTGACTACCCTGGGAAGCATGTCAACCGAAGTTCCGGTGTGCTTCATCACCAGTTCCGTGAACATCAGCCGCCGCCGCTGGGCCAGCGTCAGACCCAGCGGGTCCAGTTCCATCGTCACCGCCCGCACTTTGTCGTCCATGTCGTAGCCTCTGGCGAGTGTCGTAAGCCGTTCGACATCGTGCCGCGGGAGTGGCCCGACGGAGCGACGGCGTGGCGGAGTGGCGGAGTGTCGTGTCACAGTCGGGCCAGAAGTGGGCCAGAGTGGGCGTGACACTCCGCGAGGTGGGCCAATCATGCCGTGGACATGCGATTTCACCTACCCCGGCGTCACGTCCTTCCGCTCGCTCCGCTACACCTGCTCACTCGGCATCACCCCCGGCGTCGTCACCGTCCTCTGTCACCCGGCCAGCACGCCCGCCGGCACCGGAGACCTCACGTTCGGCGTCACCGACGGCACCACCACGCGGACGATCACCCTTCGTGACTGTTTACTTGATCGGCCACAAGGCACGTCCGACGCGACCGCCCGCGTGCTCGTGTTGACGCTGCTTGACCGGCGTTGGAAGTGGATGGACCGCTACCCGATCAACGGGTTCTACAACCAGCGGGATTCTCACGAAAAGCTGGTGCCGTGGACCGTGCGTTCGCCGTACCAACTGGCCATCATCTGCCTCAAGGCGATGGGGGAGCCGTACCCGGCGTCCGCGACGGCAGCAGTGGCCAGCGGGGTCACGTCCGTCACCGTGCAGGACGGCGGACGGGGGTACACGACCGCCCCGGCGGTGTCGTTCGTCGGCGGCGGCGGCACCGGGGCGACGGCCACGGCGACGATTTCCGGCGGGGTCGTGACTGCGATCACCGTCGGCACGCCCGGCAGCGGGTACACGTCGCCCCCGCGGGTCGTCGTCGCTTCGCCGGCCGGGTTCGCGGTTGACCTCCCCAGCGGCCTGGCCCTCCCGCCGCGGGGTACCGTCATCCCCGCGATAGGACCGGACGACATTCTCATCGACCCGGCCGCAGACTACCTGAAGCAAGGGCAGAACTTCACCCGCAGTCGCACCAACCCAACGGCGGAATGGGTGGCCACGCCTGCCGCCGTCGCACTGGCCAAGCTCGCCGAGGACTTCGGCCGCGTGCCGGTATTCGACCCGATCACCGACACCGTGTCTGTCCAACCACTCGGCGACGGCGACCCGCTCCCGACCGGCCGGCGTCTGTCGGCGTCGCCGTCCATCGACCGTGAAGCGGTACCGGAATCCGTGACGGCGATCGGCTCACCGACGCGGTATCAAGTCCGACTGCGGTTCCGGGCGGTCGGCCGCGACTGGGACGGAAGCTGGCGACCGCTCGAACGGCTCACCTACGCCCCGCTGCTGGCCACCGGCACCGGCAAGGCGATGCTCACCCGGTCGCGGATCACCGACTACACGGCCGCGGCGGACTTCAGCGTGGTCGTGAACGGCGTGACGTTCACCGCGGCGGCCACCACGCACGCGAACGCGGCCGACGTGTACACGGCGTTGGCCACGGGGATCAACGCGAGCACCGACACGCGAATTGCCGGGAAGGTCACAGCCGCGGCACCGCTGGGCGAGCGGCTGACGATCGAATCGTTGGCCAACGGGGTGGAGTTCCGCCTGCGGGGGAGCCCTTCCGGGCGGTGGCGGCACACGTGCCCGGTCGGGCCGCTGCCGGATGCCGTCACCCACGTCCCCGAGTGGGAGATTCGGTACGTGCAGCCGTCGCCGTGGAGCACGGGGAACCAAGTCCGGGTGACGATCAACAGCACGGCGTTCACCAGTGCCGCCGGGCTGTCGTTCCCCGCGGCTTTGGCCGACATGGTGGACAAGGTGAACGCGGCGGGGGCGGCGTACCAGGCCGCGACGGACGGCTCCGGGTTCGTGCAGGTGTCCGGCAAGGTCGCGGGCACGGGCATCACTGTAGCCGCGGAGGTGCTGAGCGGGTCGGGCGGTTCGGCGGAGGTGCGAAACACGCGGCCGGCGACGACGGCGGTGTACGGGTTCCACCGGGAGAAGCCGGGTTCGATGTTCGGCATGAACGCGACCTCGCGGCAGAGCTACTTGGAGGCGGTCGAGTCGGCCAAGGAGACCGTGTTCCACTGCTACCAGTTGGTGTGCGAAGACCCGAACGACCCGGACGTGAAGACGATCCCCATGCCCGATGGGATCGACCCGATTGATAGCCGTTACCTATTGCAGTTGCTCGCGTCGGGCGTCGAACAGGTCGTTCCGCGGCCGGGGGACGCGAACACTTTTGACGGGCGGGCGGGTGCGGCGGCGACGTACTCGGCCGACACGTACGACGGGTACTCGAAGGACAAACTCCCGGCGGTGTTCGCGGCGGCATCGGCCGTCGATCTCGGCGGGCACATCCTGTACCCCGTGGCCGACGGGATCGGGCCGAACATCTCCGAAGCTCAACGGGTGTACGTCGGCCTGCAGGTCGTGGACGCGGAAAAGCAGGTGATCCGGTTCGACCGGCCGCTCGTGAAGGCTCTCGGCGAAGGACTGGACGCCGTGGCCGTTCCTGCGGAGCCGGTCGTCGAAATCGGCGTGCTCGTGGCCGACCCGGATACCCTCGCACTGCGTCGGTACGGCGTCACCGTGGCCGTCGCCGGCGGCACCGCCCCGCCGGTCACTCGCGTGTTCGCGGACGTCCAGCAAGAAGTGATCGGCGAGTACGACGACGACCACAAGCTGCTGACATGGCGAGTGAACGACGAAGACCCCGAGTTCCGGGCGACGACCTACGCGGAGGAGGTGGCGAAGAACTACCAGTACCCCGACGGCGAGACGGTCGGGTACTCGAACATGATGCTGATTGCACCGAGCGGGTACGTGCGACAGGTGGAGTGGTCGTTCGACGAGGGTGGGCCAACGACCACGGCGAGCGGGAACGCGGAGTTCTCGCGGGTGGTGCTGCCGTACGGCGAGCGGCGGCGGCTGGAAGCGTTGCCGCCGGACAGTCAACGGGCGTTGGAGAACCTGGCGGGTACGCCCGCGGTGCGGTCGGCGGTGAGGAACCTGTCGGGGGTGGTGCAGAGCTTTTATCGAGGTGCGAGTGGGATGGTGTGATGGGTGCGAGTGGCGGAGTGCGGAGTGCGGGATGTGGGTGGATGGTGGCAAGCGGGGTTGCCGGTAGTGGTTGTGGTGCCTTTCCGTGAACCTAGTGGGGGAGTATAACCGTCATGGTGGGAGTAATCGGAGGGCGTGACGTGGGCGAAGCGAACCCGTTTGAATTCGACGGCAGCAAAGAGCCGTCGAGTAATGGAGCCACAAGTCGCACGGCACGCCGGTCGTCTGGCCCATCGTTGGCCGATCGCCTGGACTCGTTCCCGCAGTGGGCCAAGTCTGCGTTCCCCGTTGTCAGGGATGTCTCGAGTATCTTGCTGCTGATCGTTTGCGTCTGGGCAACGTGGTCCGCGGTTCACGAGTACATCGTCGACAAAGACTACTGGGAGGTTCAGAAGGCCAAGCTTGATCTTGTGGCAGTTGCGGAAGTGGGAGCCGCGTCGGGCAAACAGAAGCGGACCATTGGTGATTCGATGGCCGACCTGAACGAAGCGCAGAACGCTTTGGCTTTCGTTCGGTATCAGGAGATGAAGTTCTCCGCCAAGCACAACCGCGACCCACTTGGCTACAGCCTGCTTTTCGAAGAGCGGAACGATGTGAACTACTTCGCGCTGATGGAAGAAGGGAAGAAGGCCGCGAGCATCGCGGTGGCGAAGTCGCGGGATTCGAAAAACGTGTATCAGGCTGCGAAAGAGGAGATGAAGGGCCAGCCGACCTATCGTCGACTGGCGGCAAAGTTCGGCAAGTGACGCTACCTCTGTGATGCTGGCAGTTGATACCCTTCCTTCAGGCCCTTCATGTAAATCTGCTCGACGGCCGTTTTCACCAACTCATCGAACGCCTGAGTGAGCACTTCGTTGACCGCACGGCCCAAGCTTTCTCCACCGACCACACCGGCCTGACGTGCTGCGGAACTCAAGTCTTCAGCTTGAGCGACGTTCGCGGTCTGCTTGCTCTCCTGCAACGCCTGTTGTGCCCGGTTCGCCTCCGCTCGAATCGACCCGAGGTCGTCGCGGTAGTCGTCCGCCGACAGCGACCGGAAGGGAGCTGTTCGCATCGACCCTTCCGCTTCCAGCAGCTTCCGCATCTTCTCCGGGAACGCACTCTCGGCCGCTGCGATGACTTCGGGCGGCACCGAGCCGACCCCGTACCGTTCGACCATCTGCATGGCGTTGAGTGCCTGCATCTGACCGAGTGGCCCCATGCGGCCGAGATTCGCGGCCCGGTCTGCGGCGGTCTGTTCCCGCTCGCGGAGATCCTGGTACCGCTCGCCGGCAGTGGCGATGTTGGCCTGCGATTCGGCGTACCGAGCACGGGCCAGTCCTGCTGCCGTTCCCTTCGACGCATCAACTGCGGCGAGCCGTTCGCGGTCGAGTTGTTCGATCCGCCCGAGGTTCCTGTCCATGTCGCCGATCGCACCGACGTAGGAAGCCTCCCCCACGCTGCCTTTCTGGCTCCTCGTCCTCGCAAAGATGGATTCGTTCTCTCGGTTCAATCGGTCCCTCTCCGCTTCGATCTTCCGTACCTTCTCCAACGCGGCCGAGTGCTCCGCCTCCGCGTTAGCCCGCACCTGCGAAGCCTCCGCACGTCGTTCTTCCAACGGCAACAACCGTTGAGCGAGACGGAACTGTTGCTCACCCCTGGCCGTGCTGCGGTCGATGTCCGGAGCGTTCGGCACTGCGTAGCTGCGAGCACTCTGCACACCGGCACGGGCCACGTACTCCTGCCGGTCTTGCTCGAGTTGCATCCGAAACTGTTCCGCCCGGATGCTGGTGCTGGCGTCGGTCTCGATCCGCCGGCGGTTCTCCTTTTCGATCGCCCTCGAACGCCCGGTGGCGAAGTCCTGAACGGCAAAGTACTTGTCGGCGTACTGGCCGAGAAACGGGATGTGGCCCGCGACCCGCCGACCCTGAAGGAAACTGTCGCTCGCGTACGGATTCCCGGTCTGCATCCTCTGCGACTCGTCGGCCACATAGTCGACCGAGAACTTCGCCCCCGCCACCGCCGCACCCGCCATCGCCGCCGGCCCCGCGAACCGCCCCGCCAGCCCGCTCGCCCTCCCCGCCATCCCGCTCAACGACCCCTCCGCCAGCCCGAACCGGCTTTCCGCCGCTTGTGCAACGCCCGCCAACCCCGTCTTCTGCGTCCGCCCCGTCAGAGCGTCCATCCTCGCCTGCACCGCTTTTTCGTGCTGAGCCTGTTCGAGCCGACGCCGTGCGACCGCATCGGGCATCGACGCCGCGGCACGGGCTTGACGGCGTTCGGCGTCGCGGGCCAGTCGGTCGGCCTCGCGTTTCGCCCGCGAGTCTTCGGCCACACGCTGCCGTTCGGCTTGCCGCTCCCGGTGCTTCTCTTCGGCGAAGTCGCGTTGCCGCTCGCGTTGGCGTTGGCGGGCCAGGCCGGTGAGCACGCGGTCACGCTTCGCCATCTCCTTCTGCAACCGCTCTTCCGCGTCGGCCGCGGCGTCGAGTTGCTTGGCGAGTTCCTTCGCCTGCTCGACGGCATCACCGGAGATGTCGAGTTCGATTTCGGCCTTGTTCGGGTCGCCGCTGCCGCCGGTCATGGCCCACCTCCACCGTAGATGTTGTCGTCCGGTTCAGTATCAAACGGGTTGCCGGTGTCCGTGGCCCACAGGCTTCGGCCGCCACGTCGAACCGCTTCGCGTTCACGACGACGACGCAAAATAGACCTCACCGCCTCGTAATTTGGAAGCACGAGACCGGCGATCAGTACGACCAACACGAGCCATTCCATGAGCGACACCTCGAGCAACCCTCACCGGCAAGCCGTTGACCTCGACGAACTCCGACGACTTCGCGGCGCCGGCTTATTCCTTCTGACGGTGCAGTACATCGGGAGCGACGACGACACCAACTCCAAGCACACATTCTGGGCGGTTGCGGTTCCGCGTGTCGGCGAGATCATCAGCCCGCAAGTCGGCAGGTACACAGAGGTCTTGAGCGTCATGCACCGCCCGTTCGCGGTGCCCGGATTGCCTCCCGGCCAACAGCACCTGCTCTGCCCGTTCGTCCTTGTCAAAGACGTTCCAGAGCCGGAATTCGACGTGTGACGGTCGCCCGCTACCCCTTGTCCGACGGCTCATAGGCCAGTCGTGGCAGCGTCCGCACGTCGCCGTCCCACTCAACCGGCACCTCCCGCATCTGGAAGAACTGCCGCACCGGAACGTACTCGACACCGTTGTGCTCGAACTCGACGCGACGGCGTTCCCCGTGCGGCGGGATCAATCTTGTGAACTCGTCGGCCATGTCGCACCTCACCGTTTGCGAAGCACCTCCCGCAACCCATCACTCACCGCCGCCCGCATCGCATCCCTTTCCCCCGCCCGCTCGTCCTTCAGCATCACCCCCGCCACCTCGCGGAGCAACGGCGGAACGTCATCCCCGAACCCGACCGCCCGACCGCCCGCGTACCAGTCCATCAACTCCCACACCCACGGGCCGAAGTCGTCGGCCATCGGCAACGGCTTCCGACGATCCGCCGGCACGTCGTCCGGCTGTTTCGGGCATGACCAGCACGGCGGCGGGCCTTGCATCGGAATCCGCTGCTTGGCACCTTCCGGCCCGAACGTCACGAACTCCCCGGTCCGGTCCATCACCCACCGTTCGCAGTCCCGGCAACTCCGCACCCACCCCGGATGCCGGCGGATCACCCGGAGCAGGCGTGTCAGTTTCCCAGCATCCTCCCGCCCTCACCGTAGAGGGCCGCTTCGATCTGCTGGTACGCCCACGCGGGCAGGCAGGCCACGGTTCCGGCGTTGATCTCGGCCACGATCCCCGGCGTGATGTGGACGTCCCACGCCTTGATGCGGGTGGCCAGTTGCTTGCACTGTTCGGCTTCGAAGTCGCCGTCTTTCTTGTCGGCCAGAGCCGCGGAGTAGAGCCGCTGTTCCGTGCGGGTGAACGGCACGACCTGGAGCGTGATGGGCGGGAACGGCGAGCCGGGCGGCGGGGTGACGACGACCTCGACGCGGATGTCCTTGCCCATGAGCATCGGCGGGCCGGGTTGCTTGGCGGGCGGGATGTCGATGTCGCTCACAAATCGCCTCCGTTGAGTTCGTGGGCCAGATCACACCGGCCACAAGTTCGGCACCGGCAGACTCGCCAGTGCCCCGAATTCCCACTGATACAACCACTCCACCGCGTACCCGAACCGCGTCGCCCCGGCTTTCTGCGGCGTCGTCTTCGTCACCGGGTTCACGTCCGGGTCCGCGTACAACGGCGGGGCGATCACGCTCAGGTCCGGATACGCCGTCAGCCCGACCGCCCTGCCCCGCTGTGTCACCGTGTACTTCTGCTTCGGGATGGTGGTGAACTCGTCGGCCGCACTCACCTCGACGTTGATCGGCTCGTGTACGACGTGCTTCGGCGTGCCACCTTGAACCGTCACCGACTCGGTGAACTCCAGCAACATCCCGCCGGCCAACCCCGACAACCGCGTCTCCCACTCGAACGCACAGTTGAAGCTCCGCCACGTGTGGAACTGTGCCCCCGGCCGGTCGTCCCACACCAACCGCACCGGCTTCACGCCGTCCACGGTCGCCGCACTCAGGATCGAGTTGACCGAGTTCGAGTTGTCGTCGTTCTTCACCAACAGGTCGCCGTACGGCAGCGAAAAAGCGGTCTCGACGGCCGCCATCTTCGTCGCACAGTCCGCCTGGCCGGCCACCGCGAACGCCACCTCGCCGAAGTCCGCGAAGTGCGAGTACCCGTAGACGAGCCGGTCCGCCCCGGTGAGGGCCTGTCGCCCCCATGTGAAGCGGACGGCGTTGACGTCGCCGAACTGCACGCCTTGATACAGCAGTCGCACGGGTCGGACCTCACGCGGTGAGTCGGAGGGACGCCGACAGTTCGTCGTTCAGACTCGACGACGCGAGGGCGATCCCCTCCCACGTGTGCATGATTTCCGTCGGCACGCTCGCCCCCGGTGCCCGCGGCGGCTGTCGCACCCGCGGCATGGTGAAGGTGAGCACCCGAGCACCGAACGTGAACGTGATGACCACCGGCACCGACGACGACCGGCCGAGTTCGAGCATCCCCGAGTTCAGCCCCCACGGGCCAGTGAGTGACACCATCACCTGCCGCGACTGGCTCACGGCACACGCGATGGTCTTCGAGTTGTGGAAGCGGTCGCCGGCCACGTTCTTCGCAATCGTGATCGACAGCGATTCCACCCGGCGGGCCACGCCGTCGACGAGCACCGCACCGGACGAGTCGGTGAAGATGAACGGGGCGTCGGTCGGCGGCACCAGCCCGGACGGGAACGTGCCCGTGTTGTCCCAGTCGTGGCCGATCCAGTCCGACGACAGCCGCACGGCCGGGTCGCTCTGCGATGCCGAGATCGTCGCCGAATCGATGCCGACGGCGTAAAGGTCCCAGAACGTCTGGGTGTCGTGCCAGGCCGCGAACCGGCGGCTCAGCGTGTTGCCGAGTGCGTAGGTGTACGCCGACGCCGCGGTGCCCGCACCGGCCACGGTGCCGTCCATGATCCACGGGAGCAGGTTGTGCCACTCGGCGGCCGTCGGCGTGTGCTCGTGCCGCGGGTTGACCATGCGGCGGTTCAGCCGGGCGTGGGATTCGAGCGAGCTGAGCGACCCGGTGCTCACGTCGTCGCCGAGGGAGAGCAGTTCTTCGGTGCAACCGGGGTCGAACGACGTGAAGCCGAGCCACGAGTCGATCGGGCCGTCTTCGCCGAGTGCGGACAGGCCGAGTCGGGCGAGCTTCGGGAGTGCTGCGGGGCAGGATGGGATGGCGGCCATAGGTCTGCCTCGCGGGTGGTCGGGTGGCGGGTGTCGAGTGGTGCCGGCGGGGCTGGCGAGATTCGGTCAGATGAGATGATGGGGTGAGCTTGGCCCGACCGATGAGCGGGGTATACTGGTGGGCCACACTCGCACGTTGACCATGCACACCTACCTCACACACCCCGACTGGCCCCCACTTCTCGCCGCGATCCGGGCGACGCCGAACGACGATCTGCCGCGGCTGGTGGCGGCTGACTGGCTGGACGAACACGGGTGCGGGGAGCGTGCGGAGTTAATCCGGGTCGGGTGCGAAATGGCCCGGATGATCCGTCACCAGCGAAAACTAACCTTACGGTTTGACGACCTACGGCAGCGGGTGTCGGTGCTGTCCGCCAAACTGTTCCCTGCACTGGGCAATCGGCCCACCACGCCCCATCCGCTCCGGATCTTCTCCGACCGTGGCTTTGTGGCCGAAGTGGATAGCCCGTTCGACTGGTGGGCCAGTCGTGCGGACGTGATCGTCCCGGAAGGTGTAAATCTGACGGTGCGGATCAACACGACTGCCGAGTGGGAAGACCATCCGGAAGGCACCCCAGCGTATCGGCTCGTCGGTAGGGAGGAAACTTTCGGCGAACTGGCGGTGCTGACGGCATCTGAACGGCACCCGTCCACCGCCGCGGCCCTTTGTGCTCTGACGTGGCCCACGGTGTCGAAGTGGTCGGTGATCCTCTCCGGCCGGCGGGCAAGACACCTCGTCAGGCCCCCAACCCTCGTGGCTCCCGGCACGTAACTCGCACCTGGAACCCACCCGCGTACATTTCCACCGGCAGCCCCGCCGCCCCCACTCGCTCTTGTGCGATCGGCCCGCCTGTCACCCGCGTCACCACGCTCTCCGGCACGCCGGCCAGATGCACGTTCCGCAACGCCCGGCTGA
>JACCDR010485405.1_pt1 | contig 33011 bp, 59 predicted proteins | sample 7446431 | NCBI WGS metagenome assembly JACCDR01 (sample SAMN15323443, study PRJNA562643) | freshwater metagenome | isolation source: river surface water | place: USA:Blue River Watershed | collected 2017-08-17
CCCCAGACGATGCCGCTTTGCTGTAATTCCCAGACGATGCCGCTGTGCTGCCATTCCCAGACGATGCCGCTGTGCTGTAATCCCCAGACGATGCCGCTTTGCTGTAATCCCCAGAATCTTTATTGCCCTTTTCTGTCTGCCTATAAAATTCTGCAAAATCAGTCGTGGCTAATTTCAACAATTTTTTTATGTCATCACTAAAAATGTCAGTCATCGTCTTTCCCCCATAAAATTTCCTTAACACCATTATCAAACCCTGAGTCATTGTCGTTTGACTGCATCATCATCAGCATGGTTTCCATGAGCGCAGGCGTTGTGTAATTGATTATTGGATATATTAGCATCTTGTTTTCCTTTCTATCGGTCAGGGTGAACATCTTGCGCCAGTCGTTCGGACGGCGTTTCTGGTTCATCGTCTTTTGCAGCCTGTGCCTCGATTGCGTCATTCATTGCGGTCACAATGTCGGCCACAGTATGATACTGACCTTCTTTTGCGCCCTTAATGATGATGTTGTCACACTTGGCCATATCGTCACATTGAATGTGTTGTATTTTGCCCAATGTTGATATGACTATTTCTTCAATCCTGCCTGATTGCTTTACCTTATACGCGTCAATTTCGACACTACCCAAATCAACCCGAACATAATACGGGCCGCGATATTCCCACTCATAAACTTCTGCGTCTGGTATTGTTGTTCTCATGACTTCCTCTCTTTCATGTAATCACTCTACAGCGCATTTATTGCGCTGTCAATGACAAAAAAACACGCATCAAAAAAATTCTTTTGCCCAGCCACCGCCCTTGTTTTTGGCAATCTTTGTCAGGGCAATAAACGCAAACGGATACATGTCGGCAGCCACTTTTATTTTCACCCTTCCGTCTTCTTGCCAGAAGCCCTTGACCTCGTGCATCTGCAAATGCCCATCTGCTAGCATCACGGCAAAGTCGGGCGTGTAAAATGTGTTATCAGCCAGTCGCAGTTTAACCCCTTCAAACTTATACCACAGCACCTCACCCGCTTGCTTCATGCGCTCTAATTCAAGCGCATATTCGGCCTCTGTTTTATTCATCTGGCCTGTTTTCAGCCTGCCGAGTGCGTAAAATTTTGCGCGGGTCATGGCTTAATCAAACAATTCAAGGTTGATTGCCTCTGCGTATGACTTCACAAGCGCGGCTTCTTCTTGCCGCTCTTGCGTGCTTTTCTCACGCAGCTTAATGACCTTGCGCATGATTTTCGTGTCAAAGCCGACTGATTTTGCTTCGGAGTAAACTTCACGTATATCCTGCGCGATGTCGGCCTTTTCTGTCATTAGCCGTTCAATGCGCTCAACGTATGAAAGCAGCTTGTTATTGTCTGTGCTGTGCATTTTTCATCTCCCCAATCAGAACGGTAAATCATCGTCCATATTTTCATCAACGTGTGGCTTGGCTTGTGAAGGCCCGCGCCCGTAATCGCCGTAATCATTACCAGCAACAGGCGCATCATCACGCTTGCCACCCAATAACGCAATCTGGCCGCCAAATTGGTTAAGCACGATGTCCGTTGCATAACGCTTAACGCCGTCTTTTTCCCACTCGCGGTATTCAATCGCGCCCTCGATAGCAATCTGGCTGCCCTTTTTGATGTATTGCTCAACCAGCCGCACAAGGTTCTGGTTTTTGACGGTCACATTATGCCATTGCGTTTTTTCTTTGCGCTCACCCGTTGCCTTGTCTTTCCACACCTCCGATGTTGCCAGACTGAATGTGGCGTATCGGTTGTTATCCATATATGACTTAATCTCTGGGTCTTTACCTACGCGCCCGATTAGTATTGCCTTATTCATTCTCTGCCCCTTTGCTGTTGGCGGTTGCTTTTAATTCTTCCTTATACTCTGTTGCCAGTTTCTTTTCCGCGCTTGTCAGTGCTGCAAACCACTTTTGCAACGCTTCCATGCCCTTTAAAGCCGCTGCCTCACCTGATGCGCGCAATGATTGCGGGTCAATGTCTTGCACCTGCGCGACCTCTAGCGGCTTCACAATAAACGCCACCTTTGCCCCCCGCGATTTTGTCAGCGGGATTGATATTTGTGACTTGATATGTGACGCGTGGCTTATCCGTATCCCACCGACTTCTAAGCCGCCAAACTTAACGGCAGGGTCACGGTATAGTGTCAGGCTCTTGCCGACATAGTTTGATGAATCGCCACCCCATAAGAACACCAACACACGCCGCATTGATTTGCAAGGGCAGTATGGTTTGCCTTTGTCACCCTCATAGCTTATCTTGACGGGTTGCTCTTCGCCCGCAAGTGACACGCCTGTGATTTTAATTGTAATTGGCCCAGCAATCAGGTCATCAGCATTTAACTGGTCTGACTTTGCCAGAATTGTGTGTGATATATCAACCATATTAGTACACCTCTATATCCATAATTTGACGTTCAACTTTGCGTATTGACCCAGTTTTCAGGCGGTCATTAAATTCATCAACAGCCGCCCTGATTTTACTCTCTGCCTCAATACACGCAACCTTAATTTTTTCAATCATTGCATCATCCCTAAATACCCGCCGTATGCCGATGCAAAGGCCGTTTGAGTATGACACGTAATCCCACCAATCACGACCCGTGACCATCAGACAGGCTTGTATCTGGGGCATGTTCTCTTTAGGCACCTCGCAATCATCCGCAAGCCATGACATCTGTATGCCATTGTTGCGTGACTTTATCTCAATACCGCCATTGTCACCAATCAGCGCATCAGGACTGCACCCGACCACAACGCCGCCCCCAATATCGCACGTTGCAAATCCACACAAGCGCGGCTCAATCATCTCTAATTCGGCGTATTTATCCCGCGCCAGTGCCTCCTCATACGACCCACGCATCATGTCAGCCGACTCATAGCCCTTCTCGACATATCCCGTGATACGTTGCGCGGCCAGATTATAAACTACGCCGCGCGATGTTGCGTTGTCTGCCACGGCCATAAGTGCGCCTGTCATTAGCTTGCCCACCTCACTTGCTGTTATGAGACCACACCGCGCCTGACGCCATTCAGGCGTACCTTGGTATATGTCGTAATGGTATGTTGTTTGCATCTAGTGAATATCCCCATCTCTAAAAAATTCCCAACCGTTTTTATTTGTCATTTTGTCATACAAACTTAATTCTTTGTTTTCTTGAATAAAATCAGATAAAGATTCTATATCTAAAAAATATTTTAATTCGTTAGTGTAGATATTCCTAGCACAATGCGCCCTAGGGTTTTTTAATCTAAAAAACATGATAAATTCCTTTCATCCTATAAACCACACGTTACTGGACTACCACCGACTGCCACACAGGCAACGGCAACAGACCAAATTAAAAGCCAGATAACAAAGCCGCACAATGCGCCGCCTAATAGTGTTGCAAGGTCAATTTTCATGGTTGTTTCCCCTCTGCTTTTGAGATAGTGTTACGCCATTTTTCAGCAATCTTATCAAGTATGTATGCTTTTTCGTGAAGACCATCTTGCCTGTGTTTAGAAATCACAGATTCGATAACCGCCAATGCGTCTTTCATGTCATGCAATAAATCAGGCGCGGCGTTCGTCATGCGTTCTATATGTCGCGCAACATCTGCGTTGTATGCAGCATCGCGTTCAGCCAAACTTTTTTGTTTGTTAAACGCATAACCGCGCGGTAAAGACCCATGTGTATCTTGTGTCATCTTACACCCCCTTTGCCTTTGCGATTGCTGCATCTATCTTAGCGGTTGCCCATTCAGACAGATTTCCCATTGTCTTAAAATCAAATCCCATGCCCTCAATCTTCTTTCTGTCGCTTTTGGCAATAGCCTGAACAAGCTCCAAAGCCTCTAACAATTCAGGCGCGGACGCAATTAAACGTGCGTTTGCTTCCTGATTGGCTGGCACGCTCTCGCCCCTTGTAAATGCAATTAACATGCTTGTTTCTTTTTGTAAGCCTGCCGAAATGCTGTAATTATCGCGGCGTTTATCGTAAGTGGCGTGCCAAGGCCCTTGTGTGTGTTGTGTCATAATTAGCCCTCCATAACCAAATCAAAATTCTTATGGTCTAGCTTAAACACATAGTAGTTATATGTTTTCAAAGCCTGACCCTCGGTTGCAAACTCGTGAAACTTAACAATTTCACTTGTCAGTGTGTTTACGACTTTTACGATAAATTTCTGTGTCATGTCTTTCATCCTCTTGTTCTGGGCGTGTTGCCCGTTTCCATGATCTCAATATGGCATAGGTGATTTGCCGCGTCAATAACTTTTTTTGCTATTTGTGCATTTTTTTCTTTCAATACAAAAAATCTTATGCCATATAGGATGCAGGAGGTATCAACATGATTGAGCAAAAAGACTGGAAGTGGCGCAGTGTCAGGGCGGGCATATCTTGCACCGAAATAGCGCGGCGTACGGGAACAACATCAGCGGCAATAAGCGGTTATATGTCTGGCAAAACACAGCCCAGCCTAGCCCGCGCCAACCTGATTGAATCCATCATACGCGAGGCAGAGTTAAAGGCAGGTATTAAATGACATCATCGCTTGGCACTTGGTATCCGCATTACATAGGCGACTATGCCAGAAAAACAGCGCACCTGACCGTCATAGAACACGGCGCGTATCGGCTGCTTTTAGACCATTACTACGCGACAGGGAAGCCGCTTGATGCAAATGCAGATGTTTTGCATCGCGTTTGCAGAGCATTTGCAGATGCAGAACGTCAGGCAATTGACAAAGTGTTGCGTCTTTTCTTTTTCCATGACGAAGAAGAAGGCGTTTACATTCACCATCGCGCCGAAGAAGAATTGGCCAAAAGAAGCGAGATAAGCCATAAGCGCCGCGCCGCAGCCGAGAGAAGGCACGCCGAAAAAAACATGCAAGTGCATAGCAAGTGTGATGCAAATGCAATGCAAATGCACATGCAAAACGCTTGCAAAGACGATGCAAAAGGTCTGTTAACCACAACCACAACCACAACCACATCCACAACCACAATTACAGATGATAACAATCAAGTTAATAAGGGGGATGCAAGGGGGGGCAAAAAACAAACAGCCACAAAGCCAGATGATGTCACGGATGACACGTGGCGCGATTACGTCACGCACAGAAAAGCAAAACGCGCACCTGTGACTGATACGGCAATCAATCGAACGCGCACAGAAGCGGCAAAGATTGGTTGGACACTTGAACAAGCCCTGATTGAACAATGCGCCCAAGGTTGGCAGGGTTTCAAAGCAGATTGGGTGAACAACAGACAGAACGGAGTAAAAGAAAATGCAAGAGACAAACTCATACGCGAGACAGCCGAAGTCTTGGACAGCATCAGAGTTAGAGCAACTGACTAAGACGCTGGCAGTTATCATCAACGGTCAGAAGGCTTACGGCAAAGACCACAGCCTGAAAGACACGCTGGCTTACTACACGCACAAGCTGCAAGGCAAGTTCACAATGCGTCAAGTGCTTTGGGCTTTGGATAAATACACCGACCAGCACAATGACATCCCTGCGCCGTCCGACCTGATTAACCTGATTAGCCCGCCACCGCCACGCATAACCTACGCACAGTATCAGCGGGCCGTACAGCAACACGCGCTCGAAGGCTATCCCATGTTTGGCTACTACGGCCAAGTTATCAAAGATTACGAAGCGCAACAGGCGGAATCGGGCCAGCAACCCGACACGCAGCCTGACCGCATTGCAGCCGCACGCACACAGCAAATCACATACGGGGGTGACGAATGAGCGCATTTGACCAAACACTGACCTACTTCGACCTGAAATGGCAGCAATCATACGGGGAGTGCTTAGCCGCTTGGATTGTCAACACAGCCCATGCAGAGACACTACCCAGCGACAAAGCCAGCACACTTCGCAAGTTAGCCTGTTTCTGCACGCCCGATGTCTGCACCCTCGAAGGCAAAAACCTGATTTTCATTGACGTAAAGCCATTTAATGCCGCGAAACACATATGCACAGCCATTTTCAAATCTAGGGGCATTTATAGCCACGTACGCGGCGAGAAGGGGGTGCAAGCTACTACCACACCATACACATGGTCAGAGATGGACACAGGCCAGCGTAATGGCTTTGCAAGGGCTATCTGGATGGATAGGGACACCCTAGGTGGAAATGCCGCACCATTCCCAACACACATCCAAGAGTTACTTTGCCGACTCGCTGATGCACCACACCCGAATGAATTGAAAAAGCTACTTGACCAACAGCAACAAAGCGGCTAACATTGCAGAATTAACAAACCACAAAGGATTAACATCATGGCTTGCAAAAAAGGCAAGGGCGGCAAAAAGGGCAAATAATGCCAGCAGGTAGACCGCCTACTTACTCACCAGAAATCCTTGAAGCCGCCCGAAAATATGTCGATGGCGGTTATGGCGTTTTTCCGTCAATCGCTGGTTTGGCAGTGCATCTCAATGTGTCGCGACAAACAGTCAGAATATGGGCGCAAGAGGCGGGCAAAGAAGAATTTTCTTCCATTATTGATAGGTTGCAAGCATTGCAAGAGCGGGAGCTTCTTGACAAAGGGCTGATGGGAACATATAACTCAACAATCGCCAAAGTCGTTCTCACAAAGCACGGATACACTGACAAAGTCGAATCCGCGATTACAGGCAAAGACGGCGGCCCAGTTGAAACCACATCAGAGGTAAGGATTACTTTTGTCGATTCTAAGCCTGACGATACCGAAAGCGTTTGACGGCATACAAAAGCCATATCGTTTCAAGGTTTTTTATGGCGGACGCGGTGGCGGTAAGTCTGAAACCATAGCGCGGTTTTTACTGGCAGAGGCACTGGCAAAACCTTTACGTATACTTTGCACCCGTGAATTGCAGACATCAATCGGCGACAGCGTTCACAAGCTTCTGGCCGACATCATCAGGTCAAATGACCAATTATCAAGCCATTACGAAATACTGCAAAGCATCATCAGGGGCAAAAACGGCACAGAGTTTCTGTTTAAGGGCTTAAAGCATAACATCACCGAAATTAAGGGCATCAGCGGCATTGACCGTGTATGGGTTGAAGAGGCTGAAAACATATCAGACAGGTCATGGGAATTGCTTATACCGTCAATTCGTAAAGACGGGTCAGAGATATTTGTCGTGTTTAACCCGCGCAACATATCAGACCCGACATACCAACGCTTTATTGCCACACAACACGATGACGCGCTGGTCAGGAAAATCAATTGGTACGACAACCCCTTTTTCCCAGACGTGCTTAACAAAGAGCGAATACGCCTGAAAGAGACAGACCCGGAGGCATATAACCACATCTGGGAAGGTGAATTAGACACGCGGCGGTCAGGGGCAGTGTATGCAAAACTGATTGACGCAGCCCGTAAAGATGGCCGCATTACATCAGTGCCTTATGACCCGTCATTTGAGGTGTTCACAGCATGGGATTTAGGATGGTCTGACAGCACAACAATCTGGTGGGCGCAATTCGTTGGTAGAGAGTTGAGAGTTATCGACTATTACGAGAACTCAAATGAAGGCTTGGAGCATTACGCAAAAGTCATCAAAGACAAGCCGTACAATTACATGCGCAACGGCCATTATTTGCCCCATGATGCGGCTGCGGGCAATATACGGGGTGACAGTGCGACAGTGCAGCTTTCACGGCTTGGCGTTGGCAATCAGGTGTTAAAAAATGCCAGCATTGAGGGCGGCATAGAATCCGCGCGGCAGTTAATCCCAATGTGCGCATTTGACCAACCAAAAACAAAAGACGGCATATTTGCACTGGAAAATTACGCATATGAATGGGATGACGACAAAAAAGTGTTTAAGAACAAGCCACGCCATGATTGGGCATCACATGGTGCGGACGCTTTCAGATACCTTGCGCACGCTGTTAACCAAATCAAGGGAAGTGTCAGCGGCAAGCCCGTGTCATTCCAGATGTCAAACGGGCGTGGGTCTTATATGGGGAATTGACTTTAGGAATGACAGTGACTATAATGCAGAAAACGCCTTTTTCCATGCGCTGTCAGGTAAAGGATGCAATCCAAGTTTTTATCAGGAATTGTAATGACTGACAGCATCATTGAAAGCGCAAAGGCCAGACTAAAATCAGACAAAGAATACTGGGGCGACAATTACCAGAAAGCGCGTGATGATGCAAAGTTTATGTCTGATGACCCATATGCGCAGTGGAGTGAAGAGGATTTTAACAATCGCTTATCAACAGGCCGCCCAGCCCTCACAATTGACCAATTAGGCCAATTTATCCACCAAGTTGCAAACGACATCCGCATTAACACCCCGACCATTAGCGTCATCCCGACAGGCTTAGAGAGTTCACAGGAAGTCGCAGAGACATACAAGGGGCTTATCCGCGCGATTGAATACAAATCAAACGCCGACAACGCCTATGACACGGCTGTTTATGACGCAATCAAACAAGGCATCGGGTTTTTGCGTGTTGAGACAGAATATGAAAGTGAGGACAGCCTAAATCAGGAATTACGGATTGAGCGCGTTGTTAATCCTCTGCAATGCTGGATTGATGCAGCCTCGACCCGCATTGATGGCAGTGACGCGATGCACGCCACAATCCTTGACAAAATCCGCGTGTCAGAGTTTAAGCGGCTATACCCCAAATTCACCCCCGTATGTTTTGAAAATGACAGCAGCCTTGCCACGCCAAAAGATGATGAATTTATCACGATTGCAGAGTTCTTTGAGATTGTGGATGAAGAGCGCACAATCGGTGTTGATGCTGATGGCAAGGTGCATGAGGCGGACGGCAAGAAAAAGCTGTTAAAGACCCGCAAGACATACAAGCGCAAGGTCATGCGTTACAAACTGTCAGGCGCGGACGTTCTGGAAAGCACAGTGTTCCCAGGCAAATACATCCCGATTGTGCCAGTGTATGGCGAAGAAAGCTGGATTGACGGCAAGCGGCACTTATTTTCGCTTATCCGCAAATCCAAAGGCGCACAGCAGATGTATAACTACTGGAAGTCGCTTGAAACTGAATTGCTACAGAAAGCCCCTATCGCGCCTATTGTGGCTGCAGAGGGTCAAGTCGAAGATTATGCGGACGATTGGCGCAACCCGTCAAAGGCCAGCGTGCTGCGTTACAAGTTCACGGATGCGCAAGGTAACGCTGTTGGGCGGCCACAGCGATTAGAGCCACCCACAATCCCGACTGGCATCATTAACGCCTCACGCGGTGCTGTTGACGACATTAAGGCCACAATGGGCATTTACAACGCGTCACTTGGTATGCGGTCTAATGAGCAATCAGGTGTTGCTATTGCCCAGCGTAAAGAGGAAGGCGATGTCGCAACCTATCACTTTGGTGACAACCTGATTAAAGCAATCACGCATGTGGGCAAAATCATCATCAGCGCCGCAAAAGAGGTATATGACACGGCACGTATCGTGATGATTGTCGGGTCAGAAGATAACCCCAAAATGGTTGGGATAAATGGCGAAATTGTAGAAGAGCAAGAGGATGTCATTGATTTAAGCCGTGGCGAATATGATGTGCGCGTTGTGGCTGGGGCAAGCTATACAACCCTGCGACAAGAGGCCGCGCAATCACTGCAACAGTTATTCGCTGGAAATCCAGAGATGATGCAAATCATGGGCGACCTTTACTTTAAGTATTCCGACTTTGCGGGTGCTGATGCAATGGCAGAGCGGATGAAAAAGATGATTGACCCGAAATTCCTTGATGAAGGCGAGCGTGAGGATGAAGCCGACCCAGAGAAAATGCAATTGATGCAGGCGTTGCAAGAGATGCAGGCCAATTTGCAGGCAATGGCGCAGGAATTAGAGGCCGCAAAAGCCGAAACACAGGGCAAGCAAGCCGAAGTTATACTGAAAGCGCAAGAGGTCGAGATTAAGCGTGAATCACTGGCGCTGGACGCCCAAAAGGCCGCAAAAGACTTTGAATTGCGTGAAGCCCAGATACAGTTAGAAGCCAGCAAAGCACAAGAGGCGTATCAGTTAAAGATGGCCCAGATTGAGGCCGATTTAGCAAAGGCACGTATGGATGCAAAGATTGCGGTGGGTTCAGATGTTGCCATGTTAGACGCTGACCTTAATGGCGGCGTGTCACCTGTTGTGCAGATGATTGCGGGTCTGGCTGAAAATATGAGCGCAGGATTACAAGCCGTTGCCCAAAATCAGGCGCAATCAAGTCAGGCAGTCATTGATGCAATAACCCGTCCCAAGCGTGTGCTGCGTGACGAAAAAGGCAATCTGGTAGGTGTTGAGTAATGCCACTAACAATCACCCACGCAACAGTCGCAGGCAACCCACAATCGCCGTTACTGGATGATAGCGACTGGAACGCCGACCACATATTGACGGGCAGCATTGCCATATCAGACGTTGACGGCTTGCAAACGGCGTTGGATGGTAAGCAGCCGCTTGCAACTGTTTTAACCAACACCACAGCGTCATTTACGACAGCCCTTGAAACAAAATTGAACGGCATTGAGGCGGGCGCGGACGTGACAGACGCGGCCAATGTCGCAGCGGCTGGGGCGGTCATGGAAAGCGACTACAGCCCAGCGCATAGTGTTCTGGTGCAGCAATCAGGCACGGGCAGCCCATCGGCTTTACAAATATCCAATAACACGCTTTTAGGGCGTTTATCTGGGGGTGGTTCAAACATCGCGGCATTGAGTGCATCCGATGTCAGAACATTGCTATCAATCAACAATGTTGACAACACAAGCGACCTGAATAAGCCAATATCAACAGCAACACAAACCGCGCTTGATGGTAAAATTGATGAGGTGACATCGACTGACAATGCGATTGTGCGCTTTAACGGCACGGGCGGTGCAGTGCAGAATGGGGTCATAACGATTGATGACGGGGGTGCATTTTTCATCCCAGACTATGCAGGAACGCCACCTACACCCGTAGGCGGATTAAATTTGTTTACGCGGTCACGGGTTAATCGCCGCTTGCCTGCCATTGTTGGCCCATCTGGCGTGCAGACACGTTTGCAGACATTCTTAGGCGCAAACCGCATTGGTTTATGGGCAGCGGCTGGTGGTACGACTGTTACAGCGTTCGGCATGTCGGGCGCGGCGACAGGGACGGCAACAGCAAAAAACCCCACATCCACAAACTTGTTTACCCAATCGCGGCGTATTGCATATCGTTCGGCTGCGACTGCGGGTTCTGCGGCTGGGTTACGGGGTAACTTGCTGCAAAACTGGCGGGGCAACGCAACGGGGCTTGGCGGTTTTCATTTTACGGCACAATTCGGCGTGGGTGATGCAGCGGAGGTTGCGGATGCGCGTAACTTTGTTGGGTTGCAAGGTGCGGCTGCGGTGATAGGTAACGTAAACCCAAGCACGCTGACTAACTTGCTAGGATTTGGGTCAGACAACGCGGAGGCCAATCTGTCATTCATGCACAATGACGGCGCGGGTGCGGCAAAGAAAATACCATTAGGCGCAAATTTCCCAGCCAATACGCGGTCAACAGATTGGTATCACGTTGAGATGTTCTGCGCTCCAAACGGGTCAGAGATATTTTATTATATCGAAAACATGACCACGGGCAACACTGCATCTGGCGGCGTCACAACCGACATCCCAGCCGCGACCACGTTCTTGTCGTATCAGCTATGGCGCAACAACGGGGCGACTGCTTTGGCGGTGGATTTGGATATTAACTTTGTTTATCTGGAGTCGGATATATGATGACACTTGAATTAAAGTACCGCATTACGCCGAACGGTGACGGGTCAGTGCATGTTTTGTTTTATCCAGCGAATGAGGGCTTTGAGCAAGCCACACATCACGGCAAAGACCTTGCTAGCATCGCAGACATATTCGCCTATTTACCCACCGCACGCGCTGCAATTCTGGCCGAAGTAAACACGCAATTTGGCGAGGTATTCACCTGATGGCAGTCTTTTCTGCGTCCGTCTTTAACCCAGCCGTATATCTGACAGGCGAAACACCCCCAACGCCTTCACCGCCATCTACACCTATGGCAAGCGCACGCTGGTATTACAAAGACGCGCCAAAGGAAAAGCGCGAGGCTGCAGAGGAATTAGAGGACAGATATGTTGAGTTATTAGAGCAAATAAGCCCGCCTGATGACGCACCAGAATCCATTGACTATCAGCCGCAAAAGCAGGTTTTAGCACGCAATTTAGCCCGCCAGATAGGGGTGCTGCAATTATTGGGTGCGGACGAAATACGCCTGATTATCGCGGCGGCAGAGCAAAGATACGCGGAACACTTAGCAGATTTGCGGCGTAGGGAAGAAGATGTCGCAATCCTGCTTTTACTGAATTAGGCAATCACGCCTGATACGTTATGCACTTGCAAACGTCACATTATGGGAGTATAGTAACATGAGCGCAGAAATAGACGGCATTTTGGCTTCAATCAAAGAAACCGAAAAACCAGTCACGCAAGAGCCTGAAAAGGTTGTGGAAAGTGCCGAAACGGCAGATGTTCAAGAGACGGAAACAGACGCGCCTGAAAACGCCGAAACAGAAACAGCAGAAACCAAAGAGCCAGACGACACGCCATTCCCCAAAAAGGCTGTTAATGCAATCTCACGCCGCGATAAAATTATCGCAAAAGAGCGAGCCGAAAAGGCCGCTATATTAGCCGAACTGGAGCGGTATCGTTCCCAAGGTCAGGCACAAACCACAAAGCCAGAACAATCTGCCACCAATACCAAAGCGCCTCCAAATGAGGATGATTTTGATAATTACGGCGATTATCTAAAGGCCCAAGTTTTACACGAAGTTGAACAAAAGCAAGCGCAAAAGCAAGCCGATTATGAGGCACAGCAAAGACAAGCGCAATATCAGGAATGGGAAGCGCAACAGACAGCGCGGATTGCACAAGCCGCACAGTCACACAGCCAATCCATACCAGACTTTGCAAGCGTCATTGATGAACACGCCGACATAATGGACGAATTGCCACAGCACGTGCAAACAGCCTTCTTAGAGGCAGAAGATGGGGCATTGGCCTTCTATGTTCTAGCCAAGGATGGGAAGCTGGATGATCTAGTGAATATGACCCCATATCAGGTCATGCGCGAAATCGTCAAAGCCGAAAGCCGCAAGCCCTCACTCAACCGCGTGACCAAAGCCCCAGAGCCAATAAAGGGTGTTCAAGGTCGCGGAAGCGTCACGAAGGACTTATCCGAATTGTCTGGGTCGGAATTGTTAAAGAGACTCAACATTAAATATTAAAGGAAAGTAAATCATGCCTAATCAAGTCAATACAGTAAAATCTCTAACTGGCATTGCCGCCAAAGCAACGGCTGTAATGCTGAAAAACCGCTTAGGGTTCACCGCATCTGTTGACGCAGAAGATGAAAACACCTATGGCCAGAACTTCAAATCAGTTCAGCCTGGTGACACAATCTATGTCAGCAAGCAAGCCCGTTTCGGCGTACGTACCAACGCGACTTTTGCCGCGCAGGACATCGTTGAAGAGCGTGTGCCATTGACAGTTGATAAGCGGGCGGGTGTTGACATCGAGTTGACCTCGTTAGAGCTTGCAACCGATATGCAGATGTCAGCTTTTGCAAAACGCATCCTCGCCCCAGCAGCCTCACGGATTGCTGACGAAGTTGAAATGCAAAACCTGTTGCAAGTTACGCAAGCCACTTATCAGACAGTAGGTACGCCTGGCACTTCACCTGCCTCGCTGACCCCTTGGCTGCAAGCGTTGGAGCGTATCCGCTCACAAGCCTGCCCACAAGACAACCTGCAAGCTGTAATTCATCAGTCGGTTAACACCACGATGATTCCTGCCTTGTCTGGCTTGTTCTTGCCAACCACAGAAGTTAGCCGCCAATTCCGCACAGGCTACTTGGGTTCAACCACAATCGGGTTAGACTTCATGACCTCGAACGTGGCTTACACTCACGTAAACGGTGCTGCAAACGCGCAATCTGTTTTGGTTAACGGTGCAGTGTCCACAAACGGCGCAGCAACAATCGCGGTTGACGCAATCACAGGCACAAACTCGATTACCAAAGGCACAACCTTTACAATCGCAGGCGTGTTTGATGTTAACCCAATCACCAAAGCCGTATTGCCTAACTTGAAGCAATTCACAGTTACAGCAACCACAGCCGCCGTGAGTGGTGCGATTGCAGCCTTGCCAATCAGCCCTGCGCTGTATTTCAGCGGCCCACGCCAAAACGTGTCAGCCACTATTGCAGATAACGCTGCGCTGACCTTCTCAACAGGTACGGGTGTTGTGCCATTAGCTAACTCACTGGTATATCACCCTAGTGCAGTTCGCTTCTGCTCAGTGCCGCTGTTTGACCCAGGTCAAGGCGTTGTTGAATGCTCAACCGAAACAGTTGACGGCATCTCAGTACGCGCCATCAAGTACTATGACGGTGACGCTGATAAGCTGAAAATGCGCCTTGACGTACAGTACGGCCTCGCAGTCGTGCGTGACGAATGGCTGTGCCGCGTAACAAGCTAAATTGCAGAGCGTCTGCCCTATATCGGGGCAGGCGTTCGCCTATTCAGCTTGGAGTGAGATATGACGACAGCAAGAGACATTGTAACAGCCGCACTACGTAAGATAGGTGTTGGATTTAACGGCACATCTATTTCAGCAAGCGAGATGCAAGACGGCCTTGATTGCCTGAATACGCTGATTGAATCGCTAGCCAATGACAGCCTGATGGTATATGCCCGCACGTGGGAAACATTCAATCTGGTATCGGGTCAGGTAGAGTACACAATGGGGACTGGCGGCGATTTTAACACTGCCCGCCCGTCTTTCATCGTTTCGTCATATATTCGTGATGGTGTGACAGATTACCCGCTTTCAATCATCCCAGATGAAATGTATGTCAATTACATCACGCAAAAAGACACACAAGGCATCCCCGCTTATATCAATAGCGACAATGGCAGCCCGCTTGTAAAGTTGCGCCTGTATCCTGTCCCCACGAACATCTATCAGATATTTATACTGTCTGAAAAGCCAGCGACAAACCTTGGCCTTGATGATGAAATTGTCATGCCGCAAGGTTGGAAACGCATGTTAATATATAATCTGGCCGTTGACGTTGGCCCAGAGTACGGCGTGCCAATTGACCCTATGGTGATGCAGATTGCGCAGGAATCAAAGCGGCTTGTGCGTGCTAGTGTCATGCGCAATCGCACAATGGACAGCAACCCCGTCCGCATTATTGGTGGGCGTTTCGAGAATGGGTGGATGGTGTGAAAATAGGCCTTGTAGGTGCATCGTATCGTCAAAGGTCGCTGCCATTTAACGCGCAACGGTCAATCAATCTTTACCCTGTTTTAGACCAGTCTGGTGTCGAAATATCGGCATTATATGGCACGCCTGGGTTAAGCCAATTTGCCGTTGCTGGTACTGGCCCAATCCGCGCTTGCTTTGCATCCAGTAACGGTCGGGCGTTTGTCGTATCTGGCACTGAATTGTATGAGGTGCTATCAAACGGCACTACATCGTTGCGTGGCACATTAGACACGTTTAGGTCAAATGTGACGATTGATGAAAACCTAAATCAATTAGCGATATGTGATGGGCAATCTGTTTACATCTTGACCTACGCCACAAATGCGTTTGCAAAAGTCACTGACCCTGATTTGCCTGCCAGCGTTGGGACAATCACCTACATTGACGGCTATTTTGTCGTAAACCAGAACAATACTGGCCGCTTCTATGTGTCTGAATTAAATGACGGGCTTGCATGGACGGCCTTAGACTTTGCAACAGCGGAAAGTGCGCCAGATGCATTATCCCGCGTTGTGCGTGCGGTTGGGCAGCTTTGGTTGTTAGGCACGCGGTCAACAGAGATATGGACTAATTCGGGCGATGTTGCGTTTCCGTTTCAAAAGATTGCGGGCGCTGAAATACCGATTGGCGTAATGTCACCACACACGGCCATTGACTTTGGCGGCAGTTTAATGTGGGTAGGGGCCGATTATGAGGGAGAGGGCATAGTCTATCGCGCAAACGGATTCACGCCACAGAGAGTGTCCACAGAGCCGATAGAGATAGCAATACGGGCAGCAACGGACAAAAGCCAGATTAAGGCCATGACGTATCAGCAGGATGGGCATGCGTTTTACATCCTGACAGGCGGTGGATTAGAGACATCGCTTGTGTATGACCTGACCACGAATGAATGGCACGAACGCGCATATATGAGCAATGGCATATATGAAGAGCATCTAATGGGTGGGGTCATGTTCGCGTTTGGTAAGCACTTGGTGGGTGATAGGCGCAATGGGTATGTCTATAACATGTCGCATGAGTTTTATTCAGATAACGGTGACGAAATAGGCCGCGAACGTGTTTTTGCACACCTGTCTGACGAAAATAAGTTCAATCGTTACAACAGGCTTGAAATTGGTATGGAAGTTGGTGTAGGATTGCAGACAGGACAAGGGGTAAATCCCAAAATCTCATTGCAGCTAAGTAAAGATGGCGCAAGAACATGGTCGGATAGCCAGATTGCAGAAATTGGTGCAATCGGGAATTACCAGACTAAGGTTGTGTTCAGGCGCTTAGGAATAGCTGACAAGATGACTTTTCGCATTAAAATATCAGACCCAGTAAAAGTTGCGCTAACGGGGGCTTACCTTGACTAGCGTGCAACCGCCCCCTATTGCCGAAAACGTAGCCGACAGCGTTGGGAAAGCGACAATCCCTTATATCTTGTTCTTTAACCAAATATATGAAGGCGACACGGGCAACGCATGGACACCTACGTTTCAAGGCTTAACTGTTGTTACTCCTCCCACAATTACAGCGACATATTACAGGATTTTGCGCCGCTTGTGCTTCTTCCGCGTCACACTCAATACGCCCGCCAATACAAGCGCGGTTGCAGGCACAACATATATTGATAACTTCCCGCTTAACTTTGCGGCTGATGGTGTTTGTTTTGCCGTCACTGGTAATTTAGGCTCACCATCTGGTCACGTTGTCGCCGCGAATAAGCGCATTTATGTCCCTACATGGACGGGTGTAACGGTGCCTTTGACAATCGTAGGTGTATGCGAGGTGACGGCATGAATTATAAGATGCACCGATTCCATGATGTTTCTCACGTCATAAAAAGCATGACAGGCCAGCATTACAGCGATGCGAACGAATTGGCAAAGCACAAAGATTTATGCGTTGATTGGGATTACTACGACCTTCTAAGCAAAGAAGGCATTTGCTTTGTCGTTACAGCGGAAAAGGATTCTGACATTGTTGGGTATGCGGTTTTCTGCATCAGCAATGACGCACACAGCGCCGATATTGTCGCCGAAAATTCAGCCCTATATGTAACAAAAGAACATCGAGGCCGCACATCTGTTGATTTGTTAAAGAACGCCGAAAAATTCCTGCATGAAATGGGGGTGGATGAGGTGGCTTTTTCAATCAAGAGTGACGCAGTAGCAAGGTTTTTAAGGTCAAACGGTTATAAAAAAGAATATACAATCTGGAGTAAGAAGCCATGAGTAGACGCATTAAGAAATTCATCAGAAGCCCAATAGGTCGGATTGCAGGAATCGTTGCCGCGCCAGTTCTGGGGCCAGCGGTTGGTGCTGGATTAGGGCTAACAGGCGCAACAGCTGCAACAGTCGGCGGTGGATTAGTTGGGGCTGGGTTGGGTGCTGCAGGCGGAGGCGGACTGAAAAGTGCGCTTATCGGTGGTGCAACGGGCGCGGCTGGAGGGGCGTTAACATCTGGTGGCCTTAAAATACCTGGCTTAGGCTCAACGGCAGGCACACCATTGTCAGGCGGGTTACAAGGCCCAACACAAGGCACTGGCGTATTAGGCGCGGTCAGTCGTGGCGCGAGCAACCTTAGCAACACATTGCGCGGTGCTATCGGTTTGGGTGGCACTGGCACGGCAGGGAGCGGTGGCAGCCTTATTTCAGGCAGAAATCTATTGTCGGCTGCAAATAGCTATATGACGCAAGAGGATTTAGAGGACCAGTTAGTCGAATCCCAACGCCGTGCAGATGCGGCAGTTCGGCCATTTAGTGCGGCAGGACAAGCGGCAACATCGCAATTGTCAAACCGACTGACATCTGGATTCAACCCAGGCGATTTAACACAAGACCCAGGCTATCAATTCAGATTACAAGAGGGTCAGCGTCAATTGGATAGGTCGCTTGCTGCACAAGGCATGAGTGGGTCAGGGCGTGCATTACGTGCCGCGCAAGAGTTTGGTCAAGGATTGGCAGACCAGACCTACAATGACGCATATAGCCGCTGGTTACAGCAAAACTCACAATTGGGGTCATTGTCTGGGACGGGCTTAGGTGCTGCGACAACACGGGCGGACATTTCACAGAACATTGGCAACACCCGCGCTAATGCAACGCTGGCACAATCAAACGCGCTTACACAAGCGTTGTCTGGGGTTGGTCAGCGGCGCATTATCGGCTTTGACCAACGCGGCAACCCAATTTATGACACGGAGCGTTAAACATGGCTGGCCCTGATTTAAGTGTTTTTGAACGCGTAAAGACAATCCGTGATTTTGATCGCGATGCAGAACAACGCGACATCCAAAGGTTACTGGCTGCGGCTGAAATACGCAAGGCCAGCATGTTGGATGTTGACGCTATGGGTGAACAAGCCTTCTTTAAGGCAGCGCAAGGGTTAGAGTTAACGCCACAAGAGCAAGCGGCGGCTGCGTTTGTCGATGCAAAGAGCGGCGGCACATCTTTCAATCCCGTCACTGGCGAGATTATGCAACGCCCGCGCATATCTGATAAAATAGGCATTGGTATGTCTGCCCCTGCTGCACCATCTGCACCTATGCCTATGGGCGGTCAAAACCCATACGCACAACGCAGGCCAGAAGATGAAATGAATCTGCCGCCGCCTGGTCAATTTGCACAGCCTGGCGAGTTTGCCCAATTCGCACCAATAAATGAGGCTGATTTATACGCGACATCACCACGCGCACCTGCACCAATGCCTGCAATGGGTATGCCGCAATTGCCTAATGAGCGGTATATGACCCCTAAAGAGCGCATGGAATTGTCAAAATCAAACATTGACGCATCGCAAACGCGAATAAAAGAGATGGTCGACTCTGCATCTAATGCACAAAAGGCATCGTCCACATTATCACGCATGGAGGCACTTTTGCCGCGTGTTGGATATACGGGCATGGGTGCTGGGGCTGTTGGGGCTGTTGACAAGGCTCTAACAGGCGTTGGGTTGCCTAATGTGATTAAGGGCGATGTTGCAGCCCGTGAAGCATTGAACAAGTTAAGTATTGACCAGTGGGTGGCATCTGTTTCCGACTTAAAAGGCGCATTGTCAAACGTGGAGGGCGAGCGTTTTGACAGGGGCGTTGCTAGTATTGGCATGACAAAAGAAGGCATCCAGACCCTTGCAAGAATGGAAAAACTGCTTGCACAACGCGCCAATGAACGGTCAGTGTTTTATCAGGACTGGTTTGCACGCACTGGCGGATTGAATGGTGCTGATGCGGCATGGGAACAATACGCGTCTGCAAATCCCGTCATTACAGAGCAAACATTCGCCACAGCAAGCGAAAGACAAGCACCTGCAGCACAATCTGCGCCAAAACAAAACCCTACACAACGCCAAATGAGTAAGCCAGAAATAGAGGCGACTTTATTTAATGCGCGTAAGGCCGTTAAAGCAGGCCGCAATCCCGATGTTATTCGCCAAAGACTAATTGATGCAGGAATAGACCCTGCGGGGGCTGGTTTGTAATGGTTGGGATGACATTTGATGATGTTGAGGTTGTTAGCAAATCAAACGGTGGAGTACTTACGTTTGATGATGTTGAGCCTGTTAAAACCCGCGCCGAAAAGAATTATATTGAGCGGGTCGGTGATGCTGCGGAAATGCGCAGACAGCAGGTTTTAGAGGCAGAGGCAGCACAACAAGCGGGTGAACAAGGGCCAGTGCGCACTTATTTCCAGCAGTTTGGGCGCGGTGGGCTTGGCTTTGTAAACGACATCATTGGCGAGGGCGTTGTCAGTGCGGGGCGGGGATTGAGCGCAATAACCCCAGATGTTATTGAGCAACCTATTAGGGAGGGTGCGGCAAATGTGGCTGGCTTTATTGGTGATACTCCTGCGGCTGATTACGCACGACAGGCCGCGCAAGGCATCGGTGCCGCTTATAGTCAGTTTGCAGAAAACAATCCCGCCATCGCAAGAGATATTGGGGCCGCGACTAATATTGGGTTACTTGGATTGTCAGCCGTCCCAATCAGGGGCGGTCAGTCTGTTGCTGGTGCGCTTGCCAAAGGTGCTGGGGCTGGGGCAAAGGCAGCGGGTAAAGTAGCTGCATTGCCCGTCAAAGGGGCTGTAAAGGCGACAATCGGCACGGTTAAGGGTGTTAATGCTGGATTAGAAAAGGTCGGGCAAATGGCATCGGAGGCGGTCATCAAATCAAACCTGCCGAAAGATTTAAGAGGCATGCCTTATGCTGACGCGCTGTTTATGCGTACGTTGGTCAATGAGGGTATCAGCCCAGATGATGCAGTTGCCGCAATGAGTAAGGCAAGGGAGTTTGGCGCAACACCATCAGTGGCAGCTAGCGCGAATGTTCCTTCAATGAAAGAAATGGGCTTTTTAATGGGGCGCGGTTCGCAAGGGTCAAAGGTTGCTGCAAACGCAATCAAAGACATTGAGGATGTGCAAATACCCCGATTGAATGAAGAGATTATTAAACGGGCAACAGGTGGCACAAGCGCAACGGCAGAGGCGTATGGTCAGCAAGTTTCAAAGCTGGCAAAGGACACCATTGACGCGCAAAAGACACGCCTTGCAAACAGAGCAAAGCCGTATTATCAGCAATCAGTCGGGGTTGATAAATCCCTTGATGTCGCAAACCCTTCATTTCAGAAAGCGCTGACAAACCCGCTTGTGGTAAAGGCGTTGGATGATGCACGCGTTGATTCATTCACGCTGACCAACGTGCAAAAAGAGCTTGCGGAATTAGGTGTTGAGGCGGGCGATATAACGCGCTTGCCGTACAATTCCACAGTGTCATTGCACGCGGCCAGAACACATCTGCGTGGCTTATCTGATAGCGCGTTTGCTGCGGGTGAAAAGCAAAAAGGCCGCGCAATTAAATCAGCGCTTGCCGACATTGACGAAGCGATTGAAAGCCAATTCCCTGAATATAAGCAAGCCCGCGCCATATATAGTGAGGATGCAGGGGCTTTGCGTGTGCTGAATGAAAGCCCAATGGGCGCAATGGCAAAGATGGGTGACGGCGATTTAAGCAAGATTGCCAACCAATTTATGACGAAAGACCCGCAATTCATTAACAAGTTTTTCGCCAAAGCCAAAGCTGCAGGTGTTGATGAAGAGAAGCTGCGTCAATCAATCGCGGGCGTTTACCTAAAGCGTAAATTAGAAGATGCGACAAAAGAGGGCTTGCGTTTTTCTGATGCAGCCTTGAAAAACCAAACAACACGCAATCAGTTGCGCGCGGTTGTAGGGCAGGAAAAATTCGACAAAATACAGGCAATCAATGATGTGATTGACGAATTGAACGAAACGCGCGGCATGGTGCAAGGGTCAAGAACAAGTGCCGTACAAGCCATTAGAGATGAGGCATCCGATGCTGTAATCCCGACAAGCCGTGGCGAGTTACTCATGCAGCTAAAGGCAAAATACACGCCTTCACTGATTGATATTGTGAAAAACAACCCAAAGAGTGCGGCGCGGTTTAATGAGTTGCTTTTCACGGATGAAGGCTTCAAACTACTTGAAAGCCTAAAGGGTAAAAAGTCCCTAACCGTTGGGGATCAGAACAAATTGTCAAAGTTCCTACAAAGAGAAAAGGTGAAGTAAATGGCCGTTTTATATACGCAGCATTTTGTGCAATTCTTTGACAATAACGGTGAGCCATTAGCGGGCGGATTGCTTTACACGTATGAGGCGGGGACAGTAACACCAAAGGCCACATACACAACGGCTGCAGGCGACATTCAAAACGCAAACCCAGTCGTGTTAGACGCTTATGGCCGTGCGGTTGTATTTATCGAGGGCGCATATAAATTCCGCCTTGAAACTGCGGGCGGGGTACTTGTGCGCGAAACTGACAATGTTTCATCATTTGAAATTGCATCGGCTGCAACGGGCGCAATCAATTGGGCGGCGGCTGATACACTGGCATCAGATACGACTGTTCCTATCGGGGCGGCAACAAGTAACTATATCATCATCACAGGCACGGCCACGATTAACGGCTTCGACACGATTGCACAAGGCGCAGAGCGTTTATTGCGCTTTAACGGCAGCGCGACATTGGTGCATAACGCCACGTCAATGATTTTACCATCAGGCGTTAATATCGTCACACAGGCTGGGGACGTTGCGCGATTCATATCAGAGGGCGCGGGTAATTGGCGTCTGACATCGTACTTATCTGGGGCAGGCGCGAACATATTGCGTGACTACATTGACGGGTTTGTCATGTCCACAGCGGGTGCAAGCACGACAATGACGATTGCGGCTGGTCAGGCGGCGAATAGCACAAATGCGGCATATATCGCGCTTGCATCGTCTATTAGCAAAACAACGGGTTCATGGGCTGTTGGGACGGGCAATGGCGGCCTTGACACTGGCACAATAGCAAACGGCACATGGTACGCCTTTTATGCCATCCGCCGCCCTGATACGGGCGTTGTGGATGTGTTGTTTAGCACGAACGGCACATCACCGACCCTGCCAGCTAATTACACACAATTCCGCCGCATTGGTTGGGGGCTGACAAACAGTTCGGGACAATGGACAAAGTTTACACAGGTTGGTCAGCGTTTTGATTGGGATGTTCCTGTGTCTGACATTAACGTGAACAACCCAGGCACATCTGCGGTCACGCGTGTTTTATCTGCCCCGCCATTATCCACCGCTCAAGTTGCCGTATCTATGCGTAATGGGACAACAAACGATGCGGCCATATTGGTAACGCCATTGGATGTTGCCGATACAATCCCTAGCCTGACTGCGTTCACCCTCATAGGCGATAACGGCGCGACTGCATCTTATGCTGTTGTCACAACCACAGTACGCCTTAATGCCTCTAGCCAATGCCGCACACGTCAAAGTGCATCTGGCGCAAGTGATAATTTTAGGATAATAACATCAGGCTGGATTGATACAAGGGGAGCCGAATAATGCCATACGTTGAATTTGATGAATTAGGCCGCGTGATTGGGGTATATGCCAGACCACAAGAGGGCAAAGACCTGACATGGGTTGATGGTGAAGTCAAGTTGTGGGATGAAGAAACATGACAAGGGATTCTAAAACCGACAAGGAACGCTTAGCCCGTATTGAGGCCACGCAGGAATTTATGGCGACTGGCATTGATAAAATCAACCATACGCTGGATGTGTTAAATCGCAAGATTGACGACTTGCAAGAGTACAAATCCCGCGCCGAGGGCAGCATAGGCACATTTAAGTGGGTTGCGTCATTGGGTGGATTGAGCGGGGTTGCTGCCTTATTGAAGGCGATGCTGCACGGATGAATCGCAAGCCGCTGATTATTAAATTGTTTAATCAGCAGGGCGGATGTTGTGCGTGGTGCGGTAAGGATATGGTGCTGCGTGGCGATAGGGATAGGATGGCAACAGTTGACCATGTAATCCCTAAGCGTGCTGGCGGGGCTAACAGGCTTTTCAATATGGTTGCCGCGTGTTATCCTTGCAACAATCAGAAAGCCGATATGCCATTGGCGGTATTTTTGGATAAACTATGGGAACAAGGGAGATTGCATGACATTCCCAATAATAACGGATTTAACCAGACTGAAAAAACCCAAACGCCGCGTGCATACGGTATTCATCCATTGCAGCGCGTCAGATAGGAAAGAACACGACAATGCGGCAACGATGGACAAGTGGCATAAGGAGCGGGGCTGGTCGGGGATTGGCTATCATTACTTCATACGAAAAGACGGGACTATCGAGGGGGGGCGCGATGTTGAGCGCATACCTTCGGCACAGGCGGGACATAACACGGGCAGCATTGCGATATGCGTACATGGCTTAGAGAAAAAAGAGTTTACACACATGCAGCGTGGTGCGTTGCGTGCGTTGTGCTTAGAGATTAACCGCTTGCATGGGAATGGATTGCGTTTCCGTGGTCATTGTGAGGTTGCTGCAAAGACGTGTCCAGTTTTTGATTACCGCGATTGGCTGGACTTGGATGCACGCGGGTTTATGCAATCTAGCATATAAGGTGCGGGGTTTGACTGCCGTTTTCCTCCGTCCAGCGTAATAGCCTAGACTCCCCCCGATGAGTAATTCAATGGGCCGAAAACGAGGAAGCGGCCCGACAGCCCTCATGGCTATATGATAACATCGGCATGTTTGCTTTGTCAATGCAGTTGTGCTAATATGGGGACACAGGAGATATAAACATGACCGAATTATTATCATTCTTTACCGCGCACGGATTAGACGTTTTACAGGCCGTCCTGATGATTTTGGGTGGCGCAAGTATCATTGCCAAAATCACACCCACAGAGGCTGACGACAAGGTGATTGCCGCTGTGTTGAAAGTCATTCACGCGTTTGGCCTGACGAAAAAGTAATGCTGTTGCGCTGGCTGCCACACCTGATAATGATTGCCGCGCTGACTATTGTCGGCATGGCGATTTATAAAGCGGGTGAGAAGTCGGCGCGATTAGCTTGTATGGAATCCGTACAGAAACATGAGAAGGCTGGCAAGGTAAGCTATGAAAAGAACGTGCAAAAATCTAAGCGGTATCGCACGGGTGATGATATTGACAAGCGTCTTGCTGACCTTGGCATCTTGCGGGTATCGGCAGAATGACGCTGCGTGCGCTTGGTTGCCTATGGGTACGGCGCATACATCTGACAGTATCGGCACAAAGCGTTGGATGATTGCTTATGAGGAAACCCGCCGCGATTTTTGCAATTGACACTTAACCCCCTGTGTGGCAATATCCTCTTGCTTCGTTGAAGCCAACCACACACTACCTTACGCCCCCGTAAAAAGGGGCGTTTCTTTTATTAGAAAAGTGTGCTATGGTTGCCCAATGGTAGGCAAATCACCTTATTCTGCCGAATATATACAAAGTCTTATTGCAAAATATGGCAGCATTAGGGCAACACATGTTGCAACGGGTATATGCCGCAAAACACTTTCACGGCACTTGCGTAAATCCGCATTACCACACGGCCTGACAATCAACAGCGCACCAATATACGACAAGCCTTATATCCCCTCCCCTGACAAGCCAATTGAGGATGTTGTCAATGAGGCGGTCAGTAACTTCAATCGCCTTTATAAGCACAAAGCCGCCACCAAATGGATGAGGTTCACCATGCGTGAATCTGGCCCGTTTATGCTGATGTTTGTAGGCGACCCACATCTTGATGATAACGGGTGCAATTGGCCTTTGCTGCGTGACCACCATGCCATTATGAAGTGCCACCCACGCATCTTACCAGTGGGATTGGGCGACTATACCAATAACTGGATTGGCAAGCTGGCAATAAAGAAATACCCAGACCAGAAAATCACAGAAACAGACGCATGGCGGCTGGCTGAATACTTTATCCAAGGCGTGAATTGGTTGCTGCTTATATCAGGCAATCACGATATGTGGAGCGGCAACAAAGACCCGCTGAAATGGATAACCGCTGGCCACATATATGAGCAATGGCAAGCGCGGTTTGAATTAGAGTTCCCCAATGGCCGCACATGCCGCATACACGCCGCGCACGATATGAAGGGACACTCGCAATGGAATCCCCTACATGGCCCGATGAAGCGCGAACAGCTATCAGGCAGCAATGCGGATATATACGTTGCGGGCGACAAACACAATTGGATTACCACGCGATACGAAAACGCGGTTACTGGCAAAACACCTGTGATGATACGTGCGCGGGGTTATAAGTTCATTGACGAATACGCAGAGATGCTAGGCTATGAATCGCAGCAATCAGGCGCGTCAATGTGCGTTGTAATTGACCCAGATTGCCCCACGACTGACTGGATGATGACGTTTTCAGACCCTGTGAAAGCCGCTGACTATCTGGCGTATAAGTTAGAGCGCGGTGGGTATGCGGGTGCGTCTGACATTATGGCTTGCTTGGATAGGTTGGGGCAATAGCAAACACCCATATCACTAGGGGTGTCGCGGCCTAACAGCGAAGTGTTAGGGGGGATATGTTACATATTTTGCCATACCTTAACACGTTTTGCAATCGTGTTAAAAGATGCGGCATTTCTTAACATGTGTGGTGGACGGGTCGGGCCTTATATTCGCGATTCATACCCGTTTAACTGCCGTACTCCATGTGTCACATTTCCGCTAACTGGGTTGCACGGCCCTCTGGCTTTCAACAGACGTAACGCCCGTCCATGTAAGAGGTGTTGCTCCGACATATCACGGTTGCGACCCGTCTATAAGCGGCACCCCTTACAAAGAAGGGCTAACAAAACCCTACACCTCAACTATGGCCGTGTCAAGGGGTGTCATCACACGTGAATATAGGGTCGGGTGTTTTGTCACGCAACACCATAACCGCATGGTCAATCGCTTGGCTGATTAGTTTCACGTCTTGCATCTGGTGCGCATTAGGAACATTCCTATCACGCCGCCAATCGTTATGCGCTTGCAATATCTTTGCGGCTTCATCGTTTGTCATGAAAAATCCCCCGCGTATAGCTTGTGTAAAAATATGTTCAATGCCAGAGTGACCGCACCCGCATCAGCAACAGATGAATGGTACGTTATGTCGCCGCCATCGTTCGGCCAGATGATGACAAAAGCGTTTTCAGGCTGTGTTTCTGCAATGTTGTGCAGCATATCACCTGCGCTTATTTCAGCGCGTGTTTGCAGGTCAAGGTGTATCACGTTTGTCATGCGACCTCTCTTATCAAATTTGCGTCATTGTAAATCCGCGCCGCCAAATTTATCTCATGCCCGACAGTTGACAGATATGGGTAATCCTGAAAAAACTTCGGCATGTTACCCTCTTTCACCCATTCGTCATAAGCGTTTAAGATTTTCACCGCGCGGTCATAGTCCATGCCCTCAACGGGCGCAAGGACTTTTACCCCCTCTCCAATGTGCATCTTGTAATTGTGAATATACGTACCAACCGAAAGTTTCCCAACATCGCAAAAATACCTTGCCGCACATTCAAAATCATATTTTGGCCCATAAATAAGTTTTTGCCATGCGTAACACTTTCGTATTGACTCCTCATCTACTCCCATGTCTCGCCTTCCAATCTTCCATATTTACGTTCTTAATATACACCGCCGCATCTTCTTCGTCATCAAAATACTTTCGCCACATTATCTGGGACTGCCCCATCGTGTGCGTTATGACGACAAGCCACTGCGACTTATATCGTGTCGGGCCGCGTGCTGTTACTTGCATTGCGCGACCTCATACGTGTTAGGCATGGTGCCGTTGTTATGGCGCACGACTAAGCCAGCACGCACTAAGGTGGTTATGTGACGGCCAAGAGATGAATACGATGTTGGTGTATCGCGCACCGACATTATATCATCTTGCGTCACTGCCACCTTGTGCTTTTTGTAGGCACGCACGACCGCATCAAGCGTTATCTGCACTGGTGACTTTAGCCTCATTTTACAAACCGCCCCTTGCTGTCACGCTTGCGTTGCAGTGAGATGTTTTTTAATGCCAGCCGCATGATAATTTTACAACAAATACTGTTTATATCTTGTGCATCCTCTAGTTGTCTTTCTGGCACATAACCCAACTTACGCATTAACTTCTCAATCATATTACTTTCCTTTCATATAGCACTTGTTGTAACACTCTACACAATACGACTTTCCGCTGATAACTGGCAACCCGCAAAACAGATATGGCCCCTTGCCCGTGGGATAGACGCACATGCCTGCTTTAATCTCTGCGAGCGTGCATGGTAGCGGAATATCGTTCGCCGCCTCCTGCCCCCCTGAAAATAGCAACTGGGGCACTGTGTCGGTGCGTTTTATGACCGTTGGTAGTTTGCGCTGATAATAAACTGGCTTAGGCGCAGGTGGCTTTTTGCATTCTTTCAACAGCCGATACGCCCGACCAATGACCGCGTTTTTGGTGCGGCCTAACATCGCGGCAATCTGCTTTGTCGGTAACTTGCCCCAATTATCGCGCACGATTTTGTCCTCATCATCATTCCATATCTGTGCCATGTCATCACCCGTTTGATATTGGTGTTAAGCGTACTTCCCTATGGTCAACGCCGTTTTCATCCGCCCACGTTTTGGCTGCTATCTGCCGCTGTAATGGGGTTAATTCGGCAAGATAAACCACGTTACGAACAAACCCGCCCTTGTGAAACACCGCGTAACAATGATGCTGCGACATCTTGCCGCGCACCAATCGCACGCCGCGTGGTGATATATCGCGCTCCCTTGCCCATTCGCAGATAAAGCGTTCCTTTTGCGCTTCACCCATCAGGCCATTCCAGTGCTGCATATCAACTGCCGCACCATCTACTGTTATTATATATTGGGTCATTCACACCCCCCGACAAAAAACCGTTCAACAGTCCGCGCCATTTCTTCTAGCCCGACCTGCACGCATACATCACCCCATGACGGCAGTTGCATGACCAGCGTGACGATTGTGGGTATTGTCAGTGCTGCGATTAGGCACAGGGCTTTAATCTCTGTTCGCATGTTTTTCCACCATATCCATAATTGCAAACAATATAAGTATTGGAGCTCCAACAGGCCAAAGAAACGAAAAAAGTGCGTTAAAAGATTTTTGGTGCCGCGTAATTCGCCCCCTTTGTATCCACCACAAATAAAAATTTTGCGCGGTCAACGTAACGAAAAACCCGACAACATAGCCCCGTATCAGTAAATCAATCATCCTTCTTCCCCTTCTCATAAATAACGATTAGTGCCGTGCGGCGTGCGCCGCATGTGGACAGCCACCTGCCAATTGTATTGGCCTCTTGCCTTGATGGACAAGGATGGGACGCAGTCCCGTTTTCATACTGGTTCATAAACCCGCATGGTTTGCCCTTATCCATCACTCACCTGCCTTTCTCATTATGTAGTACTCCCATTCTTCGCGATGCGTTGCGCCATAACACCCACATTCGCGGCCATCGCAGCATATATGTTGGTCAAGTTCCTTCAATTCTTTCAGCCAATTTTTGTAAGACCGCAAGTACCATAGCATCTTAAGGCGAAACCATATCTCACGCGCAATTCGCAATGTCTTGTAATACCACATCATCACTCACCTGCTTTCCACGGCTTATTGATAGTTACGCCAACATTACATTTGCTCAATCCTGTGAGGCACGAAAAAACCAAAACGAAATTGAAAACACCTGACAAAATACACCATGCGGCCAGAACTTTAATGGTCAAATTCTTCATCACTCACCTGCCCGTTCTGCCAGTAAGCGGCGGATGGTGCGTTCGTGCCTGCCCTGTGCTGCTTCTGGCTCTGTGTTGTCATCCCACCAAGCCAAAGCCTCACGCGCCTGTTGCAGGGTGACAATTGACTTTGTAGGTGGCGTAAAGTTGGCAAGGTGTTTAGGTGCCTCCTCAAGCCCACACTTCAAACATTTTCTGGGGTATGTTTGCATCATTGACCTGCTGTAAACACACCCACCTTTGCAATAATCACTCATTGTCTTCCCCCTTCGCTGCTTCATTTTCCCCGCCCTCCATGTTGTATTTCTCAAACCAGAATATAATTGTTTTAGGCGTTTCTTTAACCAAACCAAATCTTTTAGCGTGCCGATAAATAGAATATGAATTAGACTTGTTTAGTGTTGATACGTGTTCTTGTAGAACACGCCTGAACCCCTCCACGCTGCTTGCGCTTTTGTGAATGTTGCAAGGCACACAAGACGGAAATAAGTTTTCAACCTTATGTCTTTCAGGAACCGACATTACGGCTGCGCTCTCATATCTGTATGAGCCGTCTGCCTGCTTAACAATATCTCCGTATTGGCGCTTAACTGGCTCAACATGGTCAACGTGCCATTCGTCGCCGAGCGGTTCGCCGCAATACGCGCACCTGCCTCCAAACATCTTTTTTATTGCTTGCCTATCAATTTTCATCTTCGCCCCCCTTCGCTGCCTCGGCAATCATTGCTCTGTACTCAGGCCAGTTTCTCAAATCACCCTTATCCCAATCAATCAAGAATATCTTGCTACGCTTATCGTCATCTATTGTCAGCGCAAACTCTATAGCCTGTAACGGCGTGCCTAATTGTTTATGGTAAGGCACCACAGCCGCATACCCACGCTCTATTGCGAGGTGCAGGTTAAGCGCTTTGCTCATTTGAAAGCGTGTGCTATCGGGCCTATCTGGCGCGGATTCCCTATATTTCGCCCTATAATAAGATATAAACTCATCCAAAGTCGCATTAAATTCCTCAATCGTGTGTTTCATCGGTATCCCCTTTGGTGTGATTGATGGTTTCGGTAAGTGCAAGGCCCACAACATGTAAATCGCGTCTAAGCTGGTTTGCCTTTTCTGTTTTATCCGCGTACGAAGTCTTGGTCAGTAACCCTGAATTATACGCAGCCTGAAAATCAGCACGCCAAGCGTTTTCAAACGCTACAAGCCTATTAAAAGCCGCCTGTGTTTGCTTAATCGTGTGTTTCATAACCCCTCGCTTTCTGGTAATGGCGGTAATGGCCGCCAGTGGGTTGGCTTTCCGTCAATACCAAAATACCCATATGGACTTGCGCCGCTCTCTATCACTTCGTACCAACCATCTGGCACGTATGCAGTTACTTCTGCATCATCGCCGTACTGCGCGGTGTCGTAATCTTCCCAACCCCAATCCTCTGCAGGAATGGCAAACTTAGAAACATACAACGCCTCTATGTGTCTGGGCTTACCAATGCAGTTTTTGTACGAAATCCACACCGCTGTCCCATCCTTCGGCGCGGTCTCAATTGGCCGCCACTTATCCCGCCCCAACACGTCAATCGCGTGCTTAATGGCGCGGTACTTCGGCGGACGGTTGGCGACCTCCGAAAGCAGGTCAGTCAATTCAATCATCGCTTCATCGTTGGTCATTGCTCTAATCCTTTCCTAAAGACTTGCTAATCTGTTTTGCCCATTTGACCGCGCCCAAGATTACATCACCAGATTTATGAAGGTCACGCCATGTGAGGAGCATGTCAGTAGCGACATAGTTGCAACCGCAAGACGTTTCGCCGCTTTTCTTTATTAGCCCTAGTCGCTTAAGCGTCCGCACAGCGTCTTGTGTCGGCTTATATCGGTAATGCGGCAGCATCGGGCAGCAATAATTTCCGCCAGATGCAAGCATCCGCGCTATCTCGTCTGCACTGCGTGTTGTGTGTGTCCTGATTACCCGCCCCATGGCCTATAACCCAAATCCTTTCCCGTTATAAAAACGCGTTTCAACTTCATGGTCTGGCGCGTCAACTTCAGCTTCCAACATGCCATCATAGCCACGGTCATTACGTGCCGCTGCCAAGTCGTACATGTCGCCCAAATAATCGTCCTCCGTGTCATACACCGCCACCAAATCGCATATCTGGCCAGCGGCTTTGGTGAAGTACACTTTAATCATGTGGCCTCACTTCTTAGTGCCAAGCGCAGGAATACAGGCGCAATTGTATGCTCCATTGTAACACACCCACGCGCCACCTAAGCCATGACATACTTCTGTTTTCTTTTCCCTGTCCCACACAAGGAAAGCAAGAATTGCAGCAACCGCAATGAATAAAACCAAGTGGTATTTTGTATCCTCACTCATCACTCCACCTCCAACAGCGGCACCGACATCGAAGGCCGCTCCAAATAATAATCGCCCAATACAATGCCGCCCAGAACGCCTGCCAAAACGGATATTGTCACGGCGTAAATTACAAGTGTTTTAATCATTTCCGCCTCCGATAACGTCAATTTTTCGCAACTGCAACAAATCGCCCTTACCTTCTATTTCATAGCCGTTTGACTTTGCATAGAACACAATGTCCTTAATCTTTTGGGCAATCGTGTCGCGCGTGTCGCTAGTGTTAACCGCAACGGCCTTCACTGGCTCACAGTATGGCACGCTTATCTCGCCATTAACCATTGCGACCTCTGCCTTTATTGGCTTTGAAATATGGACATTTGACAGCCATTTTCTGGTCTGAAACTGCACGCGGCCAACACCATTTTCAATGGCCTCGCCAGCAAGGCATCCATTTGCTTTGTCTGGATAAATGTTGATTTTTCCAAAGTGTTCATCAAAATATATCCCGTAACGCTGTCCAGCGCGAAAGAATGGCCCATATACGATTGTCTTATCGCCGTATTGTGTAATTCGTAAAATGCCTTTAATCATGATACCACCTCTCTAAATTTATCATGTCCATACGCGCCGCGTGTTTCTTCTAGCACCTCCGAAAGCGTGTATGTTTCTTTTAGATTCTTTCCCCTCATAAAGTCACGCGTGCCAGAACGACAAGCCCCCGTGATTGCACGATAAACCAAGGCCCATTCATCGGCTGTCTTGACCGTATCAATTGGCATACCCTTAAACTGGCTAACATCACGGCTTATTAACTTAAATGCCAAATCGTCACGCGCCTCTTTAATTGTGTCGCCATGCGCGTGAACATCACCATCGCTTATGACGTAATATATAGAGCCATCGGGCTTCATTAACTTCTTGACCGCCCCTCTACGCGATATAACATAAGAGAAAATGCCGTCCGATAAATCAGCCTCTACCCACTTCCCATTAAGAACGGAATACCAAGTATTTGCTCTTAAAACTTTACCATCAACAATCGCACACAACCCGCCGACTGGTTTACCATCATCTAAAAATTCAGAACACATTAACAAGTTACCTATGTCGCCCTTTACACACGCCAGCCTCCCAACTGCCGCGCACGCCGAGCCATTCCCAGACGATGCCGCTGTGCTGTAATTCCCAGACGATGCCGCTGTGCTGTAATCCCCAGACGATGCCGCTTTGCTGTAATTCCCAGACGATGCCGCTGTGCTGCC
>JACCDR011437143.1_pt1 | contig 32969 bp, 52 predicted proteins | sample 7446431 | NCBI WGS metagenome assembly JACCDR01 (sample SAMN15323443, study PRJNA562643) | freshwater metagenome | isolation source: river surface water | place: USA:Blue River Watershed | collected 2017-08-17
CGGTTCGAGGAAGTCGGCGACCGTGCGCGCGGCTGCGGCGACAGCGGCCAGGTCGGGGAGCCCGTCGCGCAGCGGGGTCGGTACCGCGATCACCGCGACGCTGAACCCGGTGAGCTTCCCGGGATGGTCGGTGGGCCGGTACCGGCCGGTGGCGAGCATCTTCTGCACGTCCGCATCCGACACGTCATCGATCGAGCTGGTGCCGGAGGCGAGCAAGTTGACGACGGCCTCGTCGATGTCGAAGCCGATGACCTCGTGCCCGGCGTCGACGGCGGCCTTGGCGAGCGGGAGGCCGACGTACCCCTGCCCCACGACGACGACCTTGCTCATGTGAACACTCCTCGGTATCGATGGCTTACTGGTTTGGCGCCTGAGGAGCGTACGAACGAAACGGGGCGGTAAAAGGCGAATGGCGCTTCTTCACTCGCGCGGGGGTCGGTCGGCCGGCGCGGCAGGTTCGCCGCACTGGGTGTGGCTAGTCCCCGAACGGGTGACCCGCGGCGTACGTGTTCGCAAGCCGGCCGGTAGAACCGGCCATGAGTTCCGAGATTGTTTGCGGCACCACCGGTGAGCCGGTGAGAGCGTGCCGCCACTGCGCCCAACTCCGGCGCGACGCACAGAACCCGAAGAAGGTTCAGTGGGCCGGGCGGATGAAGGTCGAGCTGTCGCAGAAGGCGAAGGTGCGCAAGCTGTGCGCGCTCGACGAGACCCACGTCATCCAGCCGGGGGACCTTCAGGCGTTCGCCCGGCACTTCTACGGCCGGATGACGCAGCGGGTCGGGCTGGTCTGCCAGGCGTGTGCGATGACCATCCGCCGCAAGGGTCGACCAGCGAGGAAGCAGACCTTCCGTGAGCACCTGCACCCGCTCGAACTCGGACGCAACGCTTACGGGCGCAAGGTCGACCAGCAGAAGGAGAAGGCCCGGGGCGAGCGGATCCGCAAGCAGAACGCCGAGCGGGCCGCGGAGAAGTCCGAGGAGAAGGCCCGGCGTCGCCGCGCCGACGGTGGCAAGTAGAGTCTCCGACCAACCAACCGTATGAGGCCGACGCTGTGGTACAGCCTCCACCAAAATGAACCAGCCCGGGAGTGTCAGAAGACCCCGGTTACCAAACTTCTCTCGGCCGCCGGGTCCGATCCCTTAGAAGGTGAACACACCGGCGCGTGAGTCACGGGGCGGCTTCTTGAAGGCGCACCCAGGCAGGCTTTGAGGCGGTGGGACGTTCTGTGCGCAGGCGTTGACCATGCCCCTAGGCGAGACACCCATTGCTGTCCTCGCCCGACCTCGTGACACATCCCGGTCGTGGGAGCCCCCAGGTAATCTGCATGCTCCGATGCGAAGGGCCTATGGAGCACTGAATGAGCCTCCACGGCGAGCATCCCTGTCTTCACCGGGGATGACTCTGCTCTCCTTTAGGTAGCAGACGATCGAAGCAAGAGCAGATGATCCGGATGGCGGCTTCGCCGCCCGAACGATCGAACAACCCCCGATCGAACCCCTGATTGTTGGGCTTAAGCACGGGTCTGCGCGTAGCATGCCGCGGGTTGCCTGGAGGCTGGGAGTTCCCCCAGCGGCCAGCTCGTTGCTTGCGCGATCACCGGCTCGTTGATCGCCCGTGACACAGAACCACGGCGTCTTCGAGATGCCCGAGCACACGCAACGCCAGCTCGACCGCATCGGGCACCACCCGGTGCTCGCCGCGATCCTCAACCCGTACGCGGGCTTCCCGTTCCACCCGTTCGCCGATTCGATCCCGCTGTTGGTGGGGCCGGAGTTCTCGTTCCTGGTCGACGAGACCAAGGCGAGCGGCGTGCCCAACCCGATCACCATGTTCGAGGGCAAGGTGCTGCTCGGGCGCGACGAGTTCCGCGCGCTGGTGAAGGCCGACATCGACCCGCGCGAGGGCGACATCGTCGAGTTCACCGGCACCCGGTTGCAGGCGTTGGCGCTCGTCTTCGCCTCGCTCGACAACCACCCGATCCCGCCGCCGCACCGCATCGTGGTGGTGCACGAGCTGGCCAAGCTGGTGACGATGGAACTCGCCGTCATCGCCGCCGCGGAGGCGAAGGCGACGAAGCAGACCTAAGTCGAGCGCCTCGGGCGCCAAAGCGTGAGCGCCAGCCGGACCCCCGCCGGCTGGCGCTCACGCCTGTCAAGGTATCGAACGGGTGACCCGCGGTGTCTGCCGGCCAGCCCCGGCCGGTAGGTAGTGCCGTGAACGACTGCTCCCTGATTCCGTGGCACCCGATCGCGGCCTGCTTCCCGATCTTCACCGACGTGTGCGCGCTGGCCGCCTCGATCCGCAGTGGCGGGCTGCGCCAGCCCATCACCCTGCTCGACGGGAAGATCCTCGACGGCCGGGCGCGGCACATCGCGTGCTCGATGGCCGGCTACGAGCTGACCCCCGCCGACTACGACCACTGGTACGGCAGCGCGTCCGCCGCGACCGAGGTCGTCGTCGCGCAGTACCTGTCCCGGGCGGACCCGTTCAACGACTTCGATCTCGCGGCGTGGCTGGGTGCCCCTCGTGGGTCGGGCTAACGACTCCGACCCACGAACACACTGAGTGACCGAACCTCGGTGCGGAGCGCCGGACGCTCGGGGCTTGACCGCACCGGTTCATTGCATGTCCCGGTGCGGTCAGACGGCCTCGGGTGCCGTTCCCCGCGGGGCATTAGCCGAGGTCGTTGGGTCTGCAACTACCCGCGCGCCGGGCAGGTTACGGCCCGGTCGCTCGAAAGAATGATCTCCGGTAGCTAGTGCCTTTCGACGGTCGCGCAACGTCATCACGGCTCTATCGTTGAGAGCCGAGGGGGCGCCGCGGGCGCCGACTTCCCGATTCCCCATCGCGCTGAGGGCCGGTCTAGCCAACCGGCCTATCCGGCGCCCCCTCTTTCGTGAAAGGTGTCCCATGACTGACCCCGAGTACCTGCGCCGGATGCTCGTGTTCGCCGCGCGCTACGACATCCGCAGCGAGATCGACTGGACGCTGTCGCTGCTCGGCGACGAGGTCACCTTCCTCGCCGAGGTCGGCAACCTGTTCACCGAGGAACGCTGGGAGACCGTCCCGGTCGGCCCCGCCGACATGGACGCGTTCGAGGCCGCCGTGCGCGAGGTCGGGCGGGCCACCGACGGCGACCACACCTACGGCCCGTCGCTGTACGCGTGCCGGGTGCGCCGCAAGCGCCCCTGCAACATGGGCTTCCCCTCCGACGCCCGGCTGCACCGGCTGTTCCTCGACATCGAGGAGGCGCCTGACGAACCGGAGCCCCCGGCTGAGCCCGGCCGGCGCCGCCCCCAGGACTCCATGCCGCCGCTGACGCCGATCCCCCCGATCCCATACGGGGAGGAGGGCACCACGACGATCTCGGCCGGCGACGGCTGGCCCGAGCTTCGGATCTCGCCGGTGGCGCCGGAGGTCAACGCCGGCATCGCGGGCGCCCGCGTCGACATCGTCGACCGGCCCGAGTCCGAGCTGCGCGTCGAGTCCGGCTCGGTCACCGTCGACACCCCGGCGCCGTCGGTCCCCGACAACGCCGACCTCGACGCCGCCGGGAAGCACACGGCCGCGGTCAACGCGCTCGGGCACCGCGGGCCGGGGCAGATCATCGCCTCCGAGGACGACTAGCGATGTTCGAGCCGGCGCGGTGGGCCGACTTCCAGACGCAGACCGGGCGGGGGTACGTCTGCACGAGCGCGCCGCTGACGTGCCCCGGGCACCTCAGCGCCCCGGTGGTGACCTGCCAGCCGCCTCCGGTCCGGGCGACGGAGGTCGACGTGATCTCCCGGCAGATGCCCTCTCACGGGGCGGCGCAGGTGCACCTGGTCGACGCTGTTTTCGACCGCACCGGTTCGCCGGCGCACCTGCGGCTCGACCCGCCGTCGGTCAACGTCAGCCTCCTGCTCGACGTGCTGGCCTTCCTCGACCGCAACCGCAACCGGTGGACCCAGCACCGGTACCTCGCCGACGTGGACGGGATCATCGTCGGCTGCGTGGCCGGGTGGGCGGTCGTCCTCGGCGGCGGGATGCACCTGTCGAGCCCGGAGTTCATCCTGTCCGCCCGCGACGGTCTGGAGCTGCACCGGCGGGCGCGGGAACTGCTCGACCTGTCCGAGTGGCAGGCCGGCGCGGTCTTCGGCTTCACCCACAGCCCGACCACCGGGGCGCATCCGACGTTCCGCGAACTGTGCGAGCACATCTACGACACCACCAAGGTCCGGTACGAGCCCCGAGGAGCGGCGGCATGAAGAACAGTCCCAACCGGCTACTAGCCCGGCTGACCCGCGACCGGATGGCGCGCACCGGCGAGAGCTACAACGTCGCCCGCCGCGCCATCTTCGACCACCGGCCCGAGCAGCCGACCGAGCAGCCGACCGAGCAGCCCGTGCAGGAGGAGCGATGACCGTCAACACCGACATGACCACCGACATGAACACCGCCGACCTCTGGTCCGACCCCGAGACCGGGGTCAACGAGGCGGCCATCCGTGAGGTGCTCGGCTTCATCGAGCTGCACCAGGAACGGTGGAACCAGACCTGGTTCATCGACATCGGCGAGTGCGGGACGGTCGGCTGCTTCATGGGCTGGGCCGCGCTGCTGCACGCCCGCGAGGAGTTCGACCTCGACGTGATCGACAAGGATCCGATCGGGTACCTGCGCGGCGCTGAGAACCTGATCATGAACAAGCTTGAGGTGCGCCGTTTTCTCGGGCTGACCGTCGGGCAGTTCTCCGCGATCTACCACTTCCTGGAAGTCGCCGACCCTGATCCGGCCACCGCGTACCGGCTGCGCCGGCCGACCTTCGACGAGCTGTGCGAGCGCGTCGCCGAGGTCACCGGCGTGGTCTTCCGCAAGCCCGAGACGGAGGACGAATGAGCACCGTTGTCGTGGACGACCTGGTCCAGCGCTACCGGGTGTTCATGCGCGACTTCCCGCTCGACCAGCGCCGCTCGGAGATCAACGAGCCGTTGCTGCGCGAGGTCCTCGCCTTCATCGAGATGCACCAGGACCAGTGGGACCAGGGTCAGTGGTGGCGGCACGGCAACTGCAACACCATCGGCTGCTTCGCCGGGTGGACGGTCGTGCTCGGGCACCCGAACTGGGGCCTGGACCGGGCGTGGGAGTTCGACTCCAACGACATCGACGTGCCCGAGCAGGCGACCCGGCTGCTCGGCCTGACCCGTGGCCAGGCCGAGCGGCTGTTCTACTACACCTCGGTCTACGCCAAGGACCCGATCGACGGCGTCTACCGCACCCGGCACCCCACGTTCGCCGACTTCTGCCGGCGCGTGGAGGAGATCACCGGGATCGTGTTCAAGCCCGCCTCGTACATGCCGGAGGGACTCGATGCGGCGTAGGGAGCCGGCACCGGTCGGCCTGCCCGAGCGGGTCGCGCAGACACAGCGGCGGCTGGCGACCGCCTTCGACCTCGACGCCGCGCTCGTCGCGCTGTCGACCGCCGACCTCGCCGTGCTGCGGGAACTCGAACACCAGATGCTCGGCCGGTTCCGGGCCTACGACAGCAGCGACGACCTGCGCCTGGTCCTCGCCGAGTTGCACGTGAAGAACAAGCAGGGGAAGAAGTACGTGACCACGCAGATGGTGAACACCGATGTGGTCCGGGTCTGGGCCACCGAAGCCCTCACCGAATGGTTCCCCGGGTACACCGACTTCGACGACACTCTCAACGCCCAGTTCAAAGTGACCCACGTCGGCTTCCACAACGACAACCCCCACGTCCCCCGGTTCGAGGTCTCCACCGTTGACGGTCGAGACCCGCGCCGGTTCCGGATGGTGATCAGCGTCGTGGAGGAGGTCGCCGCGTGAGCCGGCCCGTCCTCAACGAGCCGGCGATCCGCTCGGTCGTGCAGTGGATCGAGTCGCACCCGGAGCAGTGGGATCAGCGGTTCTTCGCCTCCGGGACCGGGACCATGTGCATCGCCGGGATCGCCTGTCACCTCGCCGGGTACAACCTCAACGAGGTGATGGTCGACAGCGGCACCATGTCGGTCTACTACCTGGCGCAGTCGCTGCTGGGCCTGTCCGACGACCAGGCCGACCAGTTGTTCCTGAACTTCCTGCGGTGGGGGCCGGACGGGGACAACAGCGTCGACCAGCTTCGGGAGGAGATCACCGAGGTCACGGGGTTGGTGTGGTGATGACGGCCGAGCACGAGATCGACCGGGCGCCGAGCGGCAAGTTCGCCACCGGCCCGGCCATCGAAGGCTGGATCGACCGGCAGCGACCGTTCATCGCCGTCGTCGACCACGCCATCGAGGCGGTCGGTCTCGGTGTACCCAAAGGGTTCATCGGCCCCCGGTTCATTCACGAGTCCGGGCCGACACCGGCGCACCTGCGCCGCGGAGCGGCCTGGTTCATGCCCGGTCCCATCGGCTTTACCGTCGACCTGTTCGGCCGCGGAGCCGGCTACCGCATCCGGGCCTGGGGGCCGCACCGCAACACCCGCGTCGACTCCCGCGTCGTCAGCCCGATCTCGCTGGCCAACGACCTGTGGTGCGTGCTCAACCTCGTCGAGATCGCCATGACCTCAGACCTGCCGTTCGTCAAGGACGGTCACGGCAACGCGTGGCAGGTGCACCGCCTCGGCTGCGACATGAAGGTCACCGCCCCGGGCAAGATCTGGTGCTCCTGCTCGTTCACATGATCTCCGGCCGCCCGAACAACGCATTCTTCGACGACCCCAGCTCAGGCTCGGGGTCGTCGGTCTTCTCCGGCGCCAGGTTCTCCGGCAGCGGCACCGCGTGGCGGCGGCAGTAGTCGACCACGATCTCGTGCACCAGCGCGGTCACCGTCATACCGCGCCGCGCGGCCTCGGCCATGAGCCACAGGGCCAGGCCATCGTGGATCTCCAGCATCACCGTCACCCGACCAGCGTAGAACCCACGTGACCCCTCGCCCCGTCCGTCGTTACATCGTCGTGACCGGCTGCCGATGAGTTCACTCGGTCCGGTTACACCTGGCAACACCGTGTGGTGAAAGGAATTCAGCAAGCACCGCCTCTGATATTGGCTCCGTCGAAAGGTTCTCAATGAGCACAGCCACGATCGACCGCAAGCGCAAGGCAGTAAAGGTGCGCATCACCGTCAACGCGGTGCGCGCCGCGCTTGAGGAGATCGCCGCCGCGCACCCCGCCCGCGTCGACCGCACCGCCGACCCCGACCAGCCGGCCCGCTACGTCAAGCGTGGGGCGCCGAACTGCCTCGTCGCGATGGCGCTCGCCAAGCTCGGCTTCAACGTCGGCGTACTCGGCGCCCTCGACGCCGAGCACCCGGCCGGCGACCTGTTCTCCGCGGGCGTGCGCGTCGCCGAGTCCCGGCACCCGGCACTGCGCAAGGTCGACGACCAGGCCAAGGCGCTGTTGCAGTGGGTGCAGGACCAGCAGGACGCCGGCAAGTCCTGGGGGCGTGTGGTCGCCGCTGCGTTCAAGCCGCGCCGGCTGTGGCCGCGTGCCTGGGACATGCGCCGCCGCCCCTGGCTGTACGGGTGACCTTCCGGGAATGGGCGCGCTGGTTCTGGCGCACCCGCAACTGCGAACACCTCGGCGAACGCCGGGCAATCGGCGGCGACGAGCGCATGCAGTACGGTTTCCGGTTCCGCTGCGTCGACTGCGGAAAGGTGCTGAAGTGACCGTGTACCTGTCCGGTGTCGGGCTGACCATCCGCAAGGAGGGCGTCCGCTGGGTCCTGCGCCGCAACATGCGCATGGTCCTGTGGTCGGTCTACTGGGAGTGCTGCATGTACCACGCCACCCACGACAAGACCTACGCCGGATGGGCCGTTCACGCGCAGAGCACCCCGGTATGAGGGTCGACCTGACCCGACGCCGGGACACGTGCGGGCACTGCGGGCGCACTGACGTGGGCTCGACCTACGCCGGGCGGCAACTGCTGCACGGCACACCGGTCTGCTCGCCGTCGCGCCCCGGCCGCCCCGACTGCTTCCTGCTCGTCACCACCTACCAGCACCCGCTGGACTGCCGGTGCGAGGAGCGGTACCCGATCGCCGGGGACCGCTCCCGGGCGGTGTGGGCCTGACCTGCTAGCCTGTCGGTCGCGTCGCTCCTTCTCCCATGCGGGAGCGGCGCCCACAGAGGCCACCCTTCGGGGTGGCCTTTCTGGTTCACACGGGTCTCTCGTTTTTCAGTTCACGCGCACGCTCTGTCCCCATCGACGCTGATCTTGTTACGTTGGGTGCACGGCCTTCCGGTGGTCCGCCTGCAAGTCCAGCCCCGCTGCCCGGCTCACACAAGGGAGTGGAGTCCCTGGGAAGGAGTGCGCGACGATCCCCTGTGCCGACCCCGATCGGGCGTCCCCTAGGCGTAGTGCCCCCCGGTCGGGGCCGCACCCTTTCCGGCTACGCATCGTTGATCCCGGCATTCGAGACATGCTTGGAGGTCCGGTGCGTCGGCTGTGGTCTGACTCCCTGATCGTGGTCCTCGCCGCCACTTCGGCCGCGGTCATCGGGTCGTTCATCCCGGGTACCTGGGCGGGTGCGTGCGGCTTCGGCATCGGCTGGTTGGGGCTCGCGTTCTTCCAGTCCCGACGGCCCCGCACCGTCAAGACCATCGCCCCGTGGGAGCCGGACCCGCTGTCGGTCGGGCTGCACCTGTCGGTCTACCAACTCCGTGACGGGTCGTGGCGCCCGGAGTACGTCCACCGGCCGACCCTGCTCGACCCCATCACCGCCGTGCAGTGCCTACGCCAGGCCGCCGACACCATCGAGGACGACTGGCGCTGACACCGGGCGCTGACACCGGGCGCTGACAAATTCGCCCTCCGGCGGTAGTAGCCAGTGGTGGTCGGGCGCCGACACGGGGGCGCCCGACTTCCTGAGGGAACACTTCCTCCCCGTCGCCGTCACGGCGGCCGCCACCGACTGGAGACCGGCGACGCCCGCGTGTGGGGAAGACCGGTGGCGGGGAGGAAGCGCCGGGATGTAGCTCTGGGGCAGAGCCGGTGGAGGGAACGCCGCCGAGGTGCAGGTTCAACTCCTGCCATCCCGACAGGGCCAGGCCGCGCCCGACGCTGCTCCCCGTTGGCGTCACCCTCCCGAAGGTGCGCGGTCTGGCCCGCCCCGGCTGCCGATAGAACTGGTGCGTCCCGGGCGCGAGCCGCCACCGTCCTCGCCCCGGGGCGTCTTACCTCACACCGTTCCCCCGCCCGGGTGACCCGGGCTGTATGCGCGCACCCACCGTCAGGTATGGCTAGGGTGAGACGAAACGTTGAGCTGCGTCCGGTGACCGAGGTCCCGTTCAAGTACATGGTGTCGCACCCGCTGGCCGACCCGTTCCCGCTGCTGACCTCCGCCGAGGCGAAGAAGTTCGCCGCCGACATCAAAGCCAACGGGCTGATCCACCCGATCGTCATCTACCACGGCGCCATCCTCGACGGCCGCAACCGGTTCAATGCACTCAAGACCCTGCGCCGCCCCCTCGACCCGTCCCTGTTCGTCGAGTTCGTCGGCGACTGGGACGAGGCGATGACGTACGTGCTGTCGATCAACAACTACCGGCGCCACCTGGAAACCGGGATGCGGGCCGACTGCGCCAGCGCCGTCGCCCAGGTACCCCGGCCCGGCCGCTCCCGCCCTACGCAAAATTGCGTAACCCCCGACACCGGAGAGCCGGAAAAGAAGGGAAAGCCGATCTCGCAGGCCAAGGCCGCCGAGATGTTCGGCGTGTCCCCGCGCAGCGTGCAGCACGCCCGCACCGTGCAGGACCAGGGCGTGCCCGAGCTGCGTGAGGCGGTGCGCAACGACGAGATCAAGGTGCACACCGCGGCCAAGCTCGCCAAGCTGCCGCCCGAGGAGCAGCGCGCAGCCCTGGTCGCTGGATCCAAGGAGGCCCGCAAGCGGGTCACCCCGCCCAAGACCCGGGCGCAGCAGACCAACGAGCAGAAGTTGGAGAAGCTCGTGGAGGCGCTGATCCTGCTCGCCGACTCCATCGTTGAAGGCGGCGTCGACTCCATCGTCGACCGGCCCGCGATGCTCGACGGGTGCACCGGCATCCGCCGCGCCGCCGAACGCATCGAAGCCGTCGCCAGCATCACCGACGCCGGCTTCGACAAGCTCCTGGAGCCCAAGGAGTAGCAGTCCCTTGCTGCCCCGCCGGTCGACCGGCGGGGCAGCATGTTCCCCCGGTAATAGCCGTCGTGGCGACGACGAAGAACTACGGCCTGATCACCTCGATCGACGAGCTGACAACGTTTACCGAGCGTCTCGCTGGCGGCAGCGGCCCGGTCGCGTTCGACATCGAGACCGGCTACCACGGACCCGACCGGGAAAAGTTCTCGATTCACCCGGAGACCGCGATCGTCGTCGGGATCTCCTTCACCGACGACACCTCCTGGGCACGCTACGTCCCGCTCGGCCACGACGACTACGACAACCTCGACAACCGCGAGGTCGCCGAACTCCTGTGGCCGATCCTGTCCAGTGAACGCGGCGTCCCGCACAACGCGAGCTTCGAACTACGCCACCTCGCCCGCTGGTTCCGCCAGCACCTCGGTACCGACCGGGTCAGCGACGGCTACTTCACCGTGCGCTCGGACACCCAGATCGAGGCGTACCTGGCCGCGGAGTACGAGTCGTTCGGCCTGAAGACCCTGGTGAAGAAGGTCTTCGACCACGACATGATCGAACTGTACGAACTGTTTCCCGACCTACCGGTGAACAAGCGCAAGTACCTGCGGTTCAACATCCTCGACCCCACCGACCCGAAGGTCGTCGAGTACGCCTGCGAAGACTCGGCCTGGACCCTCGCGCTGCACGAGCGGTACCACCAACGCGTGGCCGGGATGCCGCTCTACGCCGTGGAGATGGCCGTCGTGCAGGAGTGCATCACCGCCATGGAGGACCACGGCGTGGTCTACGCCTGGGACGACATGCGCCGCGCCGCCGAGGAACTGCGCCTGTTCCGCGACAAGTACAACGCCGAGATCATGGCCGAGCTGTCCGAGCTGCTCGACCGGCCCGTGGCGATCAACCTCGCCTCCGCGGCCCAGGTCGGCAAGCTCCTGTTCGACGAACTCGGACTGCGGACCTCCGTCTACACCGCCGGCACCCGCGACAAGGCCCGCGGCGAACGCAAGATGTCCACCGGCAAGGTCGCCCTCGCCGGCCTGGCCAAGCAGCACCCGGTCGTGCAGAAGATCCGCAACTGGAAGGAACAGACCCGGCTGCTGTCGACCTACCTCGAAGCCTACGAACGCAAGTACTCCTGGTCCGACGACGGTCGCGCGCACCCCAACCACCTGTCCGCCGTCGTCATCACCGGCCGCTTCGCCGTGGCCGACCCGCCCTACCAGCAGAGCCCGAAGAAGTACCACTTCGACCTGGCCGAAGGAGCCGTTGCGCACGAGGAGGACCGCGAACCGCCGCCGGGAACCTGCTTCCGGTTCAACTTCCGCGACATGATCACCGCCCCGCCCGAGCACTACATCATCGGGTTCGACCTGTCCCAGGCCGAGCTACGCGCGATCGCCGGCTACGCCGAGGAACCCGAGCTGCTCAAGGCCTTCGCCGAAGGCCGCGACGTGCACACCCTGACCGCCTCCCTCATGCTCGGCGTGCCCCTGGACCAGGTCACCCCCAAACAACGTGATGTCGGCAAGACGCTCGGCTTCGCGCTGCTGTACGGCATGAGCCCCAAGGGCCTGGCCGACCGGCTCGGCATCGACATCGAGGAAGCCGAGGAACTGTTCGCCGCCTACTTCAAGGTGTTCTCCCGGATCAAGGCCTGGGTCGACAAGCAGATCGACTACGGCCACCGCCACGGTCACGTCGTGAGCAAGTTCGGGCGCCGGCTGCCGATCTGGGAGTACCAGTCGGACAAGCGCTACATTCAGCAGAAGGGCGACCGGGCCTGCGTCAACTACCCGGTGCAGGGATCGGCGACGGGCGACTTCATGAAGATCGCCATGGTCCGTGCCGTCCGCGCGCTGCGCAACGCCGGCCTGCACGACCGGGTGCACCTGGTCATGAACGTCCACGACGCGTTGGAGTTCTACGTCCACCGCAGCGTGGCCCCCGAGCAGGTCATCGAGGTTCTGCAACCGGCGGTCATCTTCCCCGTCCCCGGCTGGCCGACGATGAAAGCCGACTGGCATGTCGGACGACGGTGGGGATCGCCGATCGAACTCAATGTCGACGCCGACGGGCAGATCATCGTCGACGCCGGCCGCGAAGCCGACCTCAAGCCCGGCATCGAGGTCGACGACGACACCGGCGAGGAGGTCGAGATCATGCCCGACCTCGACACCACCGACCTGCGATCCACCCTGGACGGCGAGGGCCGAACCGTCGTGGTCACCATCGACGCGATGCCCTCAGACGACGGCTTCATGCGGTTCCTGCACCTCGCCCGCACCACCCCGGGACGCAACCGGCTGATCCTGGTCACCCCCGAGGGCGACGTGGAGCTGCCCGTGCGCACCGGCCTGGGCTTCTCCGACACCGCGCAGATCAGCCTGCTCCTCGGCCCCGCTGGCGTCGTCTACGACGACACCGGCCACCTCGACGACCTCGCCGAAGGTCTCACCCTGTAGGCGGCAGGTCGCCTCTCGGTAGAAGTTTGCGTGCAGGTACGACACGGATGGTCAGGGGAAGTCGGCCCGAGCAAATGGGCCAAGTTCGACGTGACGCTCGACGAGGAAGATCTACGCCGGCTCGTCGGTGAGCCGACCGCAATGAGCACCAACACCGCCTACCAGATCCTCGAAGCCGAGGCCGAACGGCTGGTCTACGACAAGCTCGTGCGCCGCTACGGCTACGACCAGACCGACGGCCTAGACAAGATCAACAAGTTGCGGGCGCGGGTCGACATGCTCGTCGGCCAGGTCCACGGCCAGGTCCACGGCCAGGTCCACGGGTCGACATGAGCGAGAAGTCGGCAGACGAGATCAGGCGATCCCTGGACGACATGATGGCCGAGGCCCGCCTGCTGCGCTCCGGGCTACCGGACATGCCCGGTGTGCAAGCCGCGCCGCACGAGGTGCACGAGTACCTGCTCGACGTGCGGCGCCGCCTCGACCGCATCGAGCAGCTCGTCGCCGTCGCGGTCAGGATCCGCGCCACCGCGCGCCGGTTCGCCCAACGCAAGAACGACTCCGCCGAGTCCGCGTGGGACGAGGCGATCGTGCGCATCCGCAACGCCCCTGTCCGCCGCGGGGACGAGTTCTCCTCGGCCCGTGAACGCGCTGCCGAGGCCAACCTCGCCACCATCGCGCTGCGCCGCACGGCCCGCGACGGCGCCGAGGCCCTGTCCCACGCCGAGGAAGCCCACGAGCACCTCAAGCTGCTGCACCGCGGCCTCGACGGTGTCCGCCACGACACCCTCACCGTCCTGCGCTCGGTGCAGTTCGAATCCCACTTGGAGCGATAGATGACAGCCGAACCCGTTCCCCACCCCGAACCGTTCGACGCGCCGACCGACAACGAGTTCTTCGAAGAAGACGAGCCGGCCGACAACCTCGCCCGCATCTTCAAGAACTCCCGCCGGAGCAAAACCTACCTACCGTTTCCGGATTCACGCGAGCCGGCCCAGCCGCGCGGACGCATCTCCATCACCGTCAACCTTCCACACCCCTCGGCCGGCTTCTACGCCACCGAGTCCATCGAGTGCGACGAAGCCACGGTCGTTGACCAGTTGCGCCGGCTGACCCAGCGCACGATCAACCGGCTCACCGTCGGCGACACCGTCCCCGAGTACGCACCACGGGACCGGACATGACCGTCCGCGGAGCCTTCGACCCGGGCACTACCACCGGACGCGACCACCCGGAGACCTCGGTCATCGCCGCCCGCCGGGCGCTTGGCCGCTCCGGCAACTGCCGGCGGCAGATCCTCTACGCCCTGCGGTTCTCCCCGATGACCGATGAGGAGATGCAGCTCTTCCTGCGGATGAGCGCAAACACGCAACGCCCGCGCCGCATCGAGCTGCTCCGAGCAGGCCTGCTCGCCTACACCGACGAACGACGCCCGACCCTGTCCGGCTCCCCGTCGATCGTCTGGGAGATCACCCCGCTCGGCCGCCTCGCCATGACCCACGACACCGACGACTGACCCCGACGATTCACACCGACGACCGACCAGAGGAACGACCGCGCCATGCGACTGCTCACCGAATCCGAATACCAGACCCGGATTGCCGCCGACCCGGGCTACAACACCGCCGTCCAGGACGACGCGCACCCGCTGTGCAAGCAGATCCGCGACCTGCGCAAGGCGGCCAAGCTGTCCCTGGCCAAGTTCGAGGAACAGTCCGGCATCCCCGCCGTCGTGGTCGGCGCCTATGAACGCGGCGACCGCATCCCACCGCTGTCCAAGCTCGACGCCATCTTCGGGGTGTTCGGCTACCGGCTCGCCGCCGTCCCCGTCCATGCCAGCGCCACCCGCCTGCCTACCGACATGGTCGCCGAGCTTCGCGCGATCGCCGACCAGCTCGAAGGAAACCATCCACGGCCGGCAGACCCCACGCCTGACCAGGCCGAAGAACTCTGACCGTGCCCGCCGCCCAGCTCGGACGAGCCCACGTACGCCGCCGCCACCGCGGGCTGCACCGACGCGACAGCCTCATCTACTCGGTGCTGCGCTACACCACCGTCCTGTTCGGCTGCGGGCACCTGTTCCTGGGCGGCGCCTGGCTTCAAGCCGGCAACCTCCCCCTGGCCTCGGCCAGCATCATCTCGGGCGTCCTCATCCCCGGAGTCGTGCTCATCTGGGGGTGAGGAAACCCGCGTACGACAGGTCGAGCGGATCGGTAGCAGTCAACGGAAGCGGTCGAGCCCCGCCCACTCCCGAGCCACTCCGAGCCGATAGGGACACACCCGATGCCAGAGATCGATTTCGATCCGAAGTTCAAGCGAACCTCCACCGAGACCCTCGAATTCGACCGGCTGAAGCTGAAGAAGGACGAGCGCGCCCGCATCGCCATCCTCGAAAAGCCGACGTTCGCCTTCGTCCACACCCTTCGCGCACCGAAGATCGTCAACGGCAGGGCCGTGAAGGTCGAGAAGAAGACCCGCAAGGGCGACGTGTACCGCGACTACGACCTCGACTTCGTCGGTCGCCCGCTGTGCAACGGTGATCTCGGAGTCCTCCACGACAAGGGCGTCGACCCGGCCAACTGCCCCGCCTGCAAGCGGTCGACGGAGACCGACGAGGTCACCCCGCCCGACCGCCGGTTCGCGATGAACGTCATCCGCTACGCCATGCGCGCCAACGGCCAGCTCGTCACCCCGTTCGCCTGCTCCTGCGTCGTCTGGTCGTTCACCGAGGGCATCTACAACCGCCTCGTGGACGTGGCCCAGGAACACGGAGCCCTCGTCGGTCGCGACCTGCTCCTCGGCCCCTGCACCGACGAGGGCTACCAGAAGTACGACATCCAGGCCGGCGCCCAGGCCCTGTGGCAGCAGTCGGACCAGGTCAAGGGCGTGGTCCTGGAAACGTTCAAGGAGAACCGCATCGCCGAGCTGGAGCGCGCCTGCGGACGCAAGGCGCAGACCCAGTGGCTGCTCAAGGACATCGACTCGATCGCCGAACGGTGGCGCATCGCCCGCGGCGAGAAGGACGGCACGGAGGCCGCGGGGGCTTCCGCACTCGACAGCGGAATCGACGACCTGCTCGCCAACGCCGGCAACGGGGCAGGCACCGGGGCAGGCAAGGGTGCGGCAGCGACCGGCCGGCAGGACGACACGGTCGACATGGCCAGCCTCCTCGGCGCCGACGCCACCGCCGGCTCCGTCGACCCGGTATCGGTGTCCACCAAGTCCGGTGAGGTGTTCGACCTGTCGAGCATCCTCGACGAACTCAAGTAGAGCGCCTCACCCGTGGACGACTTCGACGCCCGCATCGCCGCAAGCCTCGTGCGGCAGGTTCCGTTCGACGACGGCTGTGACTGCGCGGCGATCCTGAGTGCGGACCGTATCGCGATCTCCCGGCTCCGTGGCCCGGCGCACGCGCGGGCCTCCTGGATCCAGGCGCTCGACCGGGTCGGTCGGTACGTCGGCGAGGCGTCGTCCACCGAGGACAGACGCGAGCGGCTGGAGCACTGCTACCGCAAGCTCGCCGGGTCCGACCTGGTGGACCGCAACAACTTCACCCTGCCCTGACCGTCCCCACACAGACCAGCAGCCCCGCCCGGAACCGGTGACCCGAGCGGGGCTGCTGCCTTCCCACCGAGCCTTCCGAGGGTCCGACCAAGATCAAGCCGCTAGGTAAGACATGGCTTGTGAGTGTGCCCCCGTCATCGTCGCGGAAATGCGTGAGTGGGTCGCCCTCGGCGGCGGCAACAGCGGCTGCTGCGGAAACGCCGCGCACACCTACGGTTTCCACTGCGCGGCCAACCGTGTCTCGGCCTCCGACTACTCCCGCCGCCGTGACCCCGCCGGCCCGAACGCGGTCACGAACTGGAACTACGCGGCGGCCGGCGACTTCGGCCACAGCGGCAAGGCGCACCTGCGCGCCAAGCACGCCGAGCTGCTCGCCCGGCTTCAGGCCAATGATCCGAAGTTGTCGATGATCTGCGAGTTCATCGGCCAGCCGTGGGCGGGTAAGCCCGTCTACTACTGGTTCCGCGGCGACGGCCTGAAGAAGTACACCGGCTCAGGCCACGACACCTGGTCGCACATCTCCTGGTACCGCAGCCGCCTCAACCAGCGCGCCTACCTGTGGGGCGGCGGCGGGTCGACGCCGGCACCTGCGCCGGCCAAGGACGTGACCCCGGCTGCCGGTGCGCCGGCCTACCCCGGTTACGTCCTCGGCTTCGCCCCGAGCAAGTTCGACAAGAATGTGCAGACGTGGCAGGGCCGGATGCAGGCCCGCGGCTGGACCATCGGCGCCGACGGGTTCTTCGGGCAGCAGACCCTCGGCGTGGTCAAGAAGTTCCAGGCCGACAAGAACCTGGGCGTCGACGGGCTCATCGGCCCCAACACGTGGAACGCCGCTTGGTCATCGCCGGTCACCTGAACCGGTAGAGGAGATCGTGACCACAACAGATTCCGGGTCCGGCCTGCTCTCGCCCGCTCGGGTGCAGCGGGTGCAGGAACTTATCGCTGAGGCTGTCGACATCCTCAATGACACGATCGAGGAGCAGATCACGACGCAGAAGCGGTACGCCGTGGCGATCTGCTGCCTGTTCTCCGGCGGCAACGACTCCACCGTCCTGACGCACCTGTTCAGACGCGTCGCCGACTACGCCGTGCACATCAATACCGGCATTGGCATCGACGCGACGCGGACCTTCGTCAGAAACACCTGCGCCGGCTGGAACCTGCCGCTTATCGAGGAACACCCGCCGGCCGGGTCGACCTACGAGGAGCTGGTGATCGACCGGGGGTTTCCCGGGCCGGCGCACCACTGGAAGATGTATACCCGGCTCAAGGAACGCGGCCTGGAAGCCGTGCGGACCAAGCTGGTGCCGTTGCCGTTCAAGCAACGCGTGGTCTACCTCGCCGGCCGCCGCCGGGACGAGTCCCACCGCCGGGCCGCGGTCCCCACCACGGGCCGCAAACGCTCGATCGTGTGGTGCTCACCCCTGGTCAACTGGACCGCTCTGGACATGAACACCTACCGGGCTATGTACGACGTACCCCGCAACCCCGTCGCCGACCTGATCCACATGAGCGGCGAGTGCCTGTGCGGCGCGTTCGCGAAGAAGGGCGAGCTGGACGAGATCGGCACCTGGTTCCCGGAGGTGCGCGAGCATATCGAGGAACTACAGGCCAAGGTCGCCGCCGCCGGCCACCCACCCGAGAGATGCCGGTGGGGGTGGGGCGCCTACCGGCGCAGCGGTGCTCAAGTCAAGCCATCCAAGAGTGGACCACTGTGCAGCTCGTGCGAATTCGCCTTCGAGGGTGACTCGACCGAACTCGCGTAACCTCGCTCGGCTACCCTCGTTATCCAAGGCAGGAACGCAACACCCAGGGGTCCGTCACCGTGTATCTCATCCACGTCACGGGTGCGGTCGCTACGAAGCGGTGACGGACCCCGCCCCATCGGTAGAAGCGGGTGTGAACCCTTTCGATCTCGCCGATAGGACCAACCCCGAACTTCTCGCGCAGCGCGCATACGCCGCCTACGGTGCCTCGGTGGGCTGGAAGAACTACCAGGGCCTGGACATGCCGGCCTGGACCGACCTCGGTACCAGGATCCAGAACGCGTGGCTGGCGGCCACCCTGGAAGTGCTGAAGCTGGTCGCCCGCGACCTCGGGGATGCCGATTAGATGGGCGTGCGCACCAGGATCGACCCCGACTGCCCATACGTGCCCTTCCACGCCGGCCACAGCGAAGACTGTGACCGGAAGGCCCACGTCATGCTGGCACTCGACGTGGCCGCCTGCGTCGAGCCACCTCTGTACCGGGCCATGAAAGGCGATCACTCCCTGTGCGCCCTGGTTCCGTGCGCATACTGCCGCCGGTCGGTGTCGATCCGCTGGTTCTGGAACCAAGGGTGAGCCGGTGAAGGTACTCGCGGTGGACCTCGCCGCCAAGTACAGCGCCGCGGTGACCGTCGACGACCGGTGCCACGTCTCGTTCTGGGTCGACTCGTGGGGCATCACCGAGGACCGGTGGATCAAGCGCATCACCCGGTTCTGGGAAGACGATCACCCTCCCGACGCGCTGGCGATCGAAGACCTCCCGCATGGTGTGCCCTTCATGACCAACACCAAAGCCGTCTGTCGGTTGCAGGGCCGCATCATCGAGCGGATGCACGCCCTGTCCGGCATCGACGACCTGCGCTTCGTCGCGCCCGCGTACTGGCGCCGGCACTTCAACCTGAAGAACGGCTCCGGCGTCGACGCCATGGTCAGAGCGGCCCGCGACAACGGTTTCACACCACCGGATCTGAGCCCGCGCATCGCCCGCGCCGGAGACTCCACGATCGCCAGGAAGGTCGGCACCGACTACTGCTCAGCGTTCCTGATCGGGTTCTGGTTCGTCGAACAGTTCCGCGCCACCGGGCAGAGCATGGACTTCCCCGGCTCCACCCGGGCTTTCGACCCTGTTCCCCGCCGCGCCCGGCGCCCGACCGGCGTCGCTCCACGGAAGGTCACACCCAGTGCCGCGAAAGGCTGACGACTTCGACGCCATCCTGGCCGAGGTCGGCAAGAAGTTCGAGGTCCAGGTCGGGTCACTGTCCACAGTGGTCACCCCTACCGAGGCGTTGACGACCGGCAACCTCGCCATCGACTACCTCACCGGCGTCGGTGGGCTGCCGATCGGCCGGGTCACCGAACTGTACGGGCAGCCGTCGTCGGGCAAGACCACCACCGGGTTGCAGGCCGCCGCTGAGCTTCAACGCCGGCTGATCGCCGCGGGCTCCGACGAACGGATCCTGTACTTCGACTACGAACACGCCCTCGACGACGAGTACGCCGGCTCCCTCGGCCTCGATGTCGAGCACCCCACGTTTCTGCTCGCCCAGCCGTACTGGCTGGAACAGGGTGCAGAAGCCGCCCGGCGCATCATCGCCACCGGCAAGGTCCGGCTGTGCATCTGGGACTCCGTCGCCGAGATGACCCCGAAGTCCACCCTCGACGCCGACTTCGACCGGCGCACCGGCGCCATGGAACGCGCCCGCCAGATCAAGGAGTTGCTCGCCCGGATGACTCCGCTCATCCACGAGAACCGCTGCGCGATGGTGTTCCTCAACCACCTCATGGAGGGCATGGAGATGGGCGGCAGCCGGCCCGGCATGCCACCCCCGGAGACCACCCCCGGCGGCAAGAGCCTCAAGTTCTATGCATCACTGCGCATGAGTTACAAGCAGCAGAAGCAGATCAAGCGGGCCGTCCGCGACGCCCTCACCGGCGAGGTCACCAACCAGACCGTCGCCGTCGACACCGCGGTCAAGGTCACCAAGAACAAGCTCGGCAACCCGTTCCGGCAGGCGACCGTGCGCGTGCGGTTCGGCAAGGGCTTCGACAACACCTGGTCGGCGTTGCAGGTTCTCACCGCCTACAGGCACATCGTGACCTCGGGCGCCTGGTGGTACTTCGACTCCAAGCGGGCCGGCGTCGACCTGTCCCACCCGGACATGACCCGCTCGGGTACTGGCCGCCCCCAGATCCAGGGCGAGGCCGGCGTCCTGGCCTTCGCCGATGAGCATCCCGACTGGCGTGAGCAGCTCGTGAAAGCCGCCGTTCAGGTCATCGCCGACGCGGGCGACACCGAGATCCCCGAGGCCGAACCGGCTGATCCGTTCGGTGAACCACTCATTCTTCAGAGCTAGAAAGGCCCCCATGCGTCGAGTCCTGCTCCTGCTCGCTGCCGGTTTCGCCGGTGCCACTCTGCCGCTGTTCGCCCCCGAGCCGGCCGTGGCCGCCGGCTGCCACCCCAGCTACTCCAACGTCTGCCTGCCCGACGACCGGGACGTGGACTGCTCGGAGATCACCGGCGCCCCGGTCAAGGTCGTCGGCCCCGACGTGTACCGCCTCGACCGCGATAAGGACGGGCTCGGCTGCGAGACCGACGAGGGCGAACCGCAGCCTGACCCGAGCGAGTCCAGCAGCGCCCCGGCCAGCCCGACCAACCCGGCCGGCTTCACCCCCGACGGTTCCTGCACCGAGGCCCAGGCAGGGCTCGACGCGTCCCAGGGCGGCAAGCTGTACGCCTGCCAGCGCGACACCGACGGCACCTACCGGTGGCTGCTGATCACCGCCAACGGTGAGGACGGCGGGAACCTGCCCAAGACCGGCTTCAACGCCAACTACGCCATGGCCGCCGGTGCGCTGCTGCTCGGCGTCGGCGGCGCCGTCCTGTGGTTCGTGCGGGGACGCCGCTACCACTTCGAGGTATGACCGGGATGGACACGGTGAACCCCAACCCGCCGCTCAGTGAGGTGATCAACCGTCCGGTACTGATCGTCCCCGACGACGGCAGCCGGTGGCGGATCATCGGGCGCGTCGTCGGTTACGACGATCTCGGGCGGATGGTCATCCAGCAGTTCCCGACGCCGGCTCACGACGTGTGGAGTGGCATCGTCGATCCGGGTCCGCTGCCCGTCTAGTTCTGCGAGCCCGGGGGCGCATGCTGGTGGCGATGCGTCTCCGGGCTCACCCGTGCCAGCACCGCGTTGTCGAACTCGCTCGCGGTGAACCGCCGAAGCTCCAACGTCTTCCCGATCGCCAGCGAGCACGCGGCAAGCAGGCGCTCGTGACCCATTGCTGCCTCCTCGGTGAGGTATGTCAGCGGCATCGCCCCGCCGAGGTCGTCGGAGACCTGGACGACCCGCATGCAGCCGGCGTCGTCCTTGTAGCACCACGCGTACAGCACCATCTACGGAGCGTAGGACAATCGTGTCGCTGAATGAATACGCTGACCGGATCGGCGTATGGGTGTACCGCCACTTCCCCGCCGAGACCGTCGAGCGGCGTGCGCTCGCCCTGGCCGAGGAGACAGGTGAAGTCGTGCGCTGCGTACTCAAGATGAGCACCGGCGCCCGGGGGACTTCTGAAGAATGGCGCCAAAATCTCATCGAGGAGATCGGCGACACCTTCATCACCCTTCAAGCCCTCGCCGGGCTCGCCGGCATCGACCTCGACGACGCCGTGCGCACCCGCTGGGCCACCGTGGAAGCTCTCGACCCGCGAGCCCGCAGAATCACCCGCCCGATAGCCTGACGCCGATTAATGGGTCATGCCCTACACCGTCGCCCAGATGCGCGCGGAGATGCAGCGCCTCATGGAGGTCATGCTCGAACGCAACCAGGCCTACCTCAAGCGGGAAGCCGAGCTGGAAGAGGCCTACCGGCACCAGCCGTTGCGTCTGCGCATGGAACTGACCAACGACTACCAGCTCAACCGGGCCTCCGGCGCGGCCAAGACCTGCGCCACACTGATCACCGCCCTGGCCACGGCCATCGCCGCGGAAGAGTAACCAGCGCGCTCTCTATCAGCTACATGGCTGAATGCAGACACGCAGGGAAAGGTGTCAATCGACACCCGGAGGAGTGATCCACCTGCGCGAACCCTGGATTGAGGACTCGTTCAGGTCCCATCCTGTAGCTCCCGAACCACCCACCGGTAGGGAGGTTCCGATGTCGCACTGCGACGACTGCCGCAAGGTGACCGTCATCCGCGCCCGCGGGCGCTGCTCACGCTGCTACGGCCGTTACTACACCAGCGGCCGGTTCGAAGTGGTCTGCCCGCAGAGCCGTGCGCGCCACCGCCTGGCCGAGGTCGACGAACGCCTGCGCACCGCGCGGTGCTCCATCTGCGGCCCGGTGAAGGTCACCCGCTGCCGCGACTCGTTCCGCTGCAACACCACCCGCAACGCCCAGAAACGCGCCCTGCGCGCCCGAGCAATGACCGGGAAGGAGTGATCTGCCATGGCCGGGCACCTCAAGCTGAACGTGCGGGAGAAGGCCGACATCTGCTCCTACGCCAACCTGTTCGGCATCGCGGCGACGTTCGTCGGCGTCGCGTTCGACATGCCGTGGCTGCTGCGGTGTTCGTTCGTCATCCCCGGTGTGCTGATCGCCGTCGCGGCCAACGCCCGCCTGTACCTCGCGGCCACCGGACGCATCCCGTTCACTGATGACACCTACACCCGCCTCAGCCGCTTCAACAGCGGCGGCTCCGCCCGCATCGACTGAGGGACTGCCGGCCGGCTGTTTGCGGTAGAAACGGTGTGACCCAATCAATCACCGTGGAAACGATGCGGTCGAAGCTGCTCAGCCTCGACGCGGTCCGCGGCACCCTCGCCGCGACCGAACCGTTGTCCACCTACGAGTTCACCATCGGCAACGAGGTCCGCTTCGAGGTCGACCAGGGGTGGCAGCACGGCATCGACGCCAAGAACCCCACCGACCAGGTCGACGCGCGGATCATCCTCGGCTACCCCGGCGCGGGTTCGCGGGTGTTCCCGCTGTCCAAGGACGCCATGCTCGAAGCGACCTCGGTGTGCGGGCTGACCAAGTCCTACGCCGCCCGCTGCCCCGGCGAACTCCTGGAACCGCAGCTCAACTACTGGTTCCGGACCGGGCTCGGTGAACGCCGCGGGGTGCGCGACTTCCAGCTCCTCGTCGCAGGCGGCACCGGCGCCGCGGTCACCCGCGCGTCGATCAACCCGTTCTCCAATCTGCGGCTGCTCGACGAGGCTCTCGACGGGATCACCCGCCGCTTCGGCGCCAACGAGATCCTCGTGGACTACAAGTTCGTCCACTCGCTGCGCCGTACACACCTGCGGCTGATCATCCCCGAGCGGGTGCGGCAGATGACCGGCACGGGCACCGCTGACGACGCCTGGTCCACCGGCATATCGATCAAGAACAGCCTCACCGGCGACGAACGAACGTCCATCGAGGGCTACCTGTTCCGCTGGTGGTGCACCAACGGGGCGCTCGACACCCGCAACTCCACCGGCGCCTGGACCCGCCGCGGGAACTCCAACCCCGAGGACGTGTACGAGTGGGCACGCGCGACCGTCGATGAGGTGCTCGGCGGGTTGGAGCCGGCCCTCGACGGCGTTCAACAGCTTGTGGACATCCCTGTGGAAGGCGAAGCCAACGACGTGCTCCGCGACGTGTTCACCCACTACCGGGTTCCGGTCCCCGAACGCGCCCGCATCATCGAAAGCCTCGTCGACTCCCACGGCCCGCTGACCATGTACTCGGTCATGAACGCCATCACCGAGGTCGCCAACCGCACCGACATGGACCCGGCGCACATCGACAACCTCATGCGCATGGGCGGCGAACTCGTCCACGACGCCCCGGCCCGGTGCGGCGCCTGCCGTCGCCTTCAGGCGCACTGATCGACGATGATCGAGGTAATCGACGACTTCGCCAACGGCACGAGAACCGTCCGCCTGTGGGAGTTCGGAATCCAGGTAGGCACGGCCGTGCTGACCCGCGTCGACGACCGGCGGTGGCGTTTGGGACGGATCGCGGCCGTCGAGAGCCACCACCGCGCCCGCATCGCGCAATGGATTCAGGAGTGGGCCGAGGAGAACGACCTGCGGCTGGACACGGTGACCCTTGGCTAGGCCGCTGCCCTACATCGCCGCCGAGAACGCCATCCGCAGCTTTGCCTGGGACGACTACGGCATGAACGAGGTCGACTGTGCCCTGCACGACGACCCCGACAGCCAGGAGTGGGTTCCTGCGCTGGCGATCGAGGTCACCCGGGCGATCCTGCGCCATGTCAATTACGGCACGCCACCCGACCTAGCGATACCCGTCGCTGTTGAGTCGGAGTAGCGTCATCGACGGCGGCTCCCACGCCACGCTCCGGGCGCACCGTCGCCCGGTACCGTGCCGGTAGCCCCTGCGGGGTAACCACACACCCGTCCCGTTACCCCTAAGCAACAACGCCCCCGCAGCCTCGCCGGGGGCGTTGTTCATTTCCGACCCGACCCGCCGCCCGCCGTCCGTCCGTGCCGATAGGTCTTTCGAGACCAGCGGAGGGAGGCGGCCCGGCCATGCCACGGATCGTTCACGGCAAGCTCACCGCCAACCAGGCGAAGACCGTCTCGCCGGGAAAGCTTTACACCCAGGCCCGTGTGCTGAACATGGACGGTGCCGACCGGATCTACATCCGCGGCGACGGTCAGGACCCCGCACCGCCGTTCACCGACTGCGAGGTCATCCCCGCCGCCATGGGCTACATCGTGGTCCGGCTGCGCGCCGACAAGGACGGCGACTCCGAGGTCCGGCTGTTCAGCCCCGGCTCGCCCGAGTTCTCCGTCACGTTCATGAGCTAGGAGCCCTGCCGTGACTTCAGACATCGGGTTCTACGGCGGCGGCGCAAGCGGCGGCCCGCGCACGACCACCTACCAGGACAGCAGCGGCAACACCGTGCAGGTCTCGGAGGACAACCCGCTTCCGGTGACCTTCGGCGGCGACATCACCGTCGAGCTGCCCGAAGACTTCGTCATCGATATCAATGGGCAGACGGTCAAGCTCGACGCCGGAACCGTCGTCGGCCTGGCTGCCGGAACCGTCGTCGGTCTGGCCCCGGGTGCGGTGGTCAAGCTCGACGCCACGCAGGTTCCGCTGCCCGTCGACATCGGCGACGACCCGGTCGAGATCGTCGGTACCGTCACCCTCGCCGGCTCCTCCACCGTGGCGCTCGCCGCCGGTACCGAGGTCGACCTGGCCGACGGAGCAACCGTCGCCCTCGCCGCGAACACCAGCGTCGGGCTCGCTGCGGGCGCCACCGTCGCCCTCGCGGCGAACACGAGCGTCAAGGTCACTGCCGACTCGCCGCTGCCGGTCGCGTTCACCGGAACCCCGACCGTGGCCCTGGCCGCCGGTACCACCGTCGGCATCGACGACTCGGTGCCGATCGATGTGGCGATCACCGGGCAGCCGGTCGAGGTCGTCGTCCCCGACGGTGAAACCCTTGCCGTGTCCGGCAATGTGAACATCGCCGGCCCGGTCACGATCAACGACGCCGTACCGGTCGATGTCAACGTCGTCTCCTCGTCGAGTGCCCCCACCGGCCCGACCGAGGTCACCAACCCCGACGGCGAAGCCCTCGAAATCACCGGCATCGTCGACCTGCTCGGCGGGGCCGAGGTCACCATCGCCGGTACCCCCACGGTGGCGCTGGCCACCGGGGGCGTGGTCAAGGTCGACGACAGCACCCCGGTCAAGGTCAACGTCGTGACCTCCGGCACGTCCACAGTGGACGGGTCGGTCACCATCGACGGCCCGGTCGAGATCGACGGCACCGTCGATGTCGCGGGCACGGTCGTCATCGACGACACCAGCCCGGTCGATGTCGCGGTCACCAACCCGGTCGCGATCACCGGCCCGGTCTCGCTGGCTCCGGGCACCACCGTGGATCTCGCCGACGGAGCCGAGGTCACGCTGGCCGACGGCACGACGATCGCGCTGGAAGCCGGAACCACCGTCGCCCTTGCCGCCGGTACCTCGGTCGCCGTGACCGGCACGGTCGGCATCGACGACTCGACCCCGATCGACGTGCACATCGTGTCGGGGTCGACCACCACCACGGTCACGGGCACCGTCGACCTCGCCGACGGAGCCGAGGTGACCCTGGCCGACGGGACCACCGTCGCCCTGGAAGCCGGCACGACCGTCGCGCTCGCCGCCGGTACCTCGGTGGAGGTCAGCGGCGATATCACCATCGACGACTCCACCCCGATCGATGTGGCCGTGACCGGCACCGCGCAGGTCGCCGGCACCGTCGACCTCTCCCCGGGTGCCGAGGTCGCCCTGGCCGCGGGTTCGACCGTTGGTGTGACCGGCGAGGTCACGATCAACGACTCCGTCCCGGTCGACGTGCGGGTCACCAACACCGTCTCGCTGTCCCCGACCGGCAACACCGTGAAGGTCGAGAAGGGCGCCGCCCCGCTTGACGTGAATGTCGTTTCCGGCGGCGGGGGTGGGGGCACATCCGCCGCCGGGGACATCATCACCACCCCGGAAGGCGATGCGCAGCTCGTCAAGGTCGCTGACGGGCTGGAAGTCTCCCTCGCCGACGACACCGAGATCACACTTGCCGACGGAACGTCGGTGTCGCTGGCCGCCGGCACGAGTGTGGCCCTCGCCGCGGGAACCACCGTCGCGGTCACCAACGTGTCCGGTGAGACCCTCGACGTGACCGTCGACGGTGCGGTCACCCTGGCCGCCGGGGCGACCGTCGGCCTGGTCGCCGGCACGACGGTGAAGGTCACCACCGACTCCGCTCTGCCGGTGTCGGTGCAGGGCTCGGTCATGCTGTCGGGCTCCTCGACGGTGCACCTGGCTACCGATGCCACCGTGCACCTGGCCGCCGGCACGACGGTGTCGCTGCTCTACGGCGGCGGCCCGGTCGCCACCGGAAACCCGCTTCCGGTGCAGCTCACCGGCAGCCCGTCGGTGTCGATCACCGGAACCGTTCCGGTGTCGGGCAACGTCGGCATCACCGGCACGCCGGCCGTCACCGTCTCGGGCACCCCGAACGTCACCGTCGCCAACGCATCCATCCCCGTGACGGGCACCGTCGGGATCTCGGGCACCCCGAACGTCAACGTCGCCAACACCCCCGCGGTCACGATCTCCGGAACCCCGACGGTCAACGTCGCGTCCGGTCCCGGGGCGAAGGTCTCCACCGGCGACGGAGACGCCCAACTCGTCGTCGTGCAGAACTACGCCGCGTTCCCCTCCGGCGGCGGATCCGGCTCCGGCGGGTCGGTGGTCACCGGCGACACCGGGCAGAACTTCCAGCTCGTCGGCTCGGCCCGCAAAGAGGTGTCGTTCAGCACTGGCGGCGGCGGTGGCACCACCGGCGCCCTCGACGTGGGCAACTACCGGTACGTGGTGCTGCAACTGAACACCTCGTCGGGCACCACCCAGTGGGCGTGGAGCAACGACAACACCAACTGGTACCCGCTCAACCTGTGGCCGTCGACCGGCAGCGCGCCGGTGGCATCGATGCCGTCCTACGGCGGCGCCGCCGGTGTCACGTTCCAGGGCGTTCTGCCGGGCCGGTACTTCCGGTACACCGCATCGTCGTCGACCACCGGGCTCATCGAGTTCTATACCCAGCCGATGGCCGACCCGGTCCCGTCGGTGACCGTGGCCGACACCGGTCCCGCGGTCGGGGTCGTGTCCACCGGGTCGCCGCGCGCCGGCCTGGTCGGTGCCGCATCGATCAACTACTCGTTCAACCTCCCGTCCGGGGCCGGGGTCACCTACGACTGCTCGAACTACCGGTTCGTGTCGGTCTATCTGTCCTCGACCGGCGGCACCCTCAACTTCCTGGCCGGCAACGACAACTCCGGGTTCGCCACCACCGCGCTGTCGCGCTCGGACGGCACCGGCATCTACACCGCAACCACGGTCAGCAGTCTGCACTCCGGATGCGTGCCCGGCCGGTACTTCCGACTGTTCTCCAACTCGGGGACCTCGGTCGGCACGGTGACCCTGTCGACCCTGCCCGGCGACTCGGCCAACGGAGCGGTCGTCACGACCGGCCGCAACGGCATCACCGTCCAGAGGACCAGCCTGAGCACCAGTCAGGTCCAGTTGGCCAGCTCGTTCTGCTCCTCGGCGACGTTCAAGGCGGCGACAACGAATGCCGGGGTCATCTATCTCGGCCCGACCGGGACGACGACCAACGGATTCCCGTTGTGGCCCGGGGAGACGGCGACGTTGGAGATCTCCGACACCAACCTTGTCTTCGCGACCGCCGCCGTCAACGGCGACGTAGTCAACGTGATCACGATCGGACGGTAACGGGAGATGGCCCAGACCAACGCATCCGGTACCCGAAACACCGCCGGTATCGGCACGGCGATGGCCGATGCCACGGCCAACCCGACCACCACCGGCGCGGCCAGCTACGGCATGGTGTGGAACGGTACGACGTGGGACCGGGTCAAGGGAGCGTCCACGGCCAGCAGCGCCAGCCCGACCGGGGTTCAGGCGGTGAGCCTTGTCGGTTACGACGCTACCGCCACCACGTGGCGGCCGGTCTACATGGACGGCGCCAGCGGTCTGCTGACCACCAACAACCGCAGCGCGATCACGTCGTTCTCCCTGGCCGCCAACGAACTCGGCGCCAGCATCGATACGACGTTCTTCGCATCGATCTGCGTCGCCATCCGGATCATGAACTCGTTCTGCGTGCAGTTCGAGGGCAGCCTCAACAACTCCGACTGGTTCCCGGTCACGATGTGGCACGGCGGCAGCACGACCCTGGTGTCCACGACTCCGCAGTACACCGGCAACACCCACGGATACCGGGCGTGGCAGACCGGCCTGTACTACGGGCCGGCGACCGCGAAGTACTTCCGTATCAACAACAACCCCGGCGGGCAGAGCGGCACCGTCAACGGGCACTACCAGTTGTCGGCCGCCGCGATGCCGCCGCCGCCCACGTCCGGGTCACTGCGGTGCGGCAACGGCCGGGCCACGGTCAACGCCACCTCGAACAACCTGCCCGAGAACTCCTGCCGCTCGGTCACGGTCAAGGCCGCCCGCGCCAACACCAACCCGATCTACATCGGACTGTCCGCACCCGGCACCGGAGGAACAGCCGTCGCCGCGTCGAGCGGCTTCGAACTGTGGGCCGGGGAGACGTTGAGCGTCGATGTCGCCAACACCACCCAGATCCGTTACATCGGAACGAGCGGTGACGCATTCACCTACGTCTGGATCGGGTGAACCATAGATGCCGGCAACGTATGCCACCTCGGTCCCCGTCTCCACGCAGGCGGTCACCCTCGTGTCCCGGACCGTCGTGTCGACGGCCACCCTGACCGTGACCATTTCGTCGATCCCGTCGACGTACCGCCAGTTGCGGGTGCATTGGATGGCGCGCTCGGACAACGCCACCATCTACGCGATGTTCATGCGGATCAACGGCGACACCGGCGCCAACTACCACGGCGTCATCCAGACCCAGAACGTCGCCACCATCACCCCGGCCGGCATGAGCGGATCGGCCTACGCCCGCGTCGGGGTCATCGGCGGCACCACCACGCCGACCGCGTCGGGCCAGTTCGGCACCGGTGTCATCGACTTCCATTCGTGGAACACCGCCAACCCGACCCTCGGCCGGCTCGGCTTCACCTCGGTCTCCCAGTACCACGAGAACGGCTCCAACGCCTACCTCGAACAGGGCGGGTTCTTCTACAACGCCGCCCCGCCGTACACGAGCCTGAGCTTCTACACCGCCAACGCGGCGGTCAGCAGCCAGGCCGGGTCCGAGTTCTCGGTCTACGGTCTGTCCTGAAAACGGACGCCGCGGGCGCCGGCGCCCAGGCCGGCGGTTAACGGGCACGGGCAGGGCTCTCGCCCACCCGGTCAACAACCGGGCATCGCCACCTTTCACATGGTTGCGTCTTGCGCCAAGACGAACTAGGTTTGCCGTCATGACGAACCTCCTTGGCATCGACGTGGCCGACCTTCAGGCCGGCTCCCTGTTCAACGTGACCGTCCGGGCCGACTGGGATCGGGTGTTCGCCGACATCGACGGCGACAACACCTGGTGGGAGGCGTTCACCCACACCGACGACAACGGCGACCAGTGGACCCTGGTCGCCTCGGGCGGCATCGTCGCCGCCGTCGTCCTGCTCGACGCTACATACATGCGCCACGAGTACGGGGCCTTCAGCGCCGCCCTGGAAACCCGCGGGGAGCCCGCGGTCACGGAGTCCGATTTCGAAGACCTGTTCGACATCGAACCGCACGAGGTCGGCGTCATCGGGCCGCAGTTCGGCGAGTTCTACGAGTGCCAGATCCTCGACCGCAACCCGGAACTGTTCGCCGCGAAGGTCGTCGACCTCAACGTGTGCATCGTCGACATCGACGGCAAGTACGGCTTCGCCCTCACCGGTGCCGGCGAAGACCTCTCGTGGGACATCGTGGCCGCCTACATGGCCGTGGGCCAGCTTCCGCCGTTCCAGTTCGCCCGTTCGCTGCCCCGTCGGGCCGACCGCGGCCACACCACCCGGGACAGCGCCATCATCGCCGCCTGCATCCGCACCTGTGAGATGGTGGCCGACGCCGCCCGCAGTGAGGCCGAACGCCTACGTTCCTGGTAGGTGCCGACCCTGCACTTGAACCGCCCCACACGGACGTGGTGGCGGTTCTTTTGCGTCTACCGGCAGGACGTATATCATCGCCGCCATGACTGAGACCAGCAGCGCCACCACTGAGACCTCGTTCGTCGAGATCGACACCATGTTCGAAGACGCCGGGGACGTGGGCGGCGACATCCAGGCCGGACCGTCCTACGAGCGGCGCTGGAAGGCCCGCAACGCCGACGGGACCTGGACGGTGGTGTTGATCTGGACCTACGACGCGGAGGAGGAGGCTGCGGACGGCACCACCCGAACGTGGGTGCAGACGATGGTGGAGGCCGCGGTGTTCACCGACCCGGGCGAGGTGTTCGACACCGTGACCCACTCGGAGATCACCTATTGGGACGGGATGGGCAGTGAGCCCGGTGCCGAGGCCCGCGCGCTGTGCGAGGCACTGACGCTGGAAGACGTGCACGCCGCCGCTGACCTGCTCAACCGCCCGTGACCGCGACCGAGCCTGAACGCGTCTCGGTATGGCGCGGCTGAGGCCGCCTGTCCCCGCCCGTTCGACCCGAGCGCCCCCGTGCAACCCGCACGGGGGCGCTTTCGCGCGCGCCGTCGAGCCTGAACGCGAAAACGGACACCGTGGGCGCCGGCGCTCAGGCCGGCGGTTTACTGGCCATACACGAACCAGGCCCCATCACCGGCGATAACGGACACACGACACCGATGTATTTGTCGTCTTGTGGCAAGACGCATTAGCGTGCCTGCCATGACTGTTTCCCTGTTGAAGAAGGCGCCCGCGGCGCCCGCCCGTCGGCGCTCGTTCGAGCGCGCGGAGTTCCTGTCCGACCTCATCGTGACGGCCGTCGAGCACATGGGTACCGGCTTCATCGGCGCCGACGAGTACGAGATCGACGACGACGACCCCAACCGTTCGTACGCGGTGGTCTACGACCGGTACGAGATGGCCGAGAACGGCGACGACGGCCAGCGGTGGCGCCTGGACATGGACACGATGTCCCACGCGATCGGTCTGATCCGCTCCGCACGCCCCGGGGTCTTCCCCGTGGGCCGCATGCGCGTCTCGCTGGTCAAGGGCGTGCCGAACACCCAGCCGATGGAGTCGGCCCTCGCCAACGTCGAGACGGGGGAGCGGCTCGGTCTGTCCGAGCACAACCGGCGCCGCATCCTCGCCGCCAGTCGCGAGAACGACGGCGGCGAGTTGGACGTGGAAGATGCCCTTGCGATCGCTGAGATCGCCTGTTTCGGATACGCGGTCTACACGTGAACCCGGCGATCGTCGCGGCGCTGTGCATGCTCGGGCTGATCGGCCTCGCGGGCGCGGCGAACCTGTTCATCGCGTTCATGGCGCCGCACGTCAAGGAGCACGGCGACCGCCACTGACCAGCACTTCACAAGGAACCCCGGACGCGTCTTGCGGGTAGACGCGCCGGGGTTCCTGTGTGTACGGTAGCCCGACACAACTCATCTCGGAGGTAGACGCAATGAACCAGAGGCTTGCCCGCAACTACCGCAACGTGCGCCGGGACAACCCGACGTACGGAGCCGCAACCGCACTCGCGGTCGCCCGCCGCATGGACCCTCCGCCGTGGGCCGCCGACCTGGCCTACAACGGCACCGCGTTCGAGGGCACCGTGAACGGCACACGCGTACGCATCGGCGCCGAGGCAGACGAGCCCGACATCTCGTGGCTCGGGACCTTCACCGATGACCCGACCGACGCGATCCCCAACACCCAGGCGGGGCGCGCGTCGTTCGAGTACTTCCGCCCCGAGCCGGGACACCTCATGTCGCAGGGCGAGATTGCGCGCACGCACGGCAAGGCGCGCGCCGCAGATCTCTACGCCGCGCAGTGCGAGGCGATTATCACCATGGCCCTCGCGGAGCAGTCCTACGTGTGGGTGCAGGTGTGCGACGACGACGGGATCGACCTCGGGGAGTCCGGCATCGGCGGCGTCTACATCGACGACACCGTCGACATCCTGTGGTCCGTCGACGATCACGGTCTGATCTCCGAGGCGATCGACGACGCCGCCCGCAACGCCCACGACGACGCCGCCTGACAGACACCAAAGCAGAGAGCAGGAAACCAGCATGGGAACCCGTAAGACCGTCAAGCGCCCCAAGGTGAACACGAACCCGGTTGCCAACCACTACGCCGGCCCGGCCGAGACCATCATCGAGTTCGGCGGCACGAACGCTGACTTCCAGTACCGGGGCGGGCTGATCTCCATCCGCGAGATGCCCGGTGGGCGCATGCGCGTGGAGATCTATCGGACCGACCCGGGTGTTGACGTGGTGGCGCCCCACACGCTCACCGGCGACCAGGCGCACGTCGTGGCCGATGCCCTGACGCGCGCCACCGAGGCGATCGAATCCGGCGCCACCCCGTGGGACCAGTACGACGCCGACCCCAACGACGACCCCAAGGCCGACAACGCCGGGTACGTC
>JACCDR011590641.1_pt1 | contig 32950 bp, 34 predicted proteins | sample 7446431 | NCBI WGS metagenome assembly JACCDR01 (sample SAMN15323443, study PRJNA562643) | freshwater metagenome | isolation source: river surface water | place: USA:Blue River Watershed | collected 2017-08-17
GTCGAGAAGGCCGAGACCTGCGCGACGGAGGCCGAACTGGACGGGTTCCTGAACGGCTTCGCGCTGACCAGACGAGAGCCGCCGCGCGAGGTCGTCGAGGCGGTCGCAAGGCGCCGCGCTGAACTGAGGAAGGGGATGAAATGAGCAGGCATTCGTTCGACCCGAAAGTGGCCGAAGTGGTGGGGCTGAACGCGGCCGTGATCTACCAGAACATCGTCTGGTGGTGCGAGAAAAACGCCGCGAATGCCGAGAATTTCCGCGATGGCGCGCACTGGACCTACAACAGCGTTCGGGCCTACTGCGAGTTGTTTCCCTACCTCAGCGAAAAGCAGATCAGGACCGCGCTCGACCTGCTGGAGCAGGAAGGGATCATCCGGTCGGGGAACTTCAACAAGGACAGGCGCGACAGGACCAAATGGTATTGCCCCACAGGGCGATTTGATTTGCCCTACAGGGCAAAGACATCTGCCCATCAGGGCGAACCATTACCAGATAGTAAACCAGATCATAAACCAGATAGTAAACCTACGCGCGAGGCTGACGCCTCGGCGGACCTTTTCTCAGACAATCAGAACGTCAGGGAAGAACGACCACCCGTCTCTCAGCAACCACCGCCAGAGGACGCATTCGAGACGTTCTGGAAACTCTATCCCCCCTGCCCTCGGAAAACGAGCAAGCCAGCCGCGCGCGAGGCGTTCTGGAAGATCGTCAGGGGCAAGCACGGCAAGATCGGCAGGACGGCGCCAGAGGTCATCATCGAGGGCATCCGGCAGAAGCGCGGGCTCGGGTCGGACCCGTCCTACTACCCGCTGCCGACGACGTGGCTCAACGGCGAGCGGTGGGCGGTCGAGGATGAACCAAAGGCACCACCGCAGCGCACGGCCCTGCGCGGGATGCCGATCGGCTGGCAGGTGGAGCGGTGATGTATCAGGTTCACGTTGGCGACTGCCTCGCGTCCCTGCGGGCGATGGAGCCGGGAAGCGTCCACACCTGCATCACGTCGCCACCCTACTTCGGGCTGCGGGATTATGGGCACGACGGGCAGATCGGGCTTGAGGACACGCCAGAGGCGTACGTCGCGCGGCTAGTCGAGGTGTTCCGCGAAGTGCGGCGCGTGCTGCGGGATGATGGGACGCTGTGGCTGAATTTGGGGGATAGTTATGCGAACGATGGCAAGTGGGGCGGTTCGTCAGGCGGCAAGCATGTCACCGCCCTGCATGGCGACACAAGCATCGGTCGCGGCAAGAAAACGACCGGACTAAAACCCAAAGACCTGATCGGCATCCCGTGGCGCGTTGCCTTCGCCCTACAGGCGGACGGCTGGTATCTGCGGCAGGAAATCATCTGGCACAAGCCGAACCCCATGCCGGAAAGCGTGCGCGACCGGTTCACGAAGGCGCATGAACAGTTGTTCCTGCTGTCCAAGTCGCCCCGGTATTACTTCGATCAGGAGGCGGTGAAGGAGCCTGCCGTTTGCACAGAGCCTTTTCGGTTTGTTGATGGCGGCGCAGACAAGCAACGCGGCCACTCACGCCGCCACGCAGGCTTCAACGGCCGCTATGCCGCCAAGATCGCATCTGAGGGGGTGCCGACGCATCGCAACCGCCGTTCCGTTTGGACCGTCACGACCAAGCCCTTCAGTGGCGCGCATTTCGCGACGTTCCCCCCTGACCTGATCGAGCCGTGCGTTCTGGCAGGGTGCCCTGTCGGCAGCACAGTGCTCGACCCCTTTGGAGGCAGCGGCACGACGGCAGGCGTTGCGGTCAAGCATGGGCGCAATGCCGTCCTGTGCGAACTGAACCCGGAATACGCCGCGCTGATCCCTGACCGGGTGGCGAGCATCGCCGGATCACTGTTTGCGAGGGCAGCAGAATGAGAGACACGCGCAACGACTTACCGCCGCATTCGGTCGAGGCGGAACAGGCGCTGCTCGGGGCCATCCTGACCAACAACGACGCCGCGACCAAGGTGGCCGACATCCTGCGGCCCGAGCATTTTTTCGACCCGGTTCACGCGGACATCTACCGCACCGCGCTCGGCCGGATCACGAAGGGACACATCGCATCGCCCGTCACGCTCAAGACCGCTCTGGAGGCGCACGAAGGCCTCGCACAGCTTGGCGGCGGGCAATACCTGATGCGGCTGGCAGGCTCGGCCATCTCGTCCTTCGCTGTCGCCGACTATGCGCGCCTCGTCGTCGGCGAGTGGGTCAAGCGGCAACTCCTGGGGCTCATGGAGACGGCCCGCAGCGGCATGATGGCCGAACCCGTGTCGGAGGTCATCCTGCGGCTCCAGCACGGGCTCTACGCGCTGCCACAGGCCGAGGACGGGGAAAGCAGCATCAGCCTCGTGCGCGCCATGACAGACGCCGTGATGCAGGCCAATGAGGCGTATCAGGGCAAGGCCAAGTTTCTCGCCACGGGCATTCCGTCTCTGGACCGGATCATCAAGGGCCTGGCGCCCGGGGATCTGATGGTCCTCGGCGGTGCGACCTCGATGGGCAAGACGGCAACCGCGCTGGAGATCGCCTACAACGCGGGCGCCAAGGGCAACCCCGTCGCCTTCGTGTCGCTGGAGATGACGCCGCAGCAGCTTGCCACGCGCCTCGCCTCGCGCAACAGCCGCGTGGCCTATGCCGAACTGCGCGACGCCGCGCAGATGGACGAGGCCACGTTCCGCAAATGGGTCGAGGGGGCGCGCACGCTGGAGCCTGTCGGCATCAGGATCATCCCGCGCCACATCCGCGACATCCCTGCCATCCACGCGGCCGCCAAGCGCGCGCAGGCCGAGATGGGAAAGCCGCTGTCCCTGATCGTGGTCGACTATGCCCAGCTCGTGCGGGGCCAGGGCAAGACGCGCTATGAGCAGATGACCGAGGTCAGCATCGGCCTCAAGACGCTCGGAGGGATGCTGGACTGCCCGGTGATCGGCCTCGTCCAGTTGAGCCGGGACATCGGGTTCCGCGAGGACAAGCGGCCGCAACTGTCGGACATCAAGGAAACCGGGCAATTCGAGAACGATGCCGATCAGGTCGTGTTCTGCCACCGCGAGGAGTATTGGCTGCGCCGATCATCGCCCAAGGTCAGCAAGGACGGGACGGTCAGCGCCGAGGCGATAGCCGATCATCAGGCCATGATCGCCCGCCACGCGAACAAGATGGAACTGATCGTGCGCAAGAACCGGCACGGGCGCCTTGCCACGGCAGAGGTGGGATTTCACGACGCGACGAATAGGTTCTGGTCTCTGGAGCCGTGGACAGATGGCGAGCAGGAGGGCCTTGAATGATCCCCCACACTGACATGGTGCGTTTGGTGTTCTGACGTGCTATTTGGTGCGCATGGACCTCAGCGGATACCTTGCCCTCCTCGAATACGAACTGGCGCTCCTCGACGCCGAGGATGACCTTCTGTCGTTTGCGCAGGTCACGATGCCCGACCCGCGGGACATGGATAACCCGCACAAGAGCCTCTACCAGCCTGCGCGCCACCACCGCTGGATGGCCGACATGATGATGCGGGTGGAGCAGGGGCTTGAGCAGAAGGTCATCCTCAACCTCCCCCCGCGCCACGGCAAGAGCGAGCTCTGCACCAAGCGGTTCGCGGCCTGGTATATGGGCCGGCACCCCGAAAAAGACATCATCATCGCCACCTACAACGAGAACTTCGCGGCCGACTTCTCGAAGGAGGTTCGGGAAATCCTGAACAGCCCGCGGTTCACGCAGGTGTTTCCGTCGTTCCAGATCACGCAGCAATCCGACGAGCGGCTGAAAAACAGCGCCGGCGGGGATATGTTCTTCCTTGGACGGCGTTCATCGACCACCGGCCGCGGCGCCGACCTGATCCTCGTCGACGACCCCACCAAGGACGACAAGGAGGTCCGCTACGCCGCATTCCGCGAGGACTGCTGGCAATGGTTCACGCAGACCCTGCTATCGCGGCGGCACAACGACAAGGCCGCGCTGGTGATGGCGCAGACCCGGTGGAACGACGACGACATCGTGGGGCGCATCACAGACCCGACAAACCCCGCCTATTCGCCGCGCTTTGCATCCGGCTTCAAGATCATCTCGCTGCCAGCATTCGCCGAGGAAGGCGACCCGCTCGGCCGAAAGCCTGGCGAGCCCCTGTGGCCGGAGAAGTTCGGCTCCCGCTATCTGGAGGAGATGCGCGAGGCCAACCCGCTCGCCTTCTCTGCCCTCTACCAGTGCAACCCGACGCCAGACGACGGGGTGTATTTCGGCTCGTCGGACATCAAGGAATACGGCGAGGGCGAACTGCCGGACAACCTGCGCATCTACGTCGTCTCCGACCACGCTGTCGCCACGAAGGAGATCAACGACCCGTCCTGCCTCGTCCCGTTCGGCATCGACGCGCACGGCAACGCCTGGATACTGCCGGATGTGGTCTGGAAGCGCATGAACGGTGGCCAGACCGTCGACGAGATGCTGGGCCTCATCAAGTCGCGCCGCCCGATCCGCTGGTTTGCGGAAAAGGGGCAAATCTCCAAGGCGCTCAAGCCGTTCCTGATGAAGCGGATGCAGGAAGAAGGGCTCTACTGCCCGATCGAAGAGGTGCAGCCCGTCGGTGACAAGGTGCAGCGCGCCACATCAGGCCGCGCCCGCGCCGCGCAAGGCAAGATCCTCTTTCCGCGCTTCGCCCCATGGTGGGCCCGCGCCAAATCGGAACTGCTGAAATTCCCGAACGCGCGGCACGACGATTTCGTCGACTGCGTGTCCATGATCGGCCTGAAACTGGCCGCCCTCGTCTCCCCGGGGCGCATGATGACGCGCACAGAGGCTGGGCCGGGCACCTTCGGGCACATGCTGCAACAATTCAAGCGGGCTGACGCGGAAGCCGAGTTTGCCAACGAGCGAAAGGGATGGTGATGGAAGTCGACGAGAGCAAGATCAGCGACGCCCGCCGGCAGTTGGTCAAAGAACTGTGCGATATGGTCAAGGACGACCGCGACTACTGGGACTATGCGTTCAAGCGCATGAAGCAGTGGCGGAAATTCGCCCGCGGCCTGCAATGGCCCGGGATGGACAAGAAGGAACTGGGCGACGCAGACAGGCCCTATGTGGCCAACGTCACCATGCGCCACCTCAAGCAGCGCACGGCCTCCATCTATGCCAAGAACCCGAACTATATGTGGCGCCGCAAGAAGCGCATCACGTCGACGGCATGGGACGGCACTGCCAAGCAGCTCATGGTGGCGCAGCGGGTTGTCCAGGCCGGGGCCGACCTGACCGGCCGCTACAACGCGATCTTGCAGGATGCCATACGGACCCGCCAGGAGGCGGAGACCATTGGCAAGGTGGGCGAGACGCTGACCTGCCTCTACAGCTACTTCATCGCCGAGCAAACGCCGCCGGCGAAGATGATGGCGAAGAAGGCCGTGCTGACCTCGCTGACCTGCGGCGTGGCCTACTTCAAGCAGACCTTTCAGCGCGTCCTCGACCACTCCCCCGAGACCGCCCGGGCCATCTCTGACGCATCGGACCAGTTGCAGAAGATCGAGCGGCTGGCCCACGAGATGATGGAGGGCGAACTGACGCCCGAGAGCGCGGATGCCGAGCAACTGCGGCTGATGATCCAGAGCCTTGAGAGCCAGCCAAAGATCGTTCTGCGCGAGGGGCTTGCGCTGCACTATCCAGACCCGACAAACATCATCCCCGACAAGAACATGACCTATCTGCCCGGCTTCGTCGGCTGCGGCCATGTGACCGAGCAGTATTGCCTGACGCCCGAGCAGGTCGAGGAGACCTATGGCGTGGACATCTCGTCCTGCTACACCGGCTACCGCGGCAGCGAGGTGCGATCGGCGGCCAAGGGCGTCACTGGTTCCGACGACCGCGATACCGCGCGTGTCTGGGAAATCTGGGACATGCGGTCGAACCTGGTCTATGTCGTGTGCGACGGGTATCCCGACTTCCTCGTCGAGCCATCAGCGCCGCTCACCTACACCGATCGGTTCTACCCGTGGTTCACCTATGCCCCCAACGCGACGGACGACGATGCCGACCCGTTCCCGCCGTCCGATGTCGAGTTGATGCAGACCCAGCAGGAAGAGATCAACCGCGCCGGTGAAGGTCTGCGCGACCACCGCTATGCGGCCCGGCCCGGCTGGGTTCTCGGATCGTCGATCAACGAGGAGGACGCGACCAAGCTGCGGCTCCGCAAGGCGCACGAGATCATCTCGCTCAACTCGCTCGGCACCGACGAGGACGTGGCCAAGAAGTTCCAGCAATGGCCGACCATCGGCATCGACATGAACCTCTACAGCACGTCGCCCGCGTTCGCCGACATCATGCGCTCTGTCGGATCGCAGGAGGCCAACCTGGGCGGCACGTCCAACTCGACGGCGACAGAGGCCTCCGTGGCGGAAAGCTCGCGTCAGTCGGCTCTGGCAAGCGCGATCGACGAGTTCGACGACCTCCTCAACGAGATGGCGCGCGCCGGCGGGCAAATCCTCTTGCAGGAAATGTCGGCCGAAAAGGTCATGGAGATCGTCGGCCCAGGCGCGCTCTGGCCACAGCAGGACCGCCAGAAGATTGCCGAGGAAATCCACCTCGAAGCCATCGCCGGATCGTCTGGCCGTCCCAACCAGGCGCAGCAGGTGGCGGTGATGGAGCGGGTCTATCCGCTCATGTTCCAGATGCCGGGCATCAAGCCTGAAAAGCTGCTCCAGCACGCGATCAAGGTTCTCGATGACACTGCCGTTTACGAGGACTGGATCGACATGGACCTCCTGCCGATCACCATGATTGCAGGTGCCTCTGGTGCGCCGGGGAACGGCGAGCAGAACCCGTCCGGCAACGCAGACAGCGACCCCAACGCCCAAGGTCAGGAAGGCCAGAACAACGCGCCGCGCCCGCCGGGAAGGCAGCCGGGGCAAGTCGGGCCGGGGCAGGCCGGGTTCGGAATGCAGCGGCAGACCGGGCCGGCGCCTCTGGCGCAATAGACCCTCTTGGTGCTTCTGGTGTTTCGTGATAACTGCGTCAGTGTGACACCCAGAGGGACGACATGACGCAGGACAGCGCCAACGCGACGACGGACAGCACAGGGACCGCAGACGCCTCTCAGGCCGGTGCGGCGGCAGAAGCGACATCCTCGCCAGATGTGACGGAAAGCGCCCCCTCGTCCGGGGCGGCGGAACACGGGGAACCCTCGGTCCAATCGCGGATCGTCGAGGACTTCGTGAAGGCATTCGGTGACGGATCGGAGGAAACGGCTGCGGCCCCCCCCGGCGAGAAACCTGCCTCCGCGCAAGATCAGGCACAAGCCTCAGACCAGCCGGACGCCGACCAGAAAGTCGCGGCCGACGACAACAGTGACGACGACAAGTTTCGGATTTCCGACGATGTGTTCAAGGCTCTGCCGCAAGGCGTCAAGCAGCGCATCGGCCACCTGAACGCGACAGCCAAGAAGGCGAAGCGCGATCTGGCAGAGGCAACCGGGAAGCTCGAAACCGCGAAGCCGGTCATCGAACGGATGCGTCAACTTGAGACCTTCGTTCAGGAGAACCGGATCGACCCCAAGAACCTCGGCGCGGCCTTCGGCATGATGGCCAAGATGGCGAGGGGTGATTACCAAGGGTTCCTTTCCGACATCCAGCCGTGGGTCAAAGCGGCGCAGATGGCGGCAGGCGAAGCCATTCACCCCGATCTGCAAGCCCAGGTCGACAACGGGGACATGACCGAGGCGGTGGCCCGCAGGGTCACGGCGGATCGTCTCAAGGCGGCCCGCGTCGAGCATGACAACCGCGCTCTTCTCGCCCGGCAGAAACCTGAGGCTGACACCCGCACGCGCCAAGGCAACGTGCAGGCAATCCTCAAGGTCGTCACTGACCGCGAAGCTGAACTGATGGCCGACCCCGACTTTGCCTCCCTGCGCCCCGTCGTCAGGCAGCAGATGGAATTTGCGCTCAAGCGGGGCGTCCCGCAGACGAGCGAGGCCGCCCTCGCTCTGGTCAACGATGCGTTCGCGCTTGCCAAGGCAATGCGACCGGCACCCGTTGTCCCCCAGAGGGCTTCCATCCCGCAGCCTGGCGCCTCCCAGATGGATCGAGGCCGACCCAAGCCGAAGTCGACGAAGGAGGCCATCGTGGCCGGACTTCTCGGGCTGCAAGACGGCCTCTGACAAGAGGTAAACCATCATGTCGATGGAAGGCTTTAGCGCGCAACAGGTCACGCACGCGCTTGCAACCGGGCTGGACCACTACGTCCGCGGCCCGCTTTTCAACTCGGGCATCCAAGAGAAGCCCGTTCTGGCCAAGTTCGAGGACAAGGCCAAGACCTTCACCGGCGGCAACGAGAACATCTCGATCGGTGTGAAGTTCGACACCGGCGCCGATGGCGTCAACGATGGCGTGACCGGGTTCAGCCATACCGACACGGTGCAATTCTACAACCCCGGCAAGGGCGTTCGCGCGGCCTATGTCTGGCGCGAGCATCACATCGGCATGACGCTCTCGGAAACCGAGTTGAAGCGCCATGGGATCCTTGTCGGCGACGAGTTCGCGCCGCTCAAGCGTGGCCGGGGCGACAGGGGGCTGGAGGTTCTGGCCAACGTCGCGGACGAGGCCATCGCCGACTTCTCCGAGCAGTATGCCAAGACGATGAACGCCCTCGTCTGGGGCGACGGCACCGCCGACACCTCGGCGCTGCACGGGCTGCGGTCGTTCATCCTCGACATCCCCACCATCGGGACCGTGGGCGGGCTGGCCAACGCCTCCTATCCGAAGTGGCGGAACCGGGCCTACACCGCCTCGTTTGCCGCGCACGCTTCCTACGATGCGACCTATGGCGGCAACAAGATCACCTCGGCGGCGACCAACGGCGGCGTGCTGTTGCAGAAGCTGCAAGAGGAGTTCCGGCAGCTTCGTCGCTACGGCGGCAAGCCCGACACCTTCGTCTGCGGGTCGGACTTCCTGGAGGCGATGGAAACCGAAATGCGCGCCAACGGCCAGTATGCGCAGACCGGCTTCACGACGAAGCAGGACGGGTCGATGGGCGAGATGTATTTCAAGAACGTCAAGGTGGAATACGACCCCACCCTCGACGATCTTGGCCGGGCGAAATACGCCTACATCTGGGATTCCGCCGACATCTACCTCTACGCGCTCGAAGGTGACTGGCGGCGTCAGCGGACCCCCGCGCGCCCCTACAACGAGTTCACCTTCCACCAGTCGCTGCTCTGCACCGGGCAGATGGTCGCGCGCCGCCGCAACTCGGCGCTCGTCATGGAGATCAACTGATCTTCCCCACAGGGGGCCGCGATGGCCCCCTGCCACCCCTGCTGGAGGAAACCATGCAGCTTGACCTGATCGAATGCACCGTGACGCTCAACGAAAAGGGCGCAACCAACATGACGACCGTGGTGAAGGCCGGGCCCGACGCGATCACGGCGCCCGAGGCGTTCATCCTGATGAACCTGCACCCGCCTTCCGGTGGCAGCGAGAACGTCCACGAGACGACCCTGCGCGACATCCGTGTGGTTGGCACGGTCGATCGGGACCGGAACGCCGAGATGACCCGCTTGCGCGAGAAGTATGGCGCCCGGATCGTTGGCGCGCTGCTGCCGTCGGGTCTGCGGATGCCGCAGAAGATCAGCGACATCGACATCCCCGTGGAGGCCTTCGCCAAGGTCAAGAAGGACGGTCCCGTCAAACTCGACCACAAGGGCAAGATGGACCTCGCCACGCAGCTCTTCGAGATCGGCGTGATGATCCCCCAGGACGCCACGGACGACGACCTCGCCAAGCTCGCCAAGGAGCATGGCTTGAAGGTGAAAGAGGCGGCCTGACATGCGCAGCGGCGTCGCCCTTTCCACGCTGGTCAGCGAGGTTCTGATCGAGGCCGGCATGTCGACCGAGACGAACCACGCGACGCAGATGTCGCCGCGGATCAAGCAGTTGCTGGCCCGCACGCAGCGACTGCTTCTGCGCGAGTTCGACTGGCCGACCATTTCCGGCTATGAGCAGACCGTGACCGTGACGGGCGACGCCAGCACCGCAACGCTGCCGTCCAACATCGACTTCACCTCCATCAATTCCGTGCATGTGCTGTTCGGCGACCAGTGGCTGCCCGTCCTCTACGGCATCGGCCCGGCCGAGCGGTCGATCTACAAGTCGACCCAGCGCGCGACCCCGATCCGCAAATGGGAGATCGTCACCGGCGGCAGCACGTTCGAGGTCTGGCCCATCGGCAGCGAGGACCAGAGCCTCCTGTTCCAAGGCAGCAAGTCGCTCGGCGCGTTCTCCAGCGACAGCGACACCTGCACGCTCGACGCCGACGTTCTCGTTCTGCGCGTGGCCGCGGAACTGCTTGGCCGGGACCGCAAGGAGGACGCCGCTCTCAAGATGAAGACGGCGAAGGATCTGGCCAACAGCCTCATCAAGAGACAGCGGCAGTCGCGCGCGGCGCCGATCCCGCAAGGCCGCCGGCCGCAGGAATATCTCCGACCCGGGATCGACTATATCCCGCCAACGGGGTGAGGCATGGCCTACTACATCATCGAGAGCTTCAATTCCGGTCTGGACCTTCGGCGGTCGCGCGAGGTCGCAGCCATCGGGTCGCTCCGCGTCCTGCGCAACGCCTTCATCAATTCGGGCGGCGAGATCGAGAAGCGCAAGGCCTTCGTGGTGCAGGAGGAACTGACCGACTACGGCCAGAACGCCAACTACAAGAACAGCATCACCGGGCCCCATCAACTGCCCGGGCGCTCCGTCACGGTGTTCTTCACGCATCGGCACAACTCGCTGCCCGGCGCTCCGTTCACCCCTGGCCTGGGCACCATTTCCGAAATTCTGACGCTTGCCGTCGGGCCTGCCACGGTGCGGGTCTGGGCAACCAAGTCGCTGGTGTCGCGGACGGACTTTGGCGGGCTGCAATGCACCTCCAGCGACAGCGTGTATGAGGCGGGCGCCTACATCGTCCGGCAATTCCTCAAGACGACTGGCGCCATCACGAAACAGCACATCGACTACACCATCGGGGTCTTGGGCGAGCCGACGACGGAAACCGCGGTCACGGCCAACGATGGCCACGAATATCAGATCATGCTGGGCAACAAGGGCTACAGCGTGCAGGACGACACGTTCTATGTCTCCGCCATCGGCGATCCGACCGACATGACGGGCACGGGTTCCGCCACGGTCAACGGCGCGGGCAACGGGTTTCCGGTGGGCGACTACACCGCGCTCGGCGAATACTTCGGCGAGTTGGCCGTGTTCGGCCGCCGGGGCGTGCAATTCTACAGCGTCTCGTCCGACCCCGCGGCGACGCAATATAACCGGACAATCCAGATCACGCTGGCGGCCCCCCGCACGATCACCAGCTACGGCGCGGGCGACATCATCTACCTGGCGCGCGACGGCATCCGCTCCTTGCAGGCACGTGATTCGTCAAACTTCGCGCAGGTCAACGACGTGGGCTCGCCCATCGACAGCCTGATCCAAGCCGAACTGGCCTACGATGCCACCGCAACCGAGTATGCGGGCACCATCGCGGGCGTGAACGATGGGGCGTTCTACAATCTCGCCAAGGGCATCATCCTCAACGAGAACGGCCAATACTGGCTTGCGCTCAAGGACAAGATTTACGTCCTCTCGCGGCACCCGGCTGCCAAGGTTCTCGCGTGGTCGATCTACGACATGCCGACCCCGGACCCTGCCAACGTCGACGCGACCAATATCGGCACGCGCAAGAGCGTCTGGATGGCGGACGCCTGCCCGATCGGCGACACAATCATGTTCCGCAATTTTGCGGATGAAATCTACGTTTACGGCGGGGAGACGACCGAGGAGTATGACGCTTCCGAGGTCGAGGTCATCACGCCCTACATCGACATGGGCATCCCCGAGGATCACAAGCACTTCACCGGCATCAGTCTCGTGTGCCAGGGGACATGGACGGTGCAGGTGTCCACCACGGTCACGGACGACCAGGAGACCTATAACTGGGAGACCGTCGCCACGGTGAGCCAGCCGACGCGCGGGCTGGCGCGGGTGTCGTTCCAGTCCTACGGGCAGCAGATTGCCATCAGGCTGGTGTCGACGAGCGCGGTTGCTGCCAAGGTGGCGCAGATCAGTGTCATCTACGAGAAGTCGTCGGCGCGATGATCCGGTTCGGGGCGACATGGGCGGAAGCGGAACACGTCCTTGCAAACCCGAACGCGCATTCGGCCAGAGAGATCGCGGCCAGCGGAATGACGCCTCTGGAGCTGACTGACAGGCTCGCGCGCAAGCAATTCACCTGGGTCGCCTACCATGACGAAGCGCCCTGCGCCTTCTGGGGGGCATATCAGCAGGCGCCCGGCCTATGGGCTCTGTTCGGCTTCGGGACTGCGGATTGGCGCAAGGTCTGGAGGCAGGTGACTTTGGTGTCAGCGCGCGATATGATGAAGCGTGTCCTCGACGCTGGAGCGGTGCGCGCCGACTGCCTGTCCCTCGCAGAGAACGAAGAGGTCCACAAATGGCTGCGGTTCCTGGGGGCCACAGTCGCCACCGACAAGCCCGGTGCGGGCGCGAACGGTGAGAACCTGATCCTGTTCACATGGCTGAGGCCCCCCGATGTGCTTTGACCCCCCCGCGCCCGAGGTCGACACCTCCTACACCGACTGGCAGAAAGAGCAGAACGACGCGGCGCGGGCCGAGGAGGAGGCGCGGCAGGCCGAGATCAATTCGGGCCTGAGCCAGGTGGAGGCGATCTTCGAGGGTGGCACATACACGCCGCTGAACCCGACCGACGCGACAACCCCGGTCCAGCCCGTGACCTATGGCGGGATGCAGCCCTACCTCGATCAGCGAGAGCAGGCGCAGATGGACTTCTACATGCCGCAGCTTGACCAGCAGTTTCAGGACACCACGCGCGACCTGACCTTTGCGCTGAACGACGCGGGCCTGCTCACCTCGTCCGTGGCGGGCGACCGGCAGGCCGACCTGACCGAGGGTTACGCGCTGGAGGAGGGCAAGATCCTCGCCGACATCGCCTCGGACATCGCCGGTCAGACGACGATGATGAACCAGCAGCGGTCCAGCATCGAGAACAGCCTGCGCGCCTCGGGGGACCAGACGGCGGCAATCGACCAGTCGCTCGCGTCCATGGACAGTTTCGCGCAGGATGCGCCGACGCTTGATCCTCTCGCCCCCCTCTTCACCAGCATCCTGCAAGGCATCGGCGCCGGGTATCAGGGCTACCAGACGGGCTCGACCGTCCGGTCGACCCGCCCGCAGCCTCTGACCACCTCCTACGGAAGGAACGTCGGCTGATGTGCATCGGACCTGAAATCGCGGCGCTCGCATCGGCAATCGGCCCCTCGCTTCTGGCGGCAGCCCCTGGCACGGCCATGGCGGCGGCTGGCGCGCTCTACAACAACCAGGCGCAGAACGCGGCCATCGAGAGGCAGAACGAGGAGACCCAGCGCATCATCGAGATGGAGCGGCTGGCCAAGGAAGCCGAGACGATGCGGCAGAACACATGGGCCGATCAGCAGCAGGCGCGCACGATGGCCGCGCTGGATGTGGTCGACCCGACGGCGACGGCGGCCCGCATCGACGAGCGCGCCTCGGCCCCGGACAATGCCATTGTCGGGGCGGCTGACAACTACGCGCTGCCGACGCTGCAAGGGCAGATCACGACATCGCCGACGGGTCAGGAGATTGGCCAGAGCGTTGAGGAGGCCGTTTCGCGGGCGACCGACCTGCTCAAGGCCTACTCGACCCTGAGCGAAGGCCGCACGACCATGGGCGAGAACCAGGACGAATTGGTCCGCATGGGCACGGAGAACGCGCAGACGGGCAGTTTCCGCAACGCCTCGGCCGCCATTGCCGGACAGGAGACGATGCTGCCGATCCCGACAGTAACGCCGGGCGACAGCATCCTCGGCGACCTTCTGCTCCTCGGCGGGCAGATGGCAGCGGGCATCGGCGGCAAGATGGTCGGAGGTCGGGCCCCTGTGCCGACGCGCACGGCGCCGCTGCCGACCGACCCGGCGTCGATCTTTGGTCAACCCTTGGTCTGGTGAAGGAGAGAGACATGGCACTGATGCAAGATGCGGGTGGCGGTGTCGGCGGGCCCGGGCTGGCTGACCTGCTGATGCAATACATGGACCGGGCCGCAATCCCGGTGCGCGCGCCGCAATACCCCGGTGGGATGCCGCCGATGATCCAGCCCGACCAGATGCGGATGCTCTGGGATCTGTATCATCGCGCAGATCAGGCCAACCCGGCTGCCGGGCAGCGACTGTATCGCCCCATCACGCAGTTGACCGGAGATTTCTGACATGCAGGGCTCGCTCTACGCCAACCCCATGTTCGCGCAGTCCCTTGCGGGGCTTGTCGGCCAGTTCATCGGCGACCCGACGGCGGCGGCGCAGCGCGAGTTGATGGCATCCGAGGCGCTTCTGAACAACCAGACAGCGCAGTATCGGGACGCCATCGGGCAGACGGGCCTTGAGGGCGACCTTGCGTCGATGATGATCCGTGCGCTGCAAGCCGGGCCGGACTATTCCAACAACGCGCCCGAGATCGGCCAGGCGGCGATGGGGTTCGAGGCCTATGGCCGCGGGTCTCTGGGGCAAATGGTGGCGGATGCGATCACCGCCGCGCCACAGCCCGCCATGCAGCCCGCGCCGCAGGCCGCCCCCGCGATGCCCGCGGCGATGCCAGCCGCCATGCCGACGCTTCCGCCCGGGCCGCCATTGCGCGCCGCCGCCGTGATGCCCGACCCGAACCAGCAAGCCGTCCTGATGGAAGCGCGGAACGCCATTGCCGCCGGGCGCGATCCGGCTCTGGTTGCATCGCGGCTGCGGGCAATGGGCATCGACCCGAACCTTCTGGGAGGCTGACATGGCTGACATCAACGGCACCGGCATGGGCGCGTCCCTGTCCGACCTCATGCTGCAATACCTGGCGCAGACCAACCCACAGATGCGGTCTGACGCGATGGGCTACTACAACCCCGCCTCGCCCTTGTATCAGCAGCCCTACGGCGACCCTGACGCATGGATGCTGCCGCCGGGGTTCTTCCAAATGCCCAGCGTCGCGCCGCCGCCGATGAGGCTGCCGAACCCGGGGGTCTCGGCCTGACGTGGGCCTCTTTGATGACATCCCGATCACGGGGTTCCCTGCGCAGCCCGCCACGGTAGCGCCGCCCCTGCCGCCGCCAGCGATCCCGTTCGGCGCCTATACCCTGCCGCCCCCGCCTCAGCCGACGCTGCCGCCCATGTCCGGCGTGCAGATGCCCGTGCTACCCCCGGTGGACACGCGGGGGCCATGGGACAGCCCGTTCCCAGACGGCGCAGCCCCGATCACTCCCCCGCAGCCGACGGGCCTGTTTGACGACATCCCGATCGAGCCCAGCCTGACGGGCGTGATGCGGAACTACCTCACCAGCATGAACCCGGCCCTGCCGCCCGAGTGGACGCCGAGCCAAGGCGGGATGCCCCCGGTCCCTGTCGGGCCAGCCTATGTGCCGCCGGCCGGTCCCGCGGGCGGGCCTGTGCCGCCGCCGGTGGACCAGTCGAGCGCCGGGCAAGACCTGCGCGCGGGGATGCTGCAACTCCAGCAGTTCATTCCCGGCCAAATTCAGGGCGCGGTCATCGACGACATCATCAACATGACCCGCCCGCGCGCCGCCGCGACGGGTCTGACGCCTGACGAGCGACTGGCCATCTCGACGATGAACCCGGCCAACCCCAACCCGGCAAGCGATCCGGTGTCCGTTCTGCCGCCTGTGTCCGAGGCCGATCAACTGGCGGGCGCAGTGCAGACCCTCGGCAACACGGCCGAGCGCGTGCAGACGCTGAACGACGAGATCGCGCGCATCCCAATGAACCCCGCCGCCCGTGCCGTCATGGATGCGCCGACATTCCCCGGGGCTCTGGCCGCCGCTGCGGATGACCCCCTCGGCGTCTTGCGCACATTCGGACTGCGGTCGCTCCCTGCGTCTGCGCCGACCATGGGCGCCGCCATCGTCGGCGAGGCTGTCGGTGGCCCCATCGGCGCGGCGCTTCTGGCCGGCGGCGCGAGCATGGAGACGGAGCGCGCCCTGAGCATTGCGCAAGACGTGTCGCAGGTGCTTGCAGAGGCCGGTGTGGATGCAAATGACCCCGCGGCGCTGCAAGCCCTCGTGGCGGCCCATCCCGACGAGTTCCGCGGCATTCTGCGCGATGCCCTCACGCGCGCCGGGATCATCGCCGGCGTCGACGCTATCACCGCGGGAACGGTGGGCCAGATCGTGCGCCGCACCGCGAACCTCGGGACCGGGCCGCGCGTGGCAACAGCCGTCGGCACCGGAACGGGGCTTGAGCCCCTGGGCGAGGCGGGCGGCGAGGCGCTGGCGCAACTGGCGACGGATGGCGAGATCAACCCGGGCGATGTGGTGGCCGAGGCGCTGGGTGGCCTCATGATTGGCGGCCTGACGGCGGCAGGTCAGGCGGGGGCCGAAATCCGCAACACCCCCAGCCAGCCGCCGCAGTCGGGCCTTGATCTGCCGCCAACGCTCACCGCCGCACCGGTCGCGCCGAACGAGCCGCAGGACGACGAGGCCGCCGCCCCCGCCCTTCCCCAGCCAGAGGTTGCCGATGCGCCGCCAGAAGCCCCGATGCCACCGGATGCCGAACAAGCGCCGCAGGTTCCGCAAGATGCGGCCGCACCGGTCCCTGTCGAGGCTGAGGTAGCGCCGCGCGCGCCGAACCCCGAGCGCGTCACCACGATCTACACGCCGGACAACGAGCCGGTGGAGGTGGAGACGATGGTGGTGGAGGCAGACAGCCTTCTGACCTCGGACCAGGACGGCTATCCGATGGAGTTGCAGCCGCGCGACCGCGACCGTGCTGCCTCACAAGCGCAAATCCAGACCATCGCCGGGCGGCCGATCCCCGCGCGTCTGGACCAGTCGCCAGAAAGCGACAGGGGCTCGCCCATCGTCGGGCCGGACGGCGCGGTGGTGGAGAGCGGCAACGGGCGCGTCATGGGCCTGCGGCTGGCCTATGAGCGCGGCACGGCCGAGGAATACCGGGCCTACGTCGAGGCGACCTATCCCGAGGCGGCGGGCATGGCCAACCCTGTCATCGTGCGGCGGCGCCTGTCCGATGTGAACGAGCGCGACTTCACGACGGCCTCCAACCAATCGGCGACGCTGGCCCTGTCCGCGACGGAGCAGGCGCAGTCCGAGGCGAGGCTGATCGACAGCGAGGTGCTGGCGCTCTACCGCGGCGGCCCTGTGGAGACGGCGGCAAACCGCGACATGATCCGCGCCTTCGTCGGGAAACTGCCGCAGTCGGCGCAGGGCTCCTTCGTCACGAAGGAGGGTGGTCTGACCATCGACGGGCAGCGGCGGTTCCAGCAGGCCGTGTTCGCCCGGGCCTACGGGGACGACCGGCTTCTGACGCGCATGGCCGAGAGCATGGACGACGACACCCGGTCCATCACCCAGGCGCTTGTAGCGGCCGCGCCGCGCGTGTCGCAACTTCGCCAGGCGATCGACGCGGGGGAGGTGAACCCCGAGACGGCGCAGGTGGTCGATGCGACCGTCAGGGCCGTGCAGCAGATCCAAGATTTTCGCACGCGGGACCAGAACCTTGCCGGGTTTCGGGCGCAGATTGACGCATTCGCAGATCCGGTCCCGGCCATCGTCGACCGCGCGATGGAGGCCTTCTTCAATCCCGCGGGCACGCGCATCGCCTCGAAGAAGGACATGGAGGACTTCCTGAACGAGGTCGTGAACCTTGCGATGCAAGAGCGGATCGACCAAGGTGAAATGGTGGACGCGCGCGACCGCCGCAGCCCCGAGGAGATTGTCGATGAAGCCCAACGACGCGCCCGAGACGACGACACCGGCACCCTCTTCGCCGCTGGCGGAGCGCCTGATGGGCCAAGCCCTCGTGAACGTCGGGCAGAGGAACGGCAACGGCCAGATGGAGAGGGTCGGGCGGAAGATGCTGACCGAGTTGACGACGCCGGCGCCGGACGCCGCGAAGGGGTAGGCCGCCGCCCGTCGGGGCGCATGTCGCCGCGGTTCCTCGATTTCAGCTTCAACAACCGCGAGAGCGTCTATCAGTCGGCGCTGGCCGATGCCGGGATTGATGCTGACGCCGCGCGCACCATGCCGGCCGAGGAACAGATCAAGCGCATCGTGCCGATGATCGAACGGCGCTATGGCGTGAAGGTCCGGCTGCCAACGATCAAGGTGCAGACCAAGAACCGCTTTGGCCGGAAGGTGACGGAGGAGCGCACCTCGATCACGACGCGGGAAGCCCTCGACCAACTGCTCGACGCCTACCAGAACATGCAGATGCTGGCCTCGGTCATGGGCGTGCCCGAAAGCGCGATCGGCCTCCCCATCGACGGCAAGGGCATCGTGCTGTCCCTCGTTGGCAGGAACGCCGGGCGCGGAACCTTGGGGATGTTCTCCTGGGGCAGCGGCGAGCGCGTCATCACGCTGCCGGGCCGATCCAACTCGTTCGCGCACGAATGGGGGCACGCGCTCGACCACTTCCTCAACCAGAGCCTCGACAAGCCGCACCTCAAGGGCCTGCTGACGCGGAACATGGACGGGGTGGGGGTGACAAAGCCCATGTCGCCCAAGATGTTCCTGGCCGAGGCCTTCGCCGGCATCATGTGGTCGATGTTCGCCGACAGCACGCAACTCGCCTCGCTGACCGTCTCGTTGCAGGTGCAGGCGGCGCAACTGGTGGATGGCAAACCCACGGATGCGGCCAGGAACGCCACCCGCAACCTGAATGACATGAAGGAAGGCAAGCGGCCCCCGGCCGCCTACCTGAGCCAGTATTTCCGCAGCGCGGAAGCCTTCGACCAGATGACCGGGCAAAACTATTTCGCGGACCCGGCCGAGATGTTCGCCCGCGCGTTCGAGGCCTATGTCGGGCGGACCATCGGCGCGATGACGGACCTGCCGCAGTCGTTCCTGTCCAAGGGCAACTGGGCCTATGACACCAACACCGACGACCGGCTGCGGCTGACCTTCCCGAAAGGCACCGACGCGGACCAGTTCGCCATTGCCATGGCGCAACTCTCGAGCGTGATGAAGCGGATCGGCATGTTCACAGGGGAGACGGCGACGGCCCCCTTGGCGACGGCGATCTCGTCGAACGACGCGCTGCTCAAGGAGATCAACCGCTCGGGCATCGTCGGGCAGGAGCGCGCGGCGTTCATCCGGTTCTGGAAGGGGCTCAAGGCGCTCGACCCGGCAAAAATCAGGGCCGACAAGAAGGCCGAAAAGGGCTTCGGCACCGTCTGGAACACGATGGTCGCCACGCAGGCGCACGCGATGACCCTGCTGTCGGAGCGTCAGCGCACCGCCGAGGCGCGCGAGGCGTTCGCGGAGATCACGAAGCAGGTGGCCAAGATGCGGCCAGGGTCCGGCGAGTTCATCGGCAGCGTCTATCAGGAGCAGGTGGAGACGGTCGCTAAGCGGCGTGTCCAGAAACTGCAAGGCGCGCTCTACCGGCACTTCAAGGGCGGCGTCCTGACCGAGGCGGACAAAGGGGTGGTGCGCGCCATCCTGATCGGCAAGCCGCCGGCCAATGCAACGGCGGCGCAGAAGGGCCTCGCCGCCGACATCCGGTCCCTGCTGAACGAGGCATGGTATGACCTGACCAACGCGGGGATCAAGGTCGCCTACAGCGACGGGTATCTGCCGCGCATCTATGACCCGGTGGCCGTCGACCGCGACCGGGCCGGGTTCCGCGAGAAGGCGCGCGAGGTCTATCGGCTCTACTTCGACAAGGAGGTCCGGTCCAACGACGACGACGAGACGCAGAACGCGGACATCAAGACCATCATCACCAGCCTGCGGAACGCCACGCGGGCCATCAGCGACGGCACCAGGGAGCCCGCGCCTCGGCTGTCGACGGCTGACGAGGCGCTGATCGAGAACCGCCAGAAGGCCCGCGCCAACCTGCGCGCGGCGCGGAAAGACCCCAAGGCGACACCGGATCGGATCGCAAAGGCCGAGGCGGCGGTGCTGGATGCCCAGGCAAAGGTGCTGGACATGCTGTCGGCGCGCTGGTCGGACTATGCGGCCGAGAACTGGGAGACGGGCATCGGGGTGGGCCGGTTGGATGATGTGGGCAGCATCGGGCCGTCCTCGTCGTTCCTTGAGGGGCGTGTCCTGCCAAAGGAGGCCGACGAAATATTGCAGGACTTCATGCAGGCCGATCCTATCGAGTTGATTTCAGGCTACTTCTTTGCCTCTGCCCGACGGTCTGAATACGCCAACCGGTTCGGCGACGACAACTCCAAGCTCAACAACATGCTGGAGGCGGCGCGCAGGGGCGGGGCGACGCAGCAAGAAATCGACCTGATGAAGAACTTCGTGCGGGGCGCGACGGGCCGTATCCCCGCAGCCATCCCCGGCTGGTCGCGGGCGACGGCAATCCTGATGGTGCTGGGTTCGATCAAGACGATGGGTCTGTCTGCCTTCACCTCGCTGGCCGAGCCCATGGTGACGGCGGCGCGCACCGGCCGGGCCCGTGACGGTCTGGCCGCGGTGGTGGAGCAGATCATGCTCATCCCACGCAAGCAGCGGCGGCAGCGCCTGGCGGAACTGGCGCGGGCGGTGGGGATGATTGCGCCCTACACGATGGAGACGGTCATGGAGAACCGCCTGAACGCGGACGCCATGAACATGCCCAAGATGGCCGAGCGCACCCTGAGCCGGTTCTTCATCATCAACGGCCTGACCCCCCTGACGAATTTCCAGCGCGTCGCGGGTATCCCTGTCGCCAACGCCCACATCCTGCGCGCCCTGCGGGACAGCGTGCGTGGCGAGCGGACGATCAACAGCCGCCTGCGCGACAAGGTGCAGGGCCGGCGAGGCAGTTATGCCAACGACGAGTTGAACGAGCTGGGCATCGCCAAGGTTGACCGGGCTGACCTGCTGGCCTGGCTCGAAAGCCTGCCCGACAACCTGCCCCGGAATGATGACCTGTGGAAGCCGGACGGCAACGCGCATGTGGCGGCGCAAATCTGGATGCGGGCGATCAACCGGCTGGTGTCCGAAACGATCCAGAACCCGCTCAAGACCGACCGGCCGCTGGCGGCGAACAGCCCCGACCTCGCGCCCATGTATTCGATCATGTCCTTCATCACCGCGTTCACGCGCAACGTGATCTTCCGCAACCTCGGGCGCGGGATCGACATGGAGACCGACAGCCTGACGACCCGGGCGGGCAAGGTGGCGGCGAACACCGCGCTGACCGTCCTGCCGTTCGGCGCGCTCTTTGCCGCGCACTTCGTCACCACGACCCTGCGCGAGGCGCTGCTGAACAGCGACAAGCTGGAAGAGGAATGGGAGAAGGACAAGGAGGGCGCAATCGAATGGCTCATGTCGCGGGCCTTCTCGCGCACAGGCATGACGGGCCGGTTCGACCTCTTCGTTCAACTGGCCACCAACATCCGCTATGACCGTGACCTGACCTCGCTCACCGCCGGCGCCTACATCGGGGCGGTGCTGCAAGACATCCAGACCATCTCGGAGGCGTTCTTCGGCCGCAACTCGGACAACACGAACACGGCCGAATTCAACGCAGCGCAGGCCTTCTACCGCCTGGCCATCCAGCCGGCCATTGCCGTCGGCCTGACGCTGTTGCCGACGGGCCGCATCTCGACCGTCGGTGAGGGGGCGGCCCTGATCGGCGCAAGCGCCTACGACACCTCTGCCGCGTTCGCGGAGGCGATGGTTGGCGAAAAGGGCACGGCCTACGACGACGCGGGCATCCCGCCGCCGTGGTGGGAGCAAGGCGGCTAGTCAAGTGGAAGCGTCGGTGCTTTTGGTGCTACCTGTGCGGCATCGAAATATCGCTCCAAGGAGGCACAGCGATGCAGACCTATGATGTTGTCCCGGTGGTCCTTGCGTCCGCCGTTGCCAATGGCGGCACGTTCACCGTCGGCTACCCCACGAACCGCGACAGCGGCGACTATACCGGCGGCCTGAACCATTCCGTGCAGTCGAACGACTATGGCTCGCTCTATGCGGTGCGGATGCGGATCAACGGCGCCAATGTGGCGGCCAAGGTGGCCTTCTCGTTCGGCACGTCCTCGATCACCGTGACCAACAACTCGGGCGGCACGCTGGCGGCAGGCTCCAAGCTCTATGTCCAACTCGACCGCGCCGGCCCCGACCTCCAGCCGATCAGCGGCGTTGCCATGGCCGATGAAGGCAAGATGACCGACCTGGGCCTGTTCCTCATCAACCTGGGCGCCCCCGACGTGGCCGACGCGGATGGCATCTGTGCCTCGCAGACGATCAACACCACGGGCAGCATCAACGGCGCGCTGGCATCCGGTGGGGTGGCGACCTTCGATGTTCCCCGCAATGTCGTCGGCGCATGGACCAACACCGCGACCCTGACCGTGACCGGCACCGACATCTACGGCAACACCCTGATCGAGACCTCGGGCTCGGGCACGTCGATGGCGGGCAAGAAGGCGTTCAAGACCATCACCTCGGTCGTGTCGTCTGCCTCGATCACCTCGGCCACAGTCGGCTCGGGCGACGTTCTGGGCCTGCCGGTGTTCCTGCCCTCGACCGGGCGCATCATGCGCGAGTTGCAGGATGGCGCTGCGGCAACGGCCGGCACGCCTCTGGCCGGCGATCGGACCACGCCCTCGGCCACCACGGGCGACGTGCGCGGCACCTATGACCCGAACGCGGCGGCCGATGGGTCGAGGTCGTTCCAGCTCATCGTTGCCATCGCCGACCCGTCCTACAAGGGCGTGCCGCAGTTCGCGGGCTGATGACTGATCCGGGCGGGGCTTCGGTCCCGCCCTTTCCTGTCAGGGGTGCATCATGTCCGACAAGCGTATCACGGCGGCCGATGTGGCCAAGGAGCTTGGGGATCTTCGGGTCCGCGTCGACAGCCTTGAGGAGGCGGCGAAGCAGGTGAAAGTGACCATGGAAATGACCGCGGCGCGCGTGTCGGAGATGCACGACGCGCTCATGGTGCCAGAGCCCGGGCAGGAGTTTGGGCTTCTCCACCGCACGGCCAAGGTGGCCACGGCCATCGAGAGCGGCGAGCGCGTCGCAGGGTGGGCGGTCAAGATCGCATCCGTCCTTGCCGCCATCGGCGTCATCGCCGCGTCGATCAAGGTTGGCATCTGGCCGGAGGTGAAATGATGGCTGTCGACCTGAACCTCGGCTACACCCGGATGATCATCGCCGAGTGCATGATGGAGGGCTTGCTGCGCAACCAGGTGGCCTATGTGCTGGCCACGGCGCTATGGGAGACCAATCACACGGTCCAGCCTGTTGTGGAGGCCTACTGGCTTTCCGAGGACTGGCGGCGCCGGAACCTTCGCTACTACCCTTGGCACGGCCGGGGCTTCGTCCAACTGACGTGGAAGCAGAACTATGAACACGCCGGCGAGCGGCTTGTCGCGGACCTGACAACCGACCCGAACGTCGCCCTGCAACCGCCGATCGCCGCGAAGATCCTCGTGCGCGGGTCCAAGGAGGGGTGGTTCACCGGCAAGAAGCTGTCCGACTACATCACCTTGCAGGCATCTGATTTCATTGGCGCCCGCCGGATCATCAACGGCACGGACAAGGCGCGCACCATCGCGCTCATTGCCAAGGAATACGACGCCGCCCTCAAGGCGGAAGGCTACGGCGAGCCGCCGAAAGCCTGCTTCGGCACCGCCTTAACCGAACACTGACAGGAGCCTGATATGACCGCACTCATTGGCGCGACGCAAATCCCGACGAACGCCTGGTCCTCGGACTATGGCCCCTTCACGCGCCGCGTCTGGCTCCAGGTGCGCAAGGGGTGGGTGGTGCTGAACTATGACGCCACCGCCCCGGACGACATCACTGACGGCATCCGGCTCTACGCGCACGATCAGGTGGGGCCTGTGGAGATCGACGTGGTGGACGGCACCACCATCACGGACTTCGCGTTCCGGCTGTCCGACCCGGGCGAGACGGCGGCCGAGGTCTGGTATTCGGAGTGGCCGGCCGCGTCGTAATCCGACCTATGCCCTTCTGCGCTCCAGCACGGTCAGCATCTCGTCCATGCTGTGATGGCGATAGACCCGGTGGATGGTGCGCAGGTCTGTCGAGGTCGCGGCCGCCACGTCCTCAAGCCGCGCGCCTCCCCGCAGCATCAGGGTAATCGCGCTGTGCTTCAAGACGTGCGGCGTTACCCAGCCGAACCCGATCGCGGTCATCCATTTCTGGAAGTCGTCGGGGGTCGATCGCGGGAACAGCCGGTCCCCATCGCTCTTGTCCTGGCAGGCTTCCATCAGATCGGCCCGCACGGCCGCCGTCATCGGCGCATGGGGCCGGCGCTTGCGGGACACGCGCTTGCCGGGGGCGTTGAAGTTGACGATCCCCGTGGCGAAGTCGACCTGTGGTCCCTTCCTGAGGTCCAAGATCGCACCGCGGCGCGCGCCATAGGTCAGGGCGAGGCGCGTGAACAGTCGGACATGCGCGGGCGCCTGCGGCAGCAGCACGAGGATCTTCCGTTCCTGCTCCTCGGTCAGCCAGAGGTCGCGCGGCGTCTCGTCCGCCTCTGGCCGCCAGAACCTGAACACGGGCCGCCCTGTCACCATGCCGCGGCGGCTGCACCAGTTCAGCGCCGCCTGTAGGGCCCCCAGCTCGCGCCGCACGGTCTGGGCTGACACCGTGGCCATTCTCCTCGTCGCGTAGCCCTCAAGGTCCGCCTCCTGCATCGCTGCCGCCGGCATGGAGCCGAAGGCCTTCACGGGCGCGCGCAGGGGCGCCTCGTCGGCCTTGCGGTTGCCTCGTGGCTCGGAATGCTGGTCGAGGTAGGTGGTCACGGCATCGGCCACGCACAGGCCCTCGTCCTCGCGCTTGTGCCGGGTGGTCTCGAGGAACCGGGCCAGGGCCTTCTCTGCCGTCTTGCGGTCCTTGGTGCGCGTGCTGGTGATGCGGCTCTTGGTCTTGCCGTTCACGGTCTCGCTCCAGCGGATCACGTAGAACCCGTGGTCATTCGGCTCTTCGGAAATGCGAGGGAACATCCGGTCCTCCGTCAGGTGTAGGGCGTGACGCGCCGGATGATCTCCAGCGCAATCTCTGTGGGCAGGATCACGTCGAGGGTCAGGCGCGATGTGTCGCGGTCGACCTGGGTCAGCACGACACCTGACCCGGGCCTGTCGCTGGGCGCGGTTTCGGGGAACAGGTCCGCGTAGGGCACCTCCAGCACGGCGGCGATACGGTCGCGCGTCTGCTTGTCGGGCATGGTCTGGCCGGCGACATAGCGCCCGATCGACTGGCGATTGCGCGCGACGGGGTAGCCGTTCTGATCGACGCTTTCGCCAAAGACGAGGCGGGCGAGGTCGCTGTATTTCATGCCGCGCTCTTGCAGGATGGCGGCGAGGCGGTTGCCGAACGCCTTGGCCTCATGGCCTTGCCGCGCCGGGGGCATAATGGTTCCTCCTGAAATCGCATTTTCCAAAAGCGGTAGCATTGCAGCACCAAAGGCGTCAACCTGACACGCATCATTGACAGAAACAAAAGGCCGCGCCATGGTCATCGCACACCGGAAACACCGAGGGATTGCATCGCCATGACCGCTGGCAGGCTCGAAACCGCTTTGCTCGCACGACACAAGAGACCGCGCACGAGGCGCGTCTATGCGCTGTGGGAGAACCTGGGCGACCTCTGCACGGAGTTGAACCTGACCCCTGCCACCGCGTTGCGTTGCATGGAGCGGGACATGCCCTTGCCGGCCGAGTTCGATGACCGGGTGGTGTCCATCGCACGGGCGCGGCGGCAGCCTCTGGAGGCGCACGAAATCCGCAGGATGCGGGTGCAGGCGACCATGGCAGAGGATCTTGTCCGGCGCCGCGCTGACATGGACCGGGTGATGGATGACTGCGGCGGCCCGGGCGACTTTGCCGCGGCGCTGGGTGAGGCGCGATCGGCAACCCGCACCTGGCGCGCGCGTGGCCGGTTTCCGCCGTCGAAGAAGTTCGAGATCATCGAGCATTGCCGCGCCTGTGGGATCGAGGTCGACCTGAAACTGTTCGACCCGCTCTAGGCTTCTGTCAGTCGGCGGGCGGCCGCGTTGCACTGTTTCGCCGCCTTGGCCAGCACCGTGGCTATTCTTTCGGCTTCGGCCTGTGATGCCATCGCGTCGAGAGCATACAGCACGGCCCAGGGCAGGGACGCGGGGGCCTTGCGCCAGCGGTAGGGCGTGAGGGGGTGCACGTTCATAACGGCCGCACGGGGCTCGTTGGCGCGCGATGCGGTGCCGCCCTAGACTTCGGCCTGCATCCGGTAGAACAGCGCAAGCCTTTCCTCGCCGGTCATCGCCGCGATGCGTTCAGGTGTCAGCATGGTCAGCCCTCCTTCGCCTGGAACATCGCGCAGAAATGGTGCGGCGCGGTCCAGAGTGATGAATAAAAGTCGCCCGCCCCGTCCTGCGTGAAGGCGCTGCGACCGATGTAGGTCAGCCGGTCAGCGGCATCATGAGCCTGGGCCGCGTCGACGATGCGCGCGCACTCTCTCAGTTTGAACAGGCGAAAGGGGTCAGCCATATCTTCGCCACCCCAGAACCTGCATTCATCGCATCGCATGGCTTGTCGTCCTCTCCGTTATGGCGCAAGTTGCGCTCGTCCTATCGCTGGACAGGTCAGCCCCCCGTTTCGGCCCTCGTAAGAGGGGTGGGGGCTGACCGCTCAAGCGACGATGGGTCATCCGCTCAATAGGCAAGGCGCTGGCAGGCCTCATGGCTCTTGTGCTTGGTCCGGACAGGTGGAAGGCCGCAAGGCGGTTCCTGCGGCCTCTCCGTGTGTCAGGCGGGCTCGTCAAATGATGCGACGCCACGTTCGGCCACCTCCGCCATGTAAACGCGATGGGCAGCCCGATCCTCATCGCTGAATGATAGGCCCAGAAGGTCGCAGGCGTGCCGCAGCTCGCATAGCGCGTCCCTCACAACGTTGTCTGCGTCTGCCCGGCTCATGTGAAAGAGCGGCCAAAGGACGCGCGCCGCGCGCTGCGCGTTTGTCGCGCACCAGCCATCGTCCCCCATGGTCTGCTCATGCAGTTCTTTCAATTTGCCTTCAACGTCGTCCATTCTCGTCTCCATCGCTGTGCCCGGTTTCGGTCGGGCGGTTGTCGTGCCTGGCGCACGGGGTAGGGGCCACGGTCGCCCGCGCCCCTGTCCGGTGGGTCAGGCGGCGTCTTCGTCGTCAAAGCCATACCAGCCTTCCGGCGCTTCCCACTCGTCGGCCAGTTCCTGCAACTTGGCCTCAATCCGCGCGCGCATCTCGCCATACACGATCATGCATGCGAGCTTGTAGATCGTGACCTCGCTGGGCATGCCCACGTCTTCACGGAAGGCCTCGCCCTCGCTCACGTCGCAGTGCGCGCAGATCATCAAGGCCTTGTAGTTGTAGATCACCCATTCGTGGCCATCGGCCGTTTCGTGCGCGCGGTCGGTCATCTCGTCGCGCCAGTCGTCCGGCCCCATGCCCTTGGCGGTGTCGCTGTCCGCGAACACTTCGGCGAAGATGCTCGCCGCCAGATCGTCGCATTCCTTGCTGAACAGGTGGTCGTTGATCTGAAATTCGCTCATGTCCGTCTCTCCTATCGCTGGGGCGGGTTTCGGGCCGCCCGGTTCATGCTCTGGCGCATGGGATGGGGCTGGAACGCGCCAGCCCTCACCGATGCGTCAGGCCCGGCTGATGCAGGTGAAAACCTCGTCGGCGCGGATCAGGTCAGACGAACCGGACGCATTGCCGCGCATGGCCAGAAGGCAGGGGCGCCAGCCCGTCGTGATGCCGACGCGAAACGTGCTGGCCCCATGCTCGCGCTTGGGCAGGACGCGCACCCGCTGGCCGATGTAGGTCGAAAGCAGGGGGTGGACCTCGGACATATCGCGCAGCTTGTCGCGTTGCGCCTTGGGCAGGGCATCCCACTTGGATTGCGTCATGTCGCGCAGATGTTCGGGCAGGGGCTTGGTCATGGTCAAATCCTCGTCGCTGGAGATCGGCGGTTTCCCTCACTGCGTTTCGGTGCAGGCGGTCGCCTTGACCCCTACATAATGCAATGCGCAAAGCCTGTCAACACCAGAAGCAACAAAATGCAAGCAGCCGCCGCGCATGACAGAACAGCCCGCGCCGCATATATTCCCGCCACCAGACACCAGAAGGAACAAACGCCATGCCGCGCAGAGTAATCGGCCTATGGGTCACGCACAGAAAGCCCCATGAACCCGAGGTCATCCCCTGGCGCGAGTTCTTGAAGCTGGTGGAGCAAGCCGCATCCGCGCAGAAGCGGCGTCTGCATCCCCGATACGCCGCAAGGCTGTTCCCGCCCCCCGGGGCGGATCATTGCCAGTTCGTCGGTAGAGACGGCCGCACCTGCAAGATCCCCGCCATGCGAGGAGGCGCCACCAGATGCCACCGCCACGGAGGCTTTCGCCAAGTCCCGCACCATCCCGGCACCATCGAGCTCTACCGGTCCGGAAAGCTGCAAACCGTCCACGAAGCAATGTCCCTCTCCAGCCAGCAAGTGAGAGCGGCCCCGCCGCCCGCCATCCCAGGACACAAAGCAAGGCAGATCGTCGACGAAGCCCTTAAACCCTTCGGCCTCTACATATGCGGCCCCCACGCCCGCGCAGGGCGCCACGCGCTCAAGCACGGAACCCCAGCAGACTGGCAGGCATGGCTCGCCGAGACCCAGCGTATCGCCCTACAGGAGAACCACGGATGACAACCGGCCAAGGAAACAGGGGCAAAGCCCCAGGGCCCGCCAGAACCCCAAGAAAAGCACGAGCAACAGCCCAAGCCGCTGCAATCACCGAGCAACAGCACATCACCATCTCCGACGAAGAAATGAGCGCACGCCTCGCATTCGCTTCAATCATCACAGAAGCCCTCGAACGAGGCGAAGACCCACCCGCATCACCATTCGGCCCCCTCGGCTCTTACAAGCCCGGAGATTGGGACAGGATAAAAAGAACACGGGAGAGCGTGAACGATGTTTTTCCCAGCAAAACCAATGGGATAGCCGATCCCAAGAACCTCGTCGGACTGGCCTATTTGCAGTCGATCGTGCTGGATGAGAAGGCCGACCCGCGCGACCGGGCCCAGGCAGCACAGAAGCTGACCACATTCGAGCGTCATGCGCTGGAAGTCATTGATGATAAACAACTTTATCGCCAGCCCCGATCCGCCATACAGGCCGAGATCGTCAAGGTGAAAGCGGCACTATTGGCGCAAGGCCTTGAAGTGTAAGGGGTAGGGGTAGCCATAACATGGCAATGGCGAGGCTTTGGCCATGCGATCAGGCCCGAGATGACCCCGGCCCCGCCCCGCGCGCGACCCGACCCCCGGGGGTATCGCCGCCCGCGCCGCAGATTATGTTACCGACCCCCACCGAAATTTTTCGCTCCGTTCCCTGTCTATATACCCTATATACCCGGCTTGGTGGTTTTGGGGCTTGGGTATATAGGTTTGGGGTGGTGGGTGATATAGATCGGGGTGTGTGGCTGGTGTTGGCTATATAGGGGTCTGGGATGCTGATATATGGGTTGACGGCTGGGCGGATTGAGGCGCTTCGGGAGTGGTGGCGGGTCTTTGGGGACTGTGAGGTTCCTGACCCGACGGAGGAGTTTCCGTTTCGGGATGTGGCGTTTCTTCGTCGGAAGGGCCTCGATCATGGCTACCCCTTGGTGGTGGGGGCGGTCTGATGGGCAAGGTTTCGGTTTTGGTGTCGTTCGACGAGGGGGTTTTGTCTCGGCTGGACGAGGTTCGGGGGAGGGTTGCGCGTGTGGCGTGGATACGGGGGGCTGTGGAGCGGGCTTTGGGGGGTGATGAGGGGGTGATGCTCTCTGGGGGGTCTGAGGGGGTTCCTGGACCTTCTGTGAAGGCGGATGGGGGTGATGCTCTTGCCCGTCCTGTTCCTGTGTCTCGCGGGTTGGTGCGTCGGCCGGCTGTTGAGCGGAAGGGGGAGCCGACGCGGGAGGAGGTTGACGGTGCGATCACGCGGGCTTTGAAGGTTCAGCGGTATTCGGTGAAGGGTCTGGTGAAGCTGCTGGGGGATGAGGAGGGGCTGATCGAGCGGTCTGTGCGGGGGTTGGAGGCGGTTGGGCTTGCGCGGCGGGTTGATGGGCTTGTTGTGTTTGGGCTGGGGAAATGAGCGGGGTTCTTGTGAAGCGGATCACGCCCTGCTGCGGCGCCTGGTTCTTCTGGCGCGAGGTGGCTGTCGTTCAGCGTGATGGGCGAATGGTGGCCGAGCATACGGCGGTGTATCCGGACGGGTTTCGGCTGCCCCTGCGGGCCTGACATGGTTGCCTCGTGTGTGGGGATGTGCTACAGAAAAGGCCTCTGGCAGACTTCGAGGGCTGCCGCCTTTATCCAGCCCCGCGATGGTTCACGCTGTCGCGGGGTTTCGCTTTTCTGGCGGATGGTGTAGGGTGTGGGCGAGGCGCGGTTGGCTGAGTGGACGAAGGCAGCGCGACGGCGCAGGGCTGGGATTTCTAGGCTCTTCTGGCTCCAGGGGTTCAAATCCCTTACCGCGTCTCTAACCCGCCTTTCTGGCGGTGCATCGGAAGGACGGGGCCTCGGCACTTCGCGGCGTATCCCCTCAGCAAGCCGCCGCAGATGCACCTCCAGAGACGCGGGCATCGAAAGCAAGCCGGGTTGATCACCGGGGAAGCGAGTAGGTCAACCGCGTCTCTACCTCACGCGATGGAACTCGGCCTGGGCCTTGACGGCGGACCATCCTTTCCGTTCGGCGAAGGCGGCGAGGTCTGCCCATTTGCCCTTGGTGGCGATGAGGGCGGCGGCGTCTTCCGGGGAGAGGCGGCCGGCCGGCGGCTGGGCCTTTAAGATTTTCGACGGAGATTGAGGCGCTCTTTCAACGGCATGGCGCCGGCGCTGCGCGGGCAGGCCGATCTCCGCTCTGCGCTGGTGGATATACTGCTTGGAGACGCCGAAGAGGGCCGCAATCTGCACGTCGTCAAGGCCGTCCTCCCAGAGCCGGCGCATGGTCTCCGTGTCGACGCGGTTGCGGTATGTCACCGCCAGTCGCCGATCGTCAGGATGCCGCGGTCTGCGATCCGCGAGAACTCGCACCAGCTTCCCGCGACGACGGTAGCGGCGGCGGCTGTGACAAGGGCCATCTGGGGCTGCACGGTTCCCGCAGCGGCGACGTTGAAGATCCCCGTGGCTTCCAGAACCATGCCCGTGCCCGTCGTCGCAGTGACGGCGCTCGCCTCCGTCGTGCTTCCCTCGAAGAACTGCCCCGAGATGTTGCCGACAGTCGTGATGATCGAGGTCGCGTCGCCGCCGATCAGCCGCCCCCTGACGCCGTTGATGGTGGCGGTGCCCCCCAGGGAGAAGGCGGCGTTGCCGCTCGTGGCGCTCATGCCGGACAGCCGCGCCCAGACATAGAACCGATACCGCCCCTCCGTCAGGTAGAGGGCGCCCTCGTGGTTCGAGCCGTCGAAGATCCTCTGCGCGGCCGTCGTCGAGGTCAGCGTGTAGTCCACGTCCTGCGTGCAGAAATGGCTGCGCTGCAAAAGCTCATCGACGAGATTGTCAGCCCACGCCCGCCAGGATTGCCCGCGCCACCTCAGAAACATGATCGGCCTCCTGCCTCGTTCTGCACACCAAAGACACCATCGGTCAAGTGCAACCATCCTTGGTCCAAGGCCCGCCCGGTGCTATACGGCGGGTGTCTTTGGTGCGCAAAGGAGCCCCGCCATGTCCGATCAACTCCCCGCCATCCCCTTCTGGCTCGCCCGATCGACCTATGCCTTGGCGCTCACCGCCATCACCACGACGGCCGCCGCGTTCGACATCGACCTCCTCGCGCGCTTTGGAACCTCCGAGGCCGGCCTGCTTGCCGCGGTCGATGCGGCCCTGCCATTTGTCTCTGCGGTCTGGCTCTGGCTCGAACGGCGCAATCCGAGCGCCAGGATCGGCGTCAAGACCGAAGGGCAGCCCTGATATGGCCGCCACCATCCGCGGCGGTGGCTGGGGAAACGTCTGGGCCGCAATCAGGACGGGCGGCCTTGGGCCGCCGACGATAGACGATTTCCTGCGGTCCGATGAGGGGCCCGCCGGTGCCGGCACTGTCTGGGAGGCGGCAGGATTTCGCTACGAAGAGACGGACGCCTCCGACTACCACGTCGCCAACGCGGCAGGGGTGCGGTTCTATGTTCTGCCGGGGGCGGATGGCGCTTACTCGGATGTGCCGTTCGGAGCCGCAGGCGATGGAACGACCGACGACACGGCTGCGTTGCAGAAGGCTTTCACCGCAGCCGCAGGAAAGACTATCCGCCTGACGCGCGGGGCGACCTATCTCGTTTATGGGCTGCACGTCCCCGCAGGAACGACGGTGGACCTGAACGGCGCGACAATCCTCAAGCGCGCACCCGTCATCGGAACCGATGCGTTCAGCCTGAACACCTGGACCGGAACGACCAACTACTACAGCACCCAAGGCTATGCGCCGATCCTCTTTCTCAAGGGCGATGGATGCGTCATCGAGAACGGCATCATCGACGGCGACTATGACAGCGACACCTACCATCCGACAAACTACGGCTGGGGCGGCTCGTTTGAAGGGAATGCGGACCGTTCCGGCGTCCTCGGGGCCAGCCGCGACTTTGCGTCCATGCGTGACTTCACCATCCGCAACGTCACGTTTCGGAACATGCTCGGGCCGTGCCTCACCCTGTCCATGCCGGGCAACATCCTGATCGAGAATGTCACCGAGGAGGACAGTCACGGGATTTTCTGCGACGTCAGCGGCAGCCTTTCAAACGTTCCGACAGGCCGATGCGTTGTGCGGAACGTCCGCATGCACGGGACGCGCGAGCATTCCTACGCGCCGAATTGCTACGTGTTCACGTCCTTTGAACACCTGGTCATGACTGACAGCCTGGTCAATGGCGACGACAAGATCGCCTCGGTGATCGGGGCGCCTTACGGGGCCTACAATGCTCCAGAC
>JACCDR011538829.1_pt1 | contig 32935 bp, 31 predicted proteins | sample 7446431 | NCBI WGS metagenome assembly JACCDR01 (sample SAMN15323443, study PRJNA562643) | freshwater metagenome | isolation source: river surface water | place: USA:Blue River Watershed | collected 2017-08-17
ACAGCGAGCTGTTGCGAAGGGACCAACCGCCATAGTGCACTCAGGGACACTGCAAAAAACGATTGCCGTGAGTGAAGATGGTGGCTAGGGCGAGATTTGAACTCGCGACCCCAGCATTATGAGTGCTGTGCTCTAACCAACTGAGCTACCTAGCCATCTTGTTGCGGGCGCTGCCGCAGCGGGCGCACATTCTCACGATTCACCCGATCCAAGTCAAGCCAAAAAAATCAAAAGTTGTGGCTGTTATTCCAGCGGCTGCCACTCTTGGGTCACCTCTAAAAGCTGTTATTATGCGCGGCTTTTCTGCTTGGAGTGCTGCGCTCTGGCGCGGTAGATAGTGTTAAGCATGAACAGGTTTACGCCCGTCAAAATGTGCGGCCTGCGAGCCGAGGCCGAGGCAGCACTTGCCGCTGAGCTGGGCGTCAGTGCGATTGGGTTGGTTTTTTACCCACCAAGCCCGCGTTATGTCGGTGATTTGGGTCTTGCGCGCGCCATTGCGCAGGCGGCTGGCCCTTTAACCACCGTGGTGGGGCTCTTTGTGGATGCAACCCCGGCGGTGATCGAGCAGCATCTGCGTGAGGTTCCGCTCAATTTGCTGCAGTTTCACGGCGATGAACCGCCCGCGTTTTGCCGGCAATTTAATCGCCCGTATTTAAAAGCGCTGCGTATGAAGACGAGCGCTCCCATAGCGGGGCTCGCAGCTGACTATGCCGATGCGCGCGGCATTTTGTTGGATGCATACCAGCCTGGCGTGCCCGGCGGCACCGGGCACGCATTTGATTGGCGACTGATTCCGTCGTTATCGCAGCCGCTCATTTTGGCTGGAGGACTTGATTCGCAAAATGTGCAGCTGGCGATTGCGCAGGTCAAGCCAGCGGCCCTAGACGTCAGTGGGGGCGTTGAATCCTCTCGTGGCCAAAAAGATCCTGCCATGATGCGTGCGTTTATGGCAGCGGTGCGCCAAGCGGCGCATGACGCTACAACTGTTTTTGACTGATAACCAGTAGCTGGCCTACTGAGGAGACTGTGTGAACTCCCTGAATTTAACTGCAACGGATTTTTCGGCGCTACCCGATGCCAAGGGCCATTTTGGGCCCTATGGCGGGCGCTTTGTGTCTGAAACCTTGATGCATGCGTTGGATGAGTTAGCGGCGCTTTATCAAAGCTTGAAAGATGATCCGACGTTTCGGCGTGAATTTGACCAGGATCTCGCCCATTACGTTGGCCGACCCTCGCCTTTGTATTTTGCTGAGCGGTGGACACAAAAAGTTGGCGGTGCCCGCTTGTTTTTAAAACGTGAAGATTTAAATCATACGGGTGCGCACAAGATCAATAACACCATAGGCCAGGCGTTACTTGCCAAACATTCGGGTAAAAAGCGCGTCATTGCTGAAACCGGTGCCGGGCAACACGGTGTCGCGTCCGCGACTGTGGCGGCACGGTTGGGGTTGGAGTGTGTGGTGTATATGGGGGCTGAAGACGTTAAGCGTCAATCCCTCAATGTGTACCGCATGAAGCTCTTGGGCGCGACAGTCGTGCCTGTGACCTCGGGCAGTAAAACCCTCAAAGACGCCATGAACGAAGCCATGCGCGATTGGGTCACCAACGTCGACAATACTTTTTATATCATCGGGACTGCAGCCGGCCCGCACCCTTACCCGCAATTAGTGCGTGACTTTCAATGCATCATAGGCCGCGAGGCGCGCGAGCAGTGTTTGGCGCAAACAGGTCGGCTGCCGTCTGCGCTGGTAGCCTGTGTGGGTGGCGGCTCTAACGCCATTGGTTTGTTTCATCCCTTCCTGCCGGATAGTGCTGTGGCGATGTATGGCGTCGAGGCGGGTGGTGATGGGGTTGAGACAGGTCGCCATGCAGCGCCTTTGAGTGCCGGGCGGCCAGGTGTGCTTCACGGTAACCGCACCTATTTGATGGAAGACGAAAACGGACAGATCATTGAAACCCATTCTGTATCAGCTGGCCTGGATTACCCGGGCGTCGGGCCTGAGCACAGTTGGCTTAAAGATGTGGGACGCGTCCAGTATGTGGCGATCACAGACACCGAGGCCATGCAGGGCTTTCGCCAGTTGACGCGTGTTGAAGGCATAATGCCCGCACTGGAATCGAGCCACGCGGTAGCCTATGCCGAAAAACTGGCGCGCGAGTTGACGCCAGATGACATCATCATCGTCAACCTGTCAGGTCGAGGCGACAAAGACATTCTTACAGTGGCCGGTCTCGATGGTATAAAGGTGTGACATGAATCGAATTGATACAACCCTTAAACGACTGAATGCAGAGGGCCGCAAGGCGCTCGTGACCTATATAGTCAGCGGCGACCCGCACCCGGATATTACCTTGCCTGCCCTGCAAGCCTTGGTGGAGGCGGGCGCCGACATCATTGAGCTGGGGGTACCCTTTTCTGACCCTATGGCAGAAGGCCCCGTGATACAGCGCGGCCATGAGCGGGCGCTGGTACACCATGTCAGCTTGAAAAATACCCTGGCGCAGGTCGCGCGCTTTCGCCAAGACTATCCGGATACGCCAGTTGTTCTGATGGGATATGCCAACCCCATAGAGCGTATGGGTTACGCAACCTTCGCTCAGGCAGCGGCTGATGCGGGGGTGGACGGCGTCTTGACGGTCGATTTGCCGCCGGAAGAGGTGGGCGATTTTGGTGCCCAGCTCAAAAAAGCCGGCTTGCATTGCATCATGCTGGTCGCGCCCACGACCACGCCGACTCGCATGCAGTCGATTGCGGCTCAGTCGAGCGGTTTTATTTATTACGTATCGCTTAAGGGCGTTACCGGGGCGGGGCACTTGGATGTGGCTGAAGTGGCTGACAAAGTCACGGCATTGGAGCGATTGTCGGATGTGCCTGTCATGGTCGGGTTTGGCATTAAAGATGGCGATAGTGCTTACAGCGTCAGCCGCCAGGCAGCGGGTGTTGTGGTTGGTAGCGCCCTGGTTGACCTGATGGCGGACGCCGAGTCGCCGCAAGCCCTGTTGGCCAGGTTGCGCGCCAAGGTGCAGGATATTCGCCAGGGTTTAGATCGCCAGTGATTTTCTATACACTGCGCCCGCTGCCCTGCCGCGGGCTTTTCCGTTGATTTGATGACTGAGTGTGAGTTATGAGCTGGTTTGACAAAATTGTTCCTAAGGTTGTGCGTTCCAGCGAGCGCAAGTCTGCGAGCACTGTTCCGGAGGGGTTATGGCAGAGCTGCGTGAAATGCAGCGCGGTGTTGTATCGCCCCGAGCTCGAAAAAAATCTGGATGTGTGCCCAAAGTGCGATCATCACATGCGTATTGGCGCCCGCAAGCGCCTGGATATCTTTCTGGACCCAGCGGGGCGTGAGGAGCTGGCGACGGAGGTTGAGCCAATCGATCGGCTCAAATTCAAAGATGTTAAAAAATACAAAGACCGTTTGACTGCGGCACAAAAAACGACCGGCGAAAAGGATGCATTGGTCGCCATGCAGGGCACGCTTAAAGGCATGCCAGTTGTGGTAGTGGCGTTTGAATTTGACTTCCATGGCGGCAGTATGGGCTATGTCGTGGGTGAGAAATTCACCCGTGCCGCCAATCGTGCGCTGGAGCGAGGTATTCCCTTGGTCTGTTTTGCTGCAACGGGCGGCGCCAGGATGCAAGAGGCGCTCATTTCCCTGATGCAAATGGCCAAAACCAGTGCGGTGCTTGAACGCATGAAGCGTGCCGGCGTGCCTTATGTATCCTTTATGACAGACCCCGTCTATGGCGGCGTCTCGGCGAGCTTGGCGCTGTTGGGTGATATCAACGCCGCCGAGCCGGGCGCGCGCGCCGGTTTTGCCGGGCCAAATATTATCGAGCAAACCATCCGCCAAAAGCTGCCGAAAGGCTTTCAGCGCGCCGAGTTTTTGTTGGATCATGGGGCCATTGATCTCATTATCCATCGCCGTGAACTGCGCGATACGCTGGCGCGATTACTGGCCAAACTCACGCGTCAGGCTGAGCCAGCCGCCTAAACGGCTGGCCTGGTCGCTGTCGCCATGACAAAGGCTGCTCCACCGTTTGCGGACTTGTCCAGTTGGCTCAGCTGGCAGGAACAGCATCACCCCAAAGCCATCGATATGGGCTTGGCTCGGGTGAGTGCTGTTGCACGGCGCCTCGGCCTACTCACCCCTAATGCGCGGGTCATCACGGTCGGCGGAACCAATGGCAAGGGCAGTGCGGTTGCCGCCTTGGACGCCCTCCTGCGCCATCAGGGCTACCGGGTTGGCGCCTATACCTCACCACACCTGTTGACCTATAACGAGCGTGTGCGCCTTGGCGGCGCGCCTGTGTCGGATGAGCAGCTGGTTGCCGCTTTCAATCGTATCCAGGCTGCTGCAGCTGAGATTTCGTTGACCTATTTTGAATATGGCACCCTGGCCGCCCTGTTGATTTTTCAAGAGGCGTGTCTGGATTTTTGGGTATTGGAAGTGGGATTGGGTGGTCGCTTGGACGCGGTCAATATCCTCGATTGCGACTGTGCGTTGATCACCAGTATTGCCCTGGATCACCAAGAGTATTTGGGCGATACCCGCGAAGCCATAGGCCGCGAAAAGCTCGGGATCGCCCGCGCCGGCAAGCCGCTGGTTGTGGCAGAGACGGATTTGCCTGCGGGTTTTGATGCTTTCGCCCAAACATTGGGCGCTGAGGTCTCTTGGTGCGGGCGCCAATGGCAACTGCAGGGGTCACAGCTGGTACTGTCGAACGGGCGCCGCTTGGCCTTGGCATCTCTGTCCTTGCCGCTGCCCAGCATTGCCGGCGCCTTGGAAGTGCTGGTTCAGATGCAGTTATTGCCCGATGCAATCGACCTAGACCCCTTGCTTGCTGGTTTGCGACTGCCGGGTCGTTTCTACCCCGTCACCTGTCGCGATAGTCTCTTGTGGGTGGATGTGGCGCATAATCCTGCAGGTGCCGAGTGGTTGGCAGCCCAGTTGCAAGCTCGATTTCCCGAGAAGTTACCGCTACTCATGGCCTCCATGGCCGATAAAGACATTCCCTCGATGGTTAAGGCGCTGTCACCAGTTGTGGCTGAGGTGCATTGCTGTGGCTTGCCGGGTAATGCGCGTGCTGCCGAAGCGGATACCCTGGCTGCCTATTGGCGGGCGGAGCTGGGAGAGGACGCAAGTGTTCAGGTCTGGCCCTCGGTACAGGCGGCTTTGTCAGTGCTGACGCAGTCTGCTGCCAAACTGGTGGTGACGGGTTCTTTTTTCACCGTGGCCGAGGCGATAAGCTACAGCGCTAACGCGGATACTCAGGCGCAGTGATATGCAAGACGGACTGAAACGCAGGCTGGTGGGTGCCTTGGTGTTACTGGCGCTCGCGATTATTTTTCTGCCCGGTTTATTCAATCGCGCGGCCTTATCGCCTTTGGACAAAACGAGCCAGATTCCACCCAAGCCCGAGTGGGTCATAGAGCCCGTGGTGGTGGCGACTGCTGACCCCTCACCGTCACCAGCCCCCGATCCGGAAGCTATGTTGATTCCGGCGCCAGGCCCTGAGGGCCAGCCGCCATCAGTCGCATCCGATTCAATCGCGTCAATGCCTGCCAATACAGCCGCGCCAGCGGTGGCCAAGGGTGTCGACTCGCCAGTCAAGACCCATGCCGCTTCCGCACGCCTCAACGCGCAGTCGGTTCCGCATGCTTGGGTGTTGCAGCTCGCGAGTCTTGCCGATGAGGCCAAAGCCAATCAATTGCGCGATAGAGTGATTGCAGCCGGTCACCCCGCGTTTGTACGCTTGGCTGAGACACCCAAAGGCCGTTTTTACCGGGTTTATATCGGGCCTAAAATCGATAAAAGCCGGTTGCTGGCGCTCAAGCCCAGCATAGACGCTCAATTCCAGGTGCAATCACTCCTCCTGGATATGGCGCCCACCCCTTAGAGGCCCCATTGACTGGGGCTTGCCTGATTGTCGACCGTTGTAGAGGTTTTTATGCCAGTGAGTGCCAACCAAGTTGTTTCTTTTACCTATCGTTTGTCTGAAGTGGGTGGCGCGCAGCTCGAGTCCAGTGATGTCGGCATGCCAATGGTCTATTTGCATGGCCACAATAATTTACTGCCCGCACTTGAGGCAGCGCTGGAAGGCTTGAACCCGGGTGACAATAAACGTGTGGAGCTGGAAGCTGCGCAGGCTTTTGGCCCTCGGCGTGACAATGCTGAGCAGAAGGTGCCAGTCAAACACCTCATTGGCCATTACAAGCGCTTACTGCCCGGCATGCTGGTCAAGGTCAATACGCCGGATGGCGCGCGGGATGCGCGTGTCATCAAGGCGGGGAAGTTTATGGTGGAGCTGGATACCAACCACCCGTTTGCCGGTAAGGCACTCATCTTTGATGTGACGATCGAATCCCTTCGCGACGCCACACCCGATGAAATCGCCCACGGTCATGCCCATGGCATAGGCGGGCATCAGCATTGATGCCGATTATCCCGTTGGCTGGCGTTTTAGCGTCAGGATTGCTAATCTTCGCGTCTTTTTTTGCACCTTAGCCGCCTTTTTTTGGTGTTTGTATGCCTGTTTCTCCGACCTATAAAGTCATTTTTTATAATCAAAATCACGTGTATGAAGTCTTCGCCCGCGCCATCTATCAAAGTGAGATTTACGGTTTCATCGAAATTGAAGAGTTTGTGTTTGGCTAGCGCTCGCAGTTGTTGGTCGACCCGAGCGAGTAAAAACTCAAAAATGAGGTTGCGGGCGTCAAGCGCTCCTATATTCCACTGCATGCGGTGATTCGCATTGATGAGGTGGAATCTGAAGGCAAGGCTAAAGTCATCGACATCAAACCCGGGGAAAAGTCCAACATGGTGCCTTTTCCCATTATGCGCCCGCCCCAGGACTAACGGCTGCCGTGGTGACGCAACTGCATAGTCAGGTTTTTCCCTGTCGAGGCGTTGCCTTGGGGCGGGTTGTGTTGGTCCACGGTCTCCTCGGTTCGCTTGAAAACCTGGGGGGCTTGGCTCGGCGCTTAACCGCTCACTGGGATGTCTATGCCGTGGACTTGCCAAGCCACGGCCGTTCGCCCTGGGTGCGTCCCCTCAGTATTCCGCTACTGGCTCAAGCATTGTGCGATTGGCATGCGTCTATGGCGCTGTCGCAGGTTCACTGGATTGGCCACTCGCTCGGTGGTAAGGCAGTGATGGAGCTGGCTTTGCGGCACCCCGACTGCGCAGACCGTTTAGCGATATTGGACATGGCGCCTGTCGCCTATCCTCCTCGCCATAATCGTATTTTTGCCGCACTCGAGGCAATCCCCTTAACGGCTATGTCGCATCGGGATCAGGTCGAAGAACAACTGTACGCCGACCTACAGGACAGACCTCTGTGCCAATTTTTAGCTAAAAACTGGTATTCCACAGCGAATGGCGGCGCATGGCGAATGGATCTTGCGGGCCTTGTCGCCGCTTATCCGGATTTGCTCGGCGCTAATTCGGAACCGGCTAGCGCCTCGGTCAAACCGGCGTTGTTTGTACAGGCGCTTTTATCGGATTACCTCGACGCCAGCCACGGTGAACCGATTCGTCGTCGTTTTGCCAAAGCGAGATGGCGGCCTGTAGCGGATGTGGGCCATTGGCTTCACGCGCAAAAACCGGACGAGGTGGCCGCCGCCTGCCACCGATTTTTGAGTTCGCCCCTCCCGGATCGTCAATAAATCGTCATTGCCAAAGCGACCAATGGCGTGAGTCAAACCCAAAACAAAAAACTGACGCACAGCTAACGTCTGGGGCACGCATTTAAAATGGGCGTTTTTGATCTGATTAGGGGGTGTGATGCCTTGTAATCACCGCCATCATGCAGGGGCAATCTGGCCAAACCGTCTGTTGCGGCCCTCTGCGCAATCAGGCTCTCTGCTCCTAGAGATGCTTGCGGCCCTCAGTTTGATCGGGTGCCTTGCGGCCTCGTCACTGCAGCTGCTTGAGCGTCTCAAATATGCTGCAAACGAGACGACAGCCGCGACTACGCTGGCCCATGCCAATTCGGCCCTTCGCTTACAACGTGCACAATGGTTACTCGGGCAATCTTTGCCTGTGGTCGTATCGGCGGCGGGTCACCCGCTTGGCTTAGATGCTGACCCTGTGCCGACACGAGCGGACTGTGTCGCACTCTGGCGTTCGTGGTTTGAGCTGTCTAACACGCTTCAATCACTGCAAGTCGACCGTGACAACAATCGGTGTCTATTTCGTGTCAGTCGGCAGGGTCAGCCGCTGTGGGCTTTGGGTTACACACCTGAAACGGGAGAATTGAGCGCCCTCGTTCAGCCTTAGGGCTCGTGTCTGCTGTCCTATATCCGTTGTCTTACTGAGTATCTGTTGTCCCAGTATCTATTGTCCTAGTGCAAGTACTGTCCTAGGACAAGTACTGCCCTAGTACAAGTATTGCCCTAGTACAAGCGGATCAGCGGGCTTTGTCCGTTGAAATCACCCATAACCCAGATCTGCTCAAACGGGTGTGCCGACGGCAGCTGGATGTGTTCGCGCAGGTCGTTAATGTCTTCGCTGTGCCAAGCGGGATGCGCATTGCGGATGACCAGCCAAACGCGGGATGACGCATAGCGCTTGCCGGCTTTTTTTGCCAGGAGGCTGTTGAGCGTATGCAATAAGCGGTTGTGGGTATTGCGAATCGCGTGCAGCTCTTTTAGCGCTTCGAGAGTGTCGGCCGGTAAGCCGCCACGCAGGATTTGCTGCGCTTCCGACTCTGACCCATACAAGTGTGCGATTTCCAAGTCGAGCAACTGCCCATCCAAATGGCAGCTGACATCCGGTTTTGCTGGCCGGTTGTGGATAATGTCCCGAATAGGCGCGTGAAAGGTCTTTTCATAGCGCCGCATAAACAGCTTGGCAGCGTCATGTTCCAGGCGGCGCTTTTCGGTTTCACTCGAATGCAGAGGCGGGTTCATCAAGCGGCTCCGCCCGCAACAGTGGGTTGCGGGCGCTAAGTCAGTTACGTGGCATCGTAGCCGGCGGGATTCTGTGACTGCCAGCGCCAGGTGTCTGTCACCATGCGTGCCAGATCAAACTCCGCCTGCCAGCCAAGATCGGCTTTTGCGTGGCTCGGGTCTGCATAGCAGGTGGCAATATCTCCAGGGCGGCGGTCGACGATATCGAGTGGAATGGTTTGGCCGGATGCAGCTTCAAACGCTTTCACGACATCCAGCACGCTATAGCCTTTGCCAGTGCCGAGATTCCAGGTGTAAGCGCCTGTTGTCGCGCCCATCAGCTTGCGCAAAGCGGCGACATGGCCCCGCGCGAGATCCACGACGTGAATGTAATCGCGCACCCCGGTGCCATCCGGCGTGGGATAGTCCTGCCCAAAAACGCGCAGTTTGGGCAGCTTGCCTACCGCCACTTGTGCCACAAAAGGCAGCAGGTTATTGGGAATACCTTTCGGATCTTCACCAATGCGCCCGCTGATGTGTGCTCCTATTGGGTTGAAGTAGCGCAATAGGCCAATTTTAAGCGGATTGCCAGGCGCCTTAGCCTGGTCGCGCAAAATCTCTTCCACCATGAGCTTGCTGCGCCCATAGGGGTTGGTTGCCCCGGTGGGAAAGTCTTCGGTAATGGGTACTGTGTGAGGGTCACCATAGACGGTCGCCGACGAGCTAAAAAGCAGGTGCTCTGCACCAAACTTGAGCATAGTTTCAGCAACGGCGAGGCTACCGCCGATATTGACGGCGTAATAATCGAGTGGAATCTGTTGGGATTCGCCCACGGCTTTGAGGCCGGCAAAATGGATAACGCCTTGAATAGTCTTTTCGTGTTCGAAAATGTCGGCCAGAGCGGCGCGGTCAGTGACGGAGGCTTCGTAAAAGGTGATATTGCGCCCGGCGAGTGTGCCCACGCGCTCCAACGCCCGCCGGCTGCTATTGGCCAGGTTGTCGACGACACAGACGTCAAAGCCGGATGCGATAAGCTCGAGCAGGGTGTGGCTGCCAATATAGCCCGCCCCACCTGTGACCAGTATTTTCATAACAGTACCCTTAAAAGCAGACAAACAGGCCGCCTATTCTAGCGGGTTTCACGTACCAAGAGCGCTTGGCACTGGCGCGAATATTGAATGAGTCGGGAATGAACATGCGGGTGCTGGGATCAGGCCATTTTTTTGACGCATCCACGCCTGCCATTATGGTATGTCAAAAAATGAACTTTTTTAAAATGTCGCGCCATGACATGGTCTATTGTGAAACAAAATAACGTCGTGGGAATCAGCATTGTCTTGGCCAATCGCCATTTATGGTAAACGATTTAAACGACTTGGCGTCTGGTTCACAGTAAATGGCCGTTTCCGGGGTAAGCTAGGCGAAAGCATGACGCGCCACGCGGTTGCTGAGCCGCAAGCGGCTAACAGGCGGGCTGAGGCGTCAAGCGATGGTGTTTGTATAAGGTATAACGATTTTGTAGCGATTGGTTGAATGAGCCGTTTTTTGATCAAAACAGGTTTGACCTACTGAAGTTCAGTCTCACAGCGAGCGCGAGGAGTGATCATGTCTATATTTCGTCAATATCAGCAACGGTATGAGCAAACTCAACAAGAGGAGCTGAGTATTCAGGAGTATCTGGATCTGTGTAAAAAAGATCCCAGCGTCTATGCCAGCGCCGCCGAGCGCATGCTGCTGGCGATGGGGGAGCCTGAGTTGATCGACACGGCTAAAGAACCGAGGCTTAGCCGAATTTTTTCCAATAAAATCATCAAGCGTTACCAGGCTTTTGAAGAATTTCATGGCATGGAAGAAGCGATCGAACAAATAGTGTCGTTTTTCAAACATGCTGCACAAGGGTTGGAAGAGAAGAAACAAATATTGTATCTGCTTGGGCCTGTCGGCGGCGGCAAGTCTTCGTTGGCTGAAAAATTAAAAAGTTTAATGCAGCGCCAGCCTATTTATTGCCTGAAAGGTTCACCGGTTTTTGAGTCGCCTCTCGGCTTGTTTAATCCGGCTGAAGATGGCGCCATTTTACAGGAGGATTACGGCATTCCCGCGCGTTACCTCAAGACCATTATGTCACCTTGGGCAGTTAAGCGCCTGCATGAATACGGTGGCGACATCAGCAAATTTAAAGTGGTCAAGCTCTATCCCTCCATTTTGGATCAGGTCGCGATTACCAAAACTGAACCGGGGGATGAAAATAACCAGGATATCTCCTCGTTGGTCGGCAAGGTCGATATTCGCAAGCTCGAAGAGTTTCCGCAAAATGACCCGGACGCTTATAGTTTTTCCGGTGGATTATGCCGTGCTAACCAGGGGTTGATGGAATTTGTCGAGATGTTCAAAGCACCGATTAAAGTGCTGCACCCGCTCTTGACGGCAACACAAGAAGGTAATTTCAATAGTACCGAGGGTCTCGGTGCTATCCCGTTTGAGGGTATTGTGCTCGCGCACTCGAATGAATCCGAGTGGCAGGCGTTTAAAAATAATAAAAACAATGAGGCCTTTTTAGACCGTGTTTATATTGTTAAGGTTCCTTATTGTTTGAGGATGTCTGAAGAGATACGTATCTATGAAAAATTGCTTGAAAACAGCTCTTTAGCGCACGCACCCTGTGCGCCAGATACGCTAAAAATGTTGGCGCAGTTTAGTGTGCTGTCCCGTTTAAAAGAGCCTGAAAATTCCAATATTTTTTCAAAAATGCGTGTCTATGACGGTCAAAATCTAAAAGATACTGATCCCAAAGCAAAATCCTTGCAGGAATACAAAGATCTTGCCGGCGTGGATGAGGGTATGGATGGGTTATCGACGCGATTCGCCTTTAAGATACTGTCTAAGGTGTTTAACTTCGACCCCACTGAGGTGGCGGCCAACCCGGTACATTTGCTGTATGTGCTTGAGCAGCGCATCGAACAAGAGCAGTTTCCTGAAGAGATCGCGTCGCGCTATTTGCGTTTCATTAAGGAATTTCTTGCGCCGCGTTATGTTGAGTTCATCGGCAAAGAGATTCAAACGGCTTATCTGGAATCTTACGCAGAATACGGTCAAAACATTTTTGACCGCTATGTGGTGTACGCTGATTTTTGGATTCAAGATCAAGAGTTTCGAGATCCTGAGACAGGAGAAATCCTTAATCGCGCGGCGCTGAACGAAGAGCTTGAGAAAATCGAAAAACCAGCCGGTATTAGCAATCCGAAAGACTTTCGAAATGAGATTGTCAATTTTGTATTGCGAGCCCGGGCAAATAATAACGGAAAAAATCCAGCCTGGAATAGTTATGAGAAACTGAGAACTGTCATTGAAAAGAAAATGTTCTCAAATACCGAAGAGCTGCTACCCGTTATTTCCTTTAGTGCCAAATCTAGCAAAGAGGAGCAAAAGAAGCACCAAGATTTTGTTGAAAGAATGGTCGAGCGAGGTTACACCGAAAAGCAAGTCAGGCTATTATCTGAATGGTATTTGCGCGTACGAAAATCGCAATAACCGAATGGCGTGGCGCCTTCGGGCGCCCTGATAAGTGAGTAACATATGAGTTATATCGTCGATCGGCGTCTCAATGCAAAAAATAAAAGCACCGTTAATCGCGACCGTTTTTTAAGGCGATACAAGCAGCATATCAAAAAAGCCGTTTCCGATGCGGTCGACAAACGATCCATCACCGACATTCATAATGGCGAAAAAATATCGATTCCGTCGCGGGATGTCAGTGAGCCTGTATTCCAGCACGGTGATGGTGGCGTGCGAGAACGCGTGTTGCCGGGTAATGAGCAATTTGTGGCGGGTGATAAAATCAAACGCCCTTCGGGTGGCGCTGGCCAAGGCGGTTCTGGCAGTGGTGCCGATGCGGACGGAGAGGGCGATGATGATTTTGTATTTCAAATTTCTCAAGAGGAGTTCTTAAATTACCTGTTCGAGGATTTGGCCTTGCCGCATTTGGTTAAGCGGCAATTGACGGGCAATGACGAGTTTAAGTTGCGTCGCGCGGGGATTAGTAATGAAGGTAATCCGGGGCAGGTAAATATCGTAAGAACGCTCCGTTCCGCTAATGCAAGGCGCATCGCATTAACGGGATCTAAACGAAAAACGTTAAAAGCACTGGAGTCGGCGCTTGCTGAAATCAGCCCGCCTAACGGCGTTATCGAGGAGGCTGAAGCCGAGCATTTGCGCAGTGAAATTGAGCTGTTGCGAAAGAAAATACATAGCGTACCTTGGCTGGATAATTTTGATGTGAAATACAATTTGCATCAGCGCCAACCCTTGCCACGCTCACGAGCCGTGATGTTCTGTATTATGGATGTTTCAGGGTCTATGGATCAGGCAACCAAGGATGTCGCGAAGCGATTTTTTTTACTGTTGTACCTTTTTTTACAGCGAAATTATGACAAAACAGAAGTTGTCTTTATTCGCCATCACACCAGCGCGAAAGAAGTGGATGAGCAAGAGTTCTTTTACAGCCGAGAGACGGGCGGTACCATTGTGTCGAGCGCGTTGCGACTGATGGATGACATCATTTCGGATCGGTATCCGCCCTCTGAGTGGAATATTTATGGCGCCCAAGCTTCCGATGGTGACAATTGGAATGACGACTCGTCGCAGTGTTACACTTTATTAACCGAACATATTATGCCGCGTGTTCAGTACTATTCATATATTGAGATTACACCGCGCGATCATCAAGCTCTGTGGCGTGCTTATGAGCAGGTGGCACAGCAATTTTCAGCCGGTTTTGCCATGAAACAGCTTGTGGATGCCAGCGAAATTTACCCTGTTTTTCGCGAGCTGTTTCAAAAAAAGCTCGCGTAAGTCCTGTGCATTATCTGTGTAACCCGGAAGGCTGCTTGCAGACCAGACCATTCACTCGTGCGGATGCCTTGTATGTCGATTCAATTGCCCAGTAAACCTAAAGCGCGGCGACAGTCGCCATTAACGACAAGCTCGGAGTGGAGTTTTGAACTGATTGATGCGTTTGATCATGAAATTGGGAATATTGCCAACGATTTTCAGTTGGATACTTACCCTAATCAAATTGAAATCATCAGTTCTGAACAAATGATGGATGCTTATGCGGCTGTTGGGATGCCCATTGGTTACCACCATTGGTCTTATGGGAAACACTTTTTGGGGGTAGAGCAGGGATATAAACGTGGTCAAATGGGGTTGGCCTATGAAATTGTCATTAATTCTGACCCCTGCATTGCTTATCTCATGGAGGAAAATACCCTGTTGATGCAGGCGCTCGTCATTGCCCATGCCTGTTACGGCCATAATTCGTTTTTTAAAGGTAACTATTTATTTAGAACCTGGACCGACGCCTCGGCTATCGTGGATTACTTGGTGTTCGCCAAGCACTACATCAGCCAATGTGAAGAGAAATACGGCGTGGATGCAGTGGAGGAACTGTTAGATTCCTGCCACGCGATTATGAATTACGGTGTCGATCGCTATAAACGCCCTTATCCGTTGTCCCGGCACGAAGAGGAACTTCGACAGCAAGAGCGTGAAATCTATTTACAAAAGCACGTGAATGATTTGTGGCGAACCCTGCCTGTTGACGATAACGCTAAAAAGCTCGATATCAAGAAACGTTTCCCGGAAGAGCCGCAAGAAAATTTACTGTATTTTTTTGAAAAGCACGCCCCATTACTGGAGCCTTGGCAGCGTGAAGTGGTACGCATCGTGCGCAAAATGGCGCAATATTTTTATCCGCAAAAACAAACTCAAGTCATGAATGAAGGCTGGGCAACATTTTGGCATTACACCATTATGAATGAACTCTATGATCGCGGTGTGATCGGCGAGGGATTTATGATGGAATTCATGCAAAGTCATAGCGGGGTGATCTTTCAGCCGGCTTATAACAGCCGTTACTACAGTGGTATAAACCCCTATACGCTAGGCTTTAGCATGATGCAGGATATTCGTCGCGTGTGTGAGCAGCCGACAGCCGAAGACAAAGCCTGGTTTCCCGAAATCGCTGGCAGTGACTGGATTAAAACGCTTGATTTTGCAATGCGGAATTTTAAAGATGAAAGTTTTATTTTGCAGTTTTTATCGCCAAAAGTGATGCGCGATTTAAAGTTGTTTAGCATTGTCGATGATGAAAATCTGCAAACCTTGAATGTCGCAGCGATTCATAATGATGAGGGTTATCAGGTTCTGCGCCAATCGCTTGCTGCCCAGTACAACTTGAGTATTCGCGAGCCGAATATTCAAGTGTTTAATGTCGATATTCGTGGCGACCGCTCCTTAACCTTGCACCATACGCAGCACAACCGCATGCCGCTGGAAGCCAAAAATGCTGAGGCTGTGCTGCGCCATGTGCATAGGCTGTGGGGGTTTGATGTTCACTTGTTTTCCCTGGATGAAGGCAAACCGCGACAGGACTTTCATTGCCCGCTGGGGGCGGCTTCAGCACTCCAAGGCGCCTAAGAATGCGAGCCTTGCGCACCTAAAATCCATTCAGCCAAGCGTAAATCAGCGGGCCGGGTGACTTTGAGATTGGTCGCATCGTTTTCAACCAAGCCAACCGGCTGCCCACAGAGTTCCATGGCGCTGGCTTCATCGGTAATGGATAGACCCTGTTGTAAACACTGCGATAAAGCAGCAAATAGTGCCTGTGTGCTAAAACATTGTGGTGTTTGGGCCTGCCATAAATGGCGTCTGTCGAGGGTGTTTGCAATTTCGGGGGTGAGGGCATCGCCGGTGCTGCGTTTTAGGGTATCGGCAACCGGCTGCGCCAAAATGGCGCCTCGATTTTGGTCGAGACAGGCTTGCCACAGACGACCTAAAGCGCTCGGCTGAACACAAGGCCTTGCTGCGTCGTGAACCATGACCCAACTGGGTACTTGGCTGTGACGTTGAATGTATTCGAGCCCCGCCAGTACGGATTGAGCGCGATCGGCGCCACCTGTCACACGCCTCACGGCGGGCGATTGTGCCACGGCGAGCTGCTCAAAGCGGTTATCGTCAGCGGCCAAGGCGACGACTACGCCCATCAGCTTGCCACCCGGCGGCGAAAAGGTGAGCAGGCGTTTGAGCGTGTGACTGATCAGCGCCTCCCCCAGTAAGGGTAAATATTGTTTGGGTATAGCCTCGCCCATGCGACTGCCGGAGCCGGCGGCGGGCACAACAAACCAGAGCGGTCTCTCCTCGGTGTTCACGCGCGGTCCTTGAGTCTTTAAGGGGCTTCGGTGGGGGTGGTTTTATACATAAAAAATGTTTCACCTTCTTTGATCATGCCTAGCTGAGAGCGGGCTTTTTCTTCGATCAAACTGGTGCCTTGGCGCAGGGCATGGACTTCGGCCTGCAAAATACGGTTGCGCTCTGCTTCGATTTCAACGGTCGCTTCTTGCTTAGCGTGTTCCCGTTTTAAAGCAAAATAATGCCCAAGACTGCCTTCGCCAACCCAGAGACGGTACTGAAGGCCGAGCAACAAAAAGCCCATGACGACGAGTAGTTTTTTCACACAATCAACCCCTTTCTCGCATGACTTAGGCAGGTGATGCGGCCTGCCAAAAAAGCGCCCGGGTGAACCGGGCGCTGGGGGAAGTCATTCATCCTAGGCTATTTTAGCGTTGGAATTCAGCGCGGCCACGGTAGGGCGCCTTGGCGCCCAGTTCCGCTTCAATACGCAAGAGGCGGTTATATTTGGCAACGCGGTCTGATCGCGATAAGGAGCCGGTTTTGATTTGCCCGGCTGCGGTTGCCACAGCTAAATCGGCGATGAAAGTGTCTTCGGTTTCGCCTGAGCGATGTGAAATGACCGCGGTGTAGCCTGCGTCTTTGGCCATTTTGATCGCGTCCAATGTCTCGCTCAGCGAGCCGATTTGATTAAATTTGATCAAAATGGAGTTGGCGATACCTTTTTCGATACCTTCTTTTAAAATTTTGGTATTTGTGACAAACAGGTCATCACCTACCAGCTGAATGCGATCACCGACTTTTTGGGTTAAATCGGCCCAGCCAGCCCAGTCACTTTCGTCCATGCCGTCTTCGATGGAAATAATCGGGAATTTCTCGGTCAAGCCTTTGAGGTAATCCGCAAATTGGCTAGGCGTGAATTGTTTGCCTTCACCGGCTAAATCGTAAATGCCATTTTCGTAAAATTCGCTGGCGGCACAGTCGAGCGCCAAGGTTACATCCTTACCCAGTGTATAGCCTGCGTTTTTGACTGCTTCACTGATGACCTCTAGTGCGCCTTCATTGGATGGCAGGTTAGGCGCAAAGCCCCCTTCATCACCTACGGCTGTATTCAAGCCTCGTGCCGACAAGACTTTTTTGAGGTTGTGAAAAATCTCAGCGCCGATGCGTAGGGCTTCTGCAAAAGTTGGCGCGGCTACGGGCTGTACCATGAACTCCTGAATATCGACGTTATTGTCGGCGTGCTCACCACCATTGACGATATTCATCATGGGAACTGGCATAGAGTATTGGCCTGGCGTGCCGTTGATGTCAGCGATGTGGGCGTACAAAGGCACTTTTTTGGCGATAGATGCGGCTTTGGCGGCGGCTAATGAAACGGCCAAAATCGCGTTGGCGCCAAGCTTGGATTTATTGTCGGTGCCGTCGGCTGCCAGCATCAGGTTGTCAATTTCGCGCTGCTCGGTGGCATTTTTGCCAATCAGCAGGGGTTTGATCAAGCTGTTGATATTGTTGACGGCCTTCAGCACCCCCTTACCCAGGTAGCGACTTTTATCGCCATCGCGCAGTTCCAGGGCCTCGCGCGAGCCAGTGGAGGCGCCAGAGGGTGCACAGGCGGCACCCACAGCGCCGCAGGCTAATACCACTTCCGCCATGACGGTGGGGTTGCCCCGCGAATCCAAGACTTCAAAACCTTTTATATCAACAATCGTACTCATTTTATGCTCCTCGTGCGTGCACTGAAATCAGCGTGAAAAGGGAACCGCCGGCGTAAGGCGGCTTAACAGGGTTATTCGATAGCCAAGGGTGGAAACTGTTTGACCAGGTCATCCAGCGCTTTAATTTGGCGCAAAAACGGCGTCAGCTGTGACAGGGGCAGGGCGCTGGGGCCGTCACATTTGGCCTGGTCGGGTTCCGGATGGGCCTCCAAAAAGAGGCCTGCCAAGCCTACGGCCATGGCCGCACGGGCGAGATCGAGCGTCTGGCGGCGTCGCCCGCCCGAGGCTTTGCCCAGCGGGTCTCGGCATTGCAGCGCATGGGTGACATCAAAAATGACCGGCGCCTGTTGGGTCGCGTCTTTCATCACTTGAAAGCCAAGCATGTCGACCACCAGGTTGTCATAGCCCATACAGCTACCGCGCTCACACAGGATGATGCGGGAATTGCCGCTTTCGGCAAATTTTTCGGCGATGTTGCCCATTTGACCGGGGCTTAAAAACTGCGGCTTTTTGATGTTAATGACAGAGCCGGTTTTTGCCATCGCAATCACCAAGTCGGTTTGGCGAGCTAAAAAGGCCGGCAATTGTAAAACGTCACACACCTCGGCGACGGGTGCTGCCTGATGTGGCTCGTGCACATCGGTGATGACGGGCACACCAAACGTCTTTTTCACGTCTTCAAAAATGCGCAATCCCTCATCAAGCCCAGGCCCGCGGAAAGAGTGAATCGACGAGCGATTGGCTTTGTCAAAGCTCGCTTTAAAAACATAGGGGATGCCGAGCGCCTCTGTGGCGGCCACAAAGGCTTCGGCAGTACTCAGTGCCAGGTCGCGCGACTCCAGCACATTTAACCCCGCAAACAACACAAAAGGTTTATGGTTGCCGACCTCAATGGTGGAGCCGGTGGGCGTTGAAATGCTGACAAGACTCATGCGGGTGTTTTCTCAGGGGGTTGGGCGGCAGAATGGTAGGTGAGCGCCGCTTGAATGTAAGCAGTAAAGAGTGGGTGACCATCGCGCGGTGTTGAGGTAAATTCCGGGTGAAACTGGCAGGCGACAAACCAGGGATGATCCGGCAGCTCGATCACTTCGACCAATGTATCGTCGGCAGACCAGCCGCCGATACGCAAGCCTGCGTGACGCAGGGCATCGATGTAGCCGTTATTGACTTCGTAGCGATGGCGGTGGCGCTCCAAAATGACATCGGCATTGTAAATGCTGTGCACCTTGCTGCCCTTTTCCAACCGGCATTCTTGGGCGCCGAGGCGCATGGTGCCGCCGAGGTCACTGCCTTCGTCGCGGGTTTGAACGCTGCCCGCAGCATCTTTCCATTCGGTAATCAGCGCTATGACCGGATGACTGCTTTTGGGATTGAATTCAGTGCTGTTGGCGTCGTTCCAGCCGAGCACATTGCGCGCAAATTCGATCACAGCCGACTGCATGCCAAGGCAAATGCCCAAGTAAGGGATTTTCTGCTCACGCGCGTGGCGCACCGCCATGAGCTTGCCTTCCAGGCCGCGCTCACCAAAGCCACCGGGCACTAAAATCGCGTCGACGCTCGCCAGTAGGCCAAGGCCTTTTTGTTCGACCTCTTCAGCATTGATATACCGAATGGTGACGCGGGTGTGTGTGTGAATGCCGGCGTGGCTTAAAGATTCGTTTAACGATTTGTAGGCGTCCAGCAATTCCATGTATTTGCCGACCATCGCAATGGTGACACTGTGCTGTGGATTGAGTTTGCGCTCAGCCACCCAGTTCCATTCCGACAGGTCGGCAACCGGCGCCTCCAGCTTGAATTTTTCAAGCAGAATTTGATCGAGATTGTACCGTTGCAAATGGTTCGGAATGGCGTAAATCGTCTCGACGTCCGGCAGGGGGACTACAGCGCGCTCAGTGACATTGGTAAAGAGGGCAATTTTGCGTAGCGAATCGCCGTCGATCAGGGTTTCTGATCGGCACAGTAAGACATCGGGCTGTAAACCGATGGTGCGCAATTCTTTAACGGAGTGCTGCGTCGGTTTGGTTTTGGTTTCCCCGGCAGTCGCGATGTAAGGCACCAGCGTTAGGTGAATGAGCGCGCTTTTTTCGCTGCCTAACTCAGAAACCAGCTGGCGTACTGCCTCCAAAAAGGGTTGGGATTCAATATCGCCCACGGTGCCGCCAATTTCGACCATAGCGATGTCGTAACCGGCGCCGCCTTCAAGAATCCGGCGTTTGATTTCATCCGTAATGTGGGGGATGACCTGAACTGTGCCGCCTAAGTAGTCACCACGGCGCTCTTTGCGCAGGACTGTTTCATAGACCCGACCCGTGGTGAAGTTATTTTTTCGGGTCATTTTGGAGCGGATAAACCGCTCATAGTGACCGAGATCCAAATCGGTTTCAGCACCATCTTCGGTCACAAACACTTCCCCGTGCTGGAAGGGGCTCATGGTACCCGGGTCGACGTTGATATACGGATCCAGTTTTAAAATGGTGACTTTGAGGCCACGCGCCTCCAGCACAGCAGCTAAGGAGGCCGAAGCGATACCTTTGCCCAATGACGACACCACGCCACCGGTTACAAACACAAATCGAGTCATGAAACGCCTTGCGACAAACAAAAAAAAAAGGCAACACAGGGTTACCCAAAAGATGACAGAGCCAGTTCACCCAGTCCGCAACTGAGGCCAGCGCGCCCTAAGCCAGTAGCCTGGCAAGCTGGGGCTCGCGAAGCCACCTCATCGAATCAATGCTATCGACTGAAAAACCGCTCGCCCGCAATCAGCGGGAACAGGGCGCCGTTTTGCCGGATACGATGGGGCGGCAGGATAGCAGAATCACCTGAGCGGCTCAAATCGCCGAGCTGCACCAAATGGGCAGCAATCAGCGTTCGAGCCCGCGATAGCTCAAGGCTTCGCTAAGGTGAATCACTTCAATGGCGGCGCTGTTTTGCAAGTCGGCGAGAGTGCGTGCAACCCGCAAAATGCGGTCGTAACTGCGCGCTGATAGGCGCCAGCGGTTCACGGCCTGTTCCAGCAGTTGTTTGCCTGGGACATCCAGTGCGCAATGCTGCCGCAGAGCGCGTCCCTTTAATCGGCTGTTGGCGCAGTTTTGCCGCGCGATTTGCCGCTGATGACAGGCATGGACGCGTTCTCTGACGGTGCTGCTGGATTCACCTTGTGGATGGTTTTGCAGGTCGCTGATGGGCAGGCTATGAACAGGGACTTGCATATCGATACGGTCTAGCAAAGGACCTGAAATTTTTTGGCGATAGCGCTGCAGTTGGGCCGGTTTGCATTGGCAGCGGTCACTGGGGTCCCCGGCATAGCCACAGGGGCAGGGGTTCATGGCGGCGATCAGTTGAAATTCAGCAGGGAATTCGACCTGGGCATTAGCGCGGGAAATAGCAATGCGGCCGGTTTCGAGCGGTTCACGTAGCACTTCGAGCACTGCGCGCGGAAATTCCGGCAACTCATCCAAAAACAAAACTCCTTTGTGTGCCAAAGAAATTTCGCCGGGTTTGGGTTGGCTGCCACCGCCGACTAGTGCAATCGCTGAGGCGGTATGGTGCGGTGCCCGAAAGGGTCTGGTCGACCAAGTGGTGGCCTGTTGGTGCCCCAAAAGAGACTGCACACTCGCGACCTCAAGCGCTTCCTGGTGGTCGAGGGGCGGCAGAATACCGCCGAGGCGTGCCGCCAGCATGCTTTTACCTGTGCCAGGCGGGCCGTAGAACAGCAGGTTGTGCTGCCCGGCCGCAGCGACCTCCAAGGCTCTTCGCGCTTGGTATTGCCCTTTCACATCGGCGAGGTCCGGGTAGGTGGGGTGGGTGGCCTCGGCATCAGCCTGGGGTGGGCTGAGCTTGGTCCGGCCGTGTAAAAAGGCGGCTATTTCGCTCAGCGATTGGGCTGTTCGGCTGTTGTCAGGGCAGGCAAATGCCAGTTGATTGGCGTTGCCCGCAGGCCCCACCAAACAGCGGCCAGCCAGTTCCGCCGCTCTTGCGCTCGCAATCACGCCCGGCACCGAGCGCAGCTCGCCCGTCAGGGCCAGCTCGCCCAGCCACTCGAAGCGGTCGAGATCCTGTGCCGGCACCTGCTCAGAGGCGGCCAAAATGCCAAGTGCAATCGCCAGATCATAGCGACCGCCGTTTTTGGGCAAATCGGCGGGGGCCAGGTTTACAGTGATCCGCTTGGTCGGAAAATCAAAATGGCTGGTCAATAAAGCGCTGCGGACGCGGTCTTTGCTTTCTTTTACGGCGGCTTCTGGTAGGCCCACTATGGTGAAGCCCGGCAAACCATTGGCCAGATGCACCTCGACCTGAACGGCTGGCGCGGCGACGCCCAGCAGGGCGCGAGTTTGAACAAGGGCGAGGCTCATAAGGTGACCTGTATATGGTTTTATATACAGTGTAGCGGTCGAGTCTGGGCTTGGTTTAGTGCTGCCGCATCGAGCGGATTAACGGCGGTGGCAGTTGGCTGGCCTGTCGCACTCGGCGCCGAGTGGCGAGGGAATCACCCTAACACAAGTGTTTTTAGGCGCGCCCGGCCTTGTGAATCAGCCAGTCGAAAGCCCGTGCAGGCAATAGTCGCTTGAGGTAACCCAGCACCCAAGCCGGTGTTGTAACGGGGTAGCGAATGCGCGGATTCTGGGATTCGAGCGCATGGATCACGACCTTGATCACGGCCTCAGGCCCCAACGTGAAGGGCGCAGCGGGGCCCGGTTTTGCCAGCCGCTCGAGACTGGATTGGTAGGCCAGGCTGTGGCGGCTGTGGGCAATATCCACTTCGCGAATCAAAGCCGCCAAAGCGTTTTTGCGGAACTCACTCAAAACAGGCCCAGGTTCAATTAGCGATACGTGCACCGAGGTGCCACGCAACTCTTGACGTAGTGTGTCGCTCAGGCCTTCAACTGCATATTTGCTGGCATTGTAGGCGCCGCGATACGCCATCCCGACAAAGCCCAGTAGCGAGCTGTGTTGAATCAAGCGGGCGCTGGGCTGCGCCAGGAGGCAAGGTAGCAGGCCGCGCGTCAATTGATGGGGGCCAAACACATTGGCGGCAAATTGCGCCTCGAGCGCCTCGCGGCGGATGTCTTCCAGGGCGCCGGGCTGGCCATAAGCGGCATTATTAAAAAGTGCGTAGATGCGATCCTGGGTCAGGCGGCGAATCGCGTTGATGGCTTGATCAACCTGGTCTTTATCGCCGAGGTCAAAGGCAACTGCCTGCCCAAACTCGGCGACCAGCGCCGATTGTTGTGTGCTCAGCCTGCAACAGGCCACTATGGCGTAACCTCGATCTTTGAGTGCGCGGGCAACGGCGAGTCCTATGCCGCTCGAGCAGCCGGTGATCACCACCCAGCCGCGTTCGGTTGCGGGCACTTGTGTGGGTGAGAGCTGTGGCATGGTCTTCTCCGGCGCTGAGCGTTAGGGGGGTGGAGCTTTGGTGGTGAGGTCGCGCAGCAGGCTGGCGAGGTGTGCAGCGGCTTTGGCGGCTTGTGCCTCGCTCAGACTGCGCGCCAGCTTGCGGTAACTGTCCGTTACGGGGGTATTTTCCGGTAGCGAAAAAACCTGTTTGGCCAGCTGATGATTGTCGACAAAGACAGATGCCAGACTCGGAGCCTCGCTGAGGGGCCAAGCTGGGAGGTTGGGGCGGTGGTTAAGGGCTTGATCCCAAAACTGGTGCAATGACGTTTTGCAGTGCGGCCGGCCTGGCTTCACGCAAAACCCGTTGCCGCCTGCATCACTTTGGCAGGCGTGCTCTTGGGCGCCGAAGGTGTGCAGCGGCTGATAGGCGTCGGCCAGTAAGTGGCTGACAAAAGCGAGTATCAGGCCGCGTTCGGCGGCGTTTTTAGCCTTGGGGTAGGCCTTTAAGAGTGCGGCAAAGCTCGCTTGCAGCTGCCCTTTTGTGTTGGCGCAGCCGGTGATAAAAGCACGCTTTTGCAGGCTCCAGAGAGCGGTTTCCTGGTAGTGCCAGCGCCCGGTCGAAAATCCGGCCATCTTAGCCAGGCTGTCAGGCACGGCTTGCCCGCTATAGCGCTGAAACAGTTGCTGCAGTGTCAGGTCTCGTCTCTGGTCTGGCCAGGCTGCGGCCTGCGCAAAGGCCGAAAACGACACCATTTTTTTACCCGGTTTATGGCTGGCATCGCGCGCCAACAGGGCTTTGGCGTCTTGCTCCAGTTGCCGTTGTACCGCCTGCGGCAGGCGCAACAGCGCCTCTTGCGCGATCAGGGCGTGGCCTGTACCGCTCCAGGCGCCAGCGGCTGCGCTCTTTAGGATGCACAGCACTGCAAAGACCGTTTGCAGCAGTCGGTATTTGGGTTTGGCGCCTTGCATCAGCAGCGTCACTTGATACCTCTGTGCTTGCGAATCACGTCGTAGGCGGCTTGAATCTCTTGGGCTTTTTCAGTAGCTACGTGAATCATGTCCTCGGGCAGGCCTTGCCCGGCGAGTTTGTCTGGGTGGTATTGGCTCATCAGCTTGCGGTAGGCTTTTTTGAGATCGGCGTCGTTGATGTCGGGGCTGATCCCGAGTGCGGTATAGGCTGCCGCCAATGCGGAAGGCGAATGGTTGCTGCTGGTAGCCGAGTCCTGTTGGCGGTTGTCACGATAAAATCCCCCGCGAAACTGTGTTTGGGCTTCCGCCATCCGCAGCATTTGCTCAAACAGGAAGCGACTGACGCCGAGTTGTTCGGCAATGTTGCCGAGGCGGCTTTGTGCGCCTTGTGCCAGGGCGCCGTCCGCCATGGCGATGGCCATCACGTAAATCAGCAGTAGGTGGTTGAGATCCCCCAGGCCGGGTTCCGCCTGACGATACCGGTTGTTGAAGTCGGCGAGCAGCGCATTAGCGTCGAAATCGCTTTGCATGCCGGTTTTGAAGAGGGCTATGGCCTCTTGGCGCTGACTGGCCGATAGCCGCATCCTGCGCATCAATTCTTCAGTCGCGGCAATTTCTTTTTCGCTCACTCGGCCATCGCTTTTAGCGATATAGCCCATTAGCGGGAAGGATGTGTTGAACAGTAGCTGTTGTACGGCCTGTGTCTGTGAACTCGGTTGTTTGAGGTGGTGCTTCAATACTTTAACCAGCCAGTGCCCCAGGATAAATCCTGCGATCAGCCCCCAAAAGCCGGCGAGTTTATAGCCCAGGATCATCGCCAGGATACGTAGTAATAAGCCCATGGCACCTTTTCACCCCAAGCCGCGCACGCTAATAAAGGGGCAGCCTAAACGAGAGCAGCTGGCTTGCCAAGCGCAGCCATCGGGCGGGATAGCCCGCCAAAGTGCGACTCTGGTCCGCCAAAGTGCGACTCTGGTATAGTGTCGGCCCTCTCAGCCATACGTCAAAGCGCCAAAGGCCACGCCAAAGCGGCGCCAAAAACCAAAGGAATACCCCTTGCCAACACAACACCCAAAATCCATTGCCATAGCCGGGGCTGGTTTGTCCGGCGCGGTCATAGCGCGCGAACTGGCCGAGGCGGGCTACCGCGTCGAGGTTTTTGAGCAACGCAACCACATTGCCGGCAATTGCCACACCGAGCGCGATGCCGAAACGGGTGTGATGGTGCACCGTTATGGCCCCCATATTTTTCACACGGATAACACCGACGTTTGGAATTACGTGCGCCGCTTTGCAACCTTCGAACCTTATGTGAATCGCGTAAAAGCGACAACCCAGGGGCGTGTCTTTTCGTTGCCGATTAACCTGCTGACGATTAATCAATTTTTTGGCAAGACCTTTTCGCCCACAGAGGCGCGTGCATTTATTGCTGCGCAAGCCGATAACACGATTGCAGAACCCGCTAATTTTGAAGAGCAGGCACTCAAGTTTTTAGGCAGCGATCTTTATGAAGCCTTTTTTAAGCACTACACGCAAAAACAATGGGGTCTGGCGCCTAAATTGTTGCCCGCCAGTGTTTTGAAGCGCCTGCCGGTACGCTTTAACTACGATGACAATTATTTTAATCACGCTTACCAAGGGATGCCACGCGAAGGCTATAGCGCCATGATAGGCGCCATGCTGGATCATCCAGGGATTGGTGTGCACCTCAATACCGCTTGGCCTGGCGAGGCGCGGGCTGAGTACCACCATCATTTTTACGCAGGCCCACTGGATGGCTATTTTGAGTACCGTTTGGGGCGTCTGCCCTACAGAACCTTGGATTTTCAAGCCTTTCGCGTTCAGGGGGATTATCAGGGCTGTGCGGTGATGAACTATTGTGACGACCGGGAAAACTTCACTCGCATTACCGAGCACAAGTATTTTGCGCCCTGGGAGGCGCACGCCAATAGCCTCTGTTATACCGAGTATTCGCGCGCGGCCGAGCCAGGCGATACGCCCTATTATCCGATTCGCTTAGCGGGGGATACACCCTTGCTCGCGGACTATATCGCCTTGGCGCGCGCCGAGCAGGGCATCACGTTTGTGGGCCGCCTTGGCACCTATCGGTATATGGATATGGATGTGACCTTGGCAGAAGCCCTTGCCGTATCGCACCGCTTTTTGCATGCTGAAAAAAACGGTGAGGTATTGCCTGCTTGGTGTGTTGAGCATGCATAACCCCAAACTCCATCCTGTTTAGAGGTATCGCCGGTGGATAAACGTTTTTTAATCGTAGCGCGTGTCGGTGACAAGTCGTTGCATGGGCAGTGGTTGCTGGGCGCCGAGCGCGAGTTCGATCTTTTTTTAAGTTATTTTGGCGATACGCCTGAACGATTTCGCGCCGATGCAACTTTTTATGACGCGGCAAAGGGTGGTAAATGGCCCAAAATTGGCGACCTGGTAGAAACCTATTGGGACCTGATCCAAACCTATGAAGCGGTATGGTTTCCGGATGACGATTTGCTGGCTGACGCGGCGAGCATCAATCGTTTGTTTCAGCTATTTACGGGTCTCGGCCTGTCGTTGGCTCAGCCGGCTTTGAGCGACAACTCACACTATACTTTTGCGGGTTTATTGCAGCGCCCGAAATCCTTTTTACGTTACGTGAATTTTGTCGAAGTTATGGCCCCTATCATGAGCCAATCGGCATTGCAGCGCTTAAAACATACGTTCACGCAGAGCCCCTCCGGTTGGGGCTTAGATAGCCTGTGGCCGCAGTTATTGGGTGACTCCAGCAACCGGCAGATTGCCATTGTGGATGCCGTTTCGGTCATCCACACTCGCCCGGTCGGCGGTGAGCTCTATAAAAAAAATCCCGACTTATCGCCCAAAAATGATGTTGAAAAACTGGCGACACTCTACCCCGAGTTGAATATCGACAGGCGCGCTTTCGCCAACCGTTTTCGTGTCTATGAGACTCTACAGTGGTCGGGTTGTAACTCGCCGGGGCGCGCTTTTTTTCGCGGAAAATGGCAAAAAACCTGGGCACACTGGTGCGCACTGTTTAAAAAACGGTATAGCCCTTCTCCTGTTAATCGTGTTGGACACTAAAATATGACCGACAGTTTTTACGCCAGCTTGGCTCGGCACCGTGACGTTTTTGCCCGTTTGGAGGCGCTGGCCCCTGAGCTTCACGAGTGGTTCGCGTTATGCCGGGGTACGCTCGAGAGCGGCGGCAAATTATTGTGGATGGGCAATGGCGGCAGCGCCGCAGACAGCCAGCATTTGGCGGCGGAGTTTATGGTGCGGTACAAACAAGAGCGCGGCCCACTGCGCGCGCTAGCCCTGACCACCGATACCTCCATTTTGACCGCACACAGCAACGATTACAGCTTTGATACGGTCTTTGCCCGTCAGGTCGAGGCGCTTGCCGACAGTCGCGACCTGGTTATTGGCTTAAGCACCAGTGGTAATAGCCGCAATGTCAATCTGGCGCTTGAGGCGGCTAATCGAGTCGGGGCGACCAGTGTCGTTCTTACAGGCCGCGATGGTGGCGAGGCTAAGCGGATCGCCAAGCTCAGTATTGTGGTGCCCTCTGATGAAACCGCGCGCATCCAAGAAGCGCATATTTTTTTAGGCCACTGGTTATGTGAAGCCTTTGACACGTTCTATTCGGCCGAGGTCTAAGTCTCATGGATGTGCGTAAAATTGAGCAATTCGGCCAGGCCCGGGTGTTGGTGGTGGGCGATATCATGCTGGATCACTACATACTGGGCGACAGTTCCCGCATTTCGCCAGAAGCCCCGGTGCCAGTGGTTAACATTCAGCACGAAGAATGGCGGCTCGGTGGTGCGGCCAACGTGGCCCGCAATATCCGCGCACTGGATGCCCAAGTCGGCTTGGTTGGCCTGATTGGGCAGGATGCCGCGGGCAAACGACTGCAATTGGCTTTAGCGGAGGAGGCCATAGTCGATTATGTGCAACCTTGCAGCAAACCTACGATTACCAAGTTGCGCGTGATCAGCCGGCAGCAGCAGGTCGTTCGCTTGGATCAGGAGCAGCTATTTGATGCGAACGACGGCCAAGAATTGCTTGCCGCCTTTGCATCCGCTTTGCCCCATTTTGATTTGGTGGTGTTTTCGGATTACGCCAAAGGTACCTTGACTCTCTTGCCCCAACTGATGGCACAGGCGAAGGCAGCCGGCAAGCGGGTGTTGGTTGACCCTAAAAGCCCAGATTTTCAGGTGTATCGCGGTGCTGATGTGATAACGCCCAATTTGGCGGAATTTCGGGCGGCGGGTGGTGATAGTCAATCTGAAGTCGCACTCGCGGACTCGGCCCGCCGTTTGTTAGCGCAGCATCAATTGGGTGCCATGCTACTGACCCGCAGTGAGCAGGGCATGTCAGTCTTGACCGCCACCACCAAAGTGGATTTCCCCGCCCAGGTGCGTGAAGTCAGCGATGTGACGGGTGCAGGTGATACGGTGATCGCGACCTTGTCGGTACTGTTGGCGCTCGGTGAGCCGCTCGCTGCCGCCGCTGAATTGGCCAATATTGCTGCGGGTGTGGTCGTTGGTAAGCTCGGCACCTCGGTGGTCACGCCGGAAGAGTTGGCCGCCGCTGCTATGCCTGTGTTGCTGGCAAAAGGCCATCACTATCAAACACCCTTTGACCAAGTCGTGCACCATGTCACCCTGGCGCGCCGGGCCGGCGAACGCATCGTTTTCACCAATGGGTGTTTTGATCTCTTGCATCCGGGCCATGTGCAGTACCTTGAACAAGCCAAGGCGCTGGGCGATCGTTTGGTGGTGGGCATTAATACCGACGCGAGTATCCGCCGCCTCAAAGGTGACGAAAGACCCATAAACCCGTTACAGCATCGCCAAGCTATGTTAGGCGCGCTCAGAGCCGTCGATTGGGTGATTCCGTTCGGTGACGATGGCGATGACACGCCGCTCGCGATCATCGAAGCGCTCAAGCCAGACGTGTTGGTAAAAGGTGGTGATTACACCATCGACACTATCGTCGGTGCTCGCGAAACGCTCGCGCGTGGCGGCTCTGTGCAGGTGCTCGATTTTGTGGAGGGCCTCTCGACCACCGCGTTAATCGCCAAGATTCGGCGGGTTTAATGCGAGTAATCGGTTGTTTCGGTTGAGTCACTCGGATGGCCGTTGCGTAAGCGCTGGCCGTAAATTGCCGATAATTGAAATAACCAGAGCCGTATGGCGGTGTCACCTACGGCTCTGTGAGGGGCCATAAGGCGCTCAAACACCAGCTCTAGGCTCCCAGAGCAGCGTTTAACAACCCTTTTTCGGCAAAAAATTCATTGGGCAGTACCGGATGAATTGCCCTCCGTTTTCGCACTTCGCCAATCGCATTGACTCGATAGGCCGCAGGCAATATAGCTAGCGTCTGTCCTCGATAATCTGCCGTTGCAGTTCTTTGTACCAGGCGACGAGCTGATCTTGGGGTTGGCTATTGAGGCGAGATAGTAGGCGGAGGGCACGGGCGTAGCCGCGTGTTTTTTGAAGACGCCAGTCGCCTGCGCTCAGGTCTTTTAGGAGATGAATCAGCACCCGCTGGCGCAACATGGCGCGCCAGGCCGGTTGCACCTTGGCGAGTTCCTGGCTGTATAACCGATGAAACAACGCGGGATTGAGCCCCGCAAGTGTTGCGACTTGGTCCGGCCTCAAGCGTCCGCCACTGATTTCCAAATGGCACAGTCGCGCATTCACGGCGACGACCAAGGCGCCGTGGCGAGAGGCGCGGTAACTGAAGTCTTGATCTTCCCCGGCGGCATAACGCATTAGGGCTTCACAAAAGTGTTCTTTGGCAAATATCGAACGCCTGAAGGTCATGGCGTAGCCCACCATTACCTCAATTTGCCCTATGGGCAGTTGTTGTAACTTGGCACTCAAACTTGGGGGTTTACGATGGGGTTCGTAGGGTAAAAAATAGGTTTGATCGGTTTTTAACCAGCGTTTAACACGGCTGCGCAGCCAAGATTCGGGCGGCTGAATGGGTGCCGAGATGGCAGGGGTGGGCGATGTCGCGGGAGGCAGTGGCGTGTTGACCGCCTGCACCCCGACAATTTCGCGCTCTGCGTCTGCGGCATAGACTGCCATGATGGCCTCGGCACAGCCAGGGTGCAAAATCGAATCGTCATCGATTAAAAAAACCACGTCGCACTGGGTCAGCGCTATGCCCTGATTGCGCTGTGCGGGTAAGGAGGCGACCCGGGCCGCTTCATAGCGCAGCGGAATCGGTGGTTGCTGGGCGGCACAGAGCGCCTGGATGCAGTCGCGGCTTGGCGTCCAGTCTGGGCTGGCATCAATCACCACAATCTCATGCGGCGGGCAATTTTGCGCGAGAGCCGCTTCAATGCACTGCGGCAATATCTGTGCGCGTTGGTAAGTGGCGATGACCAAAGCCCAGCGCAATGCTGGCGTTTGCGTAAGCATCTTAATGCCTTCCAGGTCAAGAAAGAGGTCGCGATTCTACGAGTCAGAGCTGAGAAATGCTAGGCTCAGGCACAGGGGCGGCAGTTCGAGGGTGGCACAATGTAGCTCGCGATGCTCAAAGGCGATGCCGGGCGTCGTCCAGTCGTGCGACCAGGTGTTTTGTGGGAAATCGTTTTGTGACAATTTCTTTTGTGACAACTCGTTTTGTGGCAACTCGTTTTGTAATAGGAAGGGGCAGACATTTAATTGCGTGATTTCGCCCGCTATGCCGGTTCCTTTGGCTTTTAACAGAGCTTCTTTTAAAGTCCAGAGCTTGAAAAATACCCGTTTGAGTTCCTGTGTAGATGTCGCAGTGACCAGGGCGAATTCATCGGGATGGAAAAAGCGTTCTGCCAGGGCAAGGTAATCGAGTTCGCGTCTCGGTGCCAACACTTCAATGTCCAGTCCCCAGTCGCCGCCTAAACCTGCTGCTAGGCCAAAATAATCGCCAGAGTGGCTGATATTAAATGGCATAGAGTGGCCGCGAACAAAGGGTTTGCCCCGTTGAGAGCGATCAAAGTGAATTGCGGAGGTGGAACAATTGAGTAGGTTGGCCAGCTGATGTTTGGTGATGTAGCGGCCATAAAGCCATTCACGCCGCCGTTGCGGCGCACGTATTTTTTCAAGCTCAGCGTGTTCGACGCTATCGAGTAGCGCCATCGCGTCTTCCGATGCGATGGCAGACTCGACACTCGGTAAATGAAAAATCGATACCGAGGGCCAGGGTGTTGCCCACACAGGCAGCCCCATTATTTTGCCGATTGTGCGTTGCGCGCTATGGCGCGGTAGGCAATGTCTTTGCGATAAAACAGGCCCTTCCAGCTAATTGTTTTGGCGAGTTGATAGGCGCGCTCTTGGGCTTCCAGAACGGTATCGCCGAGTGCTGTTGCGCAGAGTACGCGGCCACCATGGGTTACGGTGTTGCCGTCTTTTGTTGTTGTGCCGGCATGAAAGATTTTTTCGCCAGCAATTTCATTGGTGGGGAGGCCAGAAATAATATCGCCTTTGTTGTAGCTATCCGGGTAGCCACCTGCAGCGAGAACAACCCCCACAGATGCGCGCCTATCCCAGTCGGCAGCTGTTTTATCCAAATCACCTTTTAATGCGGCTAAACACAATTCAACTAAATCCGACTGTAACCGCAACATGATTGGTTGGGTTTCGGGGTCACCAAAACGGCAGTTATATTCGATCACCTTGGGTGTGCCAGCTGCATCAATCATCAAGCCCGCGTACAAAAATCCGACGTAAGTATTCCCTTCAGCGGCCATGCCATTGACGGTAGGATAAATGATTTCTTTCATCACGCGATCATGCACCGCTTGCGTCACCACAGGTGCCGGAGAATAAGCGCCCATGCCGCCAGTGTTGGGGCCTGTATCGCCATCGCCAACACGTTTGTGATCTTGACTGGTCGCCATCGGCAATACATTTTTACCGTCAACCATCACGATAAAACTCGCTTCTTCACCAGCAAGAAATTCTTCAATGACAACACGACAACCGGCATCGCCAAATGCGTTGCCCGACAACATATCGCGCACGGCGTCTTCGGCTTGCTCAAGTGTCTCGGCAACGATTACGCCTTTACCCGCCGCGAGGCCGTCGGCTTTGATTACTATCGGCGCGCCTTTTTCGCGCAAGTAAGCGAGTGCCGGTTCGACTGCGATAAAATTTTGATAATCCGCCGTTGGGATTTTGTGGCGAGCGAGAAAATCTTTGGTGAAGGCCTTCGAACCCTCAAGCTGCGCCGCGCCTTTGCTTGGACCAAAACACAATAATTTGCGCGCTTGAAAATAATCGACCACACCGGCAACCAGCGGAACTTCCGGCCCGACGATCGTTAAACCAACATTGTTGTTTTCCGCAAAATTTGCCAAGGCTTCAAAATTTAAAACATCAATAGCAACATTTTCTAATTTTGCTTCTAGTTCTGTGCCAGCGTTACCCGGTGCAACAAATACTTTTTGTACTTGCGGGCTTTGTGCTGCTTTCCATGCGAGGGCATGTTCGCGTCCGCCGCTGCCGATGATTAATAGGTTCATGGATAATCCAAAAAATTAAAAACACGATTGCAAAACGCTCACAAATCGAGCGTTTACCAAAATGGATAAAGCAGGGTATTAATGTCTAAAGTGACGCATGCCGGTAAACACCATCGCCATGCCGTGTTCGTTAGCAGCGGCGATTACTTCTTCATCGCGCATTGAACCGCCCGGTTGGATAACTGCGGCAATACCCACTTTGGCGGCATTATCAATACCATCGCGGAAGGGGAAGAAAGCATCAGAAGCCATTACCGAACCGGCAACTTGCAAACCAGCATGTTCCGCTTTGATTGCAGCGAT
>JACCDR010568411.1_pt1 | contig 32922 bp, 49 predicted proteins | sample 7446431 | NCBI WGS metagenome assembly JACCDR01 (sample SAMN15323443, study PRJNA562643) | freshwater metagenome | isolation source: river surface water | place: USA:Blue River Watershed | collected 2017-08-17
GCCTTATTTTTACAACCTAGAAATTGAATAGAAAAAGCCCATTGATATGAACGGCCGTAAACCTGATTTAAATAAGGGTTTGCGCAACGTGGTTGCGCACCCAAGCGCAAAAAATGTTGTGGTGGTGAGCCCAACTGGCGACCCGCAAGCCCAGCACATTGAAATTGCAAAAAAAATTAAGCCCAAGGGGCTGAGCGCGGCAGAGTCTAAATTCTGGGATGACACCGCGCCGCGCATGGTGATGATCAACCGGCTAAAGGCGCATTTTGCCCATGCCTATGCTGAGTATTGCATTGTCGTTTGCCGAATGGCTGAGCTGCGAAAAGAACTCACCAAAAATGGCTGGACTTATGAGTCCATGACCCGCAACGGCTTGCAGAAAAAATCACGCCCAGAAGTCGCCCAATTAAATGACGACTGGCGAAAGTGGCGCAGCCTGGTGGGTAGTTTTGGCCTGGCCCCGGCGGAAAGCCGAGGCCTTAGCGATACGCCCCAGGGCGACATGTTTAGCGATGGCTGGGACGAATTCTAGACCTTATTTTCAGCTTGCCATTGGGTACATGGAGGACGTGGCCAGCGGGAAAAGGCCGGCAAATAAATTTGAGCGACTGGCCGTTGAGCGGCAAATTGCCGACCTGCAGGCCGAAAACTTTAACTACACATTCAGCGTTGAAAAAGCCGAGCGCGCTTGCAAATTTATTGAGCGAATGCCCCACATCAAAGGCAAATGGGGCGGCAAAAAATTGCAGCTCGAGCCCTGGCAGATTTTCATAATCACAACCATTTTTGGCTGGATTGACGCCCAAGGCCGTCGTCGATTTAAAACGGTTTACCTCGAAATCCCGCGCAAAAATGCCAAAAGCACATTAACCAGCGCCGTTGGGCTTTACCTGTGTTTTGCAGATGGCGAGCCAGGGGCCGAGGTTTACAGCGCGGCAACAACGCGCGACCAAGCCAAAGTGGTTTGGGCCGACGCTAAAAAAATGGCAGAAAAAACCCAAGGCCTTCGCCGGCGGTTTGGCGTTAAAACCAGCGCGCACAGCATTTACAGCGATCAAAGCGACAGCAAATTCCTGGCGCTGAGCCGAGACACCGGCGGCAACCTGGACGGCCTAAATGTCCACGGAGGCTTAATTGACGAACTGCACGGCCACCGCAGCCGCGATGTTTTCGATGTAATCGAAACCGGTACCGGCGCGCGCGAGCAACCGTTGCTGTGGCTAATTACTACGGCCGGCAGCAACACCGCCGGGATTTGTTACGAGCAACGCACTTACGTCGTAAAAATCTTAACCGGCAACCAGTTAGACGAAAGCTATTTTGGAATCATCTACACAATCGACGACGACGACGATTGGCTAGACGAAGCCGCCTGGCAAAAAGCCAACCCCAATTTTGGTGTGTCGGTAAATATCGACGACTTGCGCCGAAAGGCATTAAAGGCGCGTTCGCTGCCCAGCGCGCAAAACAACTTTAAAACCAAGCATTTAAATGTCTGGGTGAATTCAGACTCGCCATGGATGGACATGATGCGATGGAATTCCAAGGGGGATTTGTCGCTGCGGATTGAAGATTTTTACGGCATGGAATGCTACATCGGCCTAGACCTGGCCAGCAAAATTGATGTGGTCAGCAAGGTTTATGTGTTTGTTGTTGACGATAAATTCGTCACTTTTAGCAAACACTATCTACCAGAAAACGCCGTCGAAGAGTCTAAAAATTCTCAGTACCAAGGCTGGGAAGAGCAAGGCGTTTTGCAGGTAACCGCCGGCGCCATGACGGACTACAAATTAATCGAAGACGATTTAGTCGAAGACAACACCAATTTTTCCGTGGTGGAGGTCGGTTACGACAAATGGCAGGCCAATTACATGAGCAGCAATTTAATTGCGCGCGGCCTGAATATGATCGAGGTACCGCAAACGGTTAAAAACCTCAGCGCTGCCATGAAGGAAGTCGAGGCCCGGGTGATTAACAAAACCGGAAAAACCCTGGTGCATGACGCAAACCCGGTCATGGATTGGATGATCAGCAACGTGGTTTGCCACACGGATGCCCGCGACAACGTTTTCCCAAGAAAAGAAAAACCAGAAAACAAAATAGACGGCGCCATGGCGCTGTTAATTGCAGTTAGCCGCGCCAATACCGCCGGCAACACTGGCGACCTATTCGACGAGTTTTAAAAAATGCTTGCAAAATTGTTCGGCAAAAACAAAAAAGCCGAGCCGGTTCAAAATGCCGCCATTTATTCCTCGAATTATTCGTCATTAACCGATTTTATTGCCAGCTCCGGCAGCCACGTCACGCCGGAAAGCTCAAAACGCTGCACCACGGTTTATGCCTGTGTGCAATTGATCGGTGGCGCAATTGCAAGCCTTCCGGCCAACGTTTATGAGCGCGGTCCAAACGGTTTGCGCACCCAGGTTTATAACCACGATTACTGGTGGCTGCTAAACGAGCGCCCCTACGCCGGCGCGGTTGCGCAGAGCTGGTGGGAATATTTGGTTGCGTGCATGTTGCTGCACGGCGATGGATTTGTGCGAATCAGCCGCAACCGGCAAATGGTCATCGATGCGCTCGAGCCAATTCACCCGCAGCATGTGGTGGTTAAAAAGGTTGGCGGAGGCCTTGTTTATTTAGTAAATGACGGCATCAGCAAAAAAGGCCTAGACGCCAGCGACGTTTTGCAATTTTCAAATTTTGGTTCAAACGGCTTGCGCGGGGAGAGCGTTATTTCCTACGCCGCGCGCCAAGCCATTGGTACCAGCCTGGCGGCTGACGAATTTGCCGGCGAATATTTTAAAAACGGCGCAATGCCCAGCATCGTTTTTCAGTATCCCAACCAAGTCACTAAAGAACAGCGCGAGGCGCTAGAGGCAAAGTTAGAAGAGCGCCACACCGGCGGCGGAAATCGCCACCGGCCATTTGCGCTCTACAACGGCGGCACAGTGGCAACCGTCAGCATCAGCCCAGAAGACAGCCAACTTTTAGAAACCCGAAAATTCCAAACCGTGCAAATTTGCCAGGCGTTTGGCGTTCACCCGCAAATGATCGGCGAGGCGCAAACCGGCGCCTGGGGCCAAGGCCTAGAGCAAATCAGTACCGGATTTTATCGCTACACCGTGCTGCCGCCATCGCGCCGATTCGCGCAGGAAATTAACTCAAAATTCTGGCCGCGCAACACCAAATACCTTGTGGATTTTGACCACGACGCACTAACCGCTGGCGATTTAAAAACCCAAGGCGAGTATTACCAACGCGCCGCTGGCGGCCCTGGCGCCCAGGGCTGGATGACGCCGAACGAAATCCGCCGCGCCAAAGGCCTGCCAGATCTTCCTGACGGGGACAAATTAATTATTTCCGGCGGCCCGGCTGCCGCGCAAACACAAGGCCAAACGCAATGAAAAATAAAATTTTCCAGCTTTTTCAAAACAACGCCGCCAGCGGCTCGCCGTTAAAAATCGAGCAAAAAGGTGAAGAGGCGACCGTTTATATTTATGACGTGATTGGCCCGGATTATTACGGTGGCATTTCTGCAAAAGAATTTGTGCCGCAATTTTCCGCATTAAAAGCCAGCAAAATAAACCTGCGCATTAACTCGCCCGGCGGCGATGTTTTCGACGCCCGAGCCATTGCTGCGGCCATTGCCGCGCATCCGGCAGAAAAAACCGTGCACATAGACGGCCTTGCCGCATCCGCCGCCACCTACGTGGCGCTGGCTGGCGATCACGTAAAAATGGCCGAAGGCGCGTTTTTTATGATTCACAACGCATGGACGCTGGCCATGGGTAACGCTAACGACATGGACGAAACCGCTGCGCTTTTGCGAAAAGTGGACGGCAGCATCCGCGCGGATTACAGCCGAAAAACCGGCATTGGCGATGAACAAATTAAAACCTGGATGGATGCAACCACCTGGTTTACCGCCCAGGAAGCCAAGCAACAAGGCTTTATTGACGAAATTATCGAGCCAGGCGCAAGCCCAGCAAATTCAAAATGGAACCTGGCCGCATACGGCAATGCGCCGGCCGCGCTGGTTAATTCTGAAAACCTAAACCACGCCGCCGAACAGCACACTAAAGCGCTTGAGCGAAAGTTGCGCCTGTTGGGCGTTTAAAAATTCACAACAACGCCGCTTCGCGGCTTATTTATCGGAGCAAACCATGAAGCTAAACATGCAACAACGCCGCGAGCGCATTAGAGACTTGTCAATCGAGGCCCGCCGACTTCACGACGAAAGCAAAAGCCGTGAGTGGACGAAAGACGACGACGCGCACTTTAATAATTTGACGGCCGAAATCGAAGACTTGCGAGACCAGAATGACCGCGAGCAAGAGCGGCTGGATAAATTGGCTAACATGGAATTTACAGAAATTGAAGACTTAAAAATTTCTGGCCGTAGCAATTCATCATCAAAAGATCGCGCAGCTCAAGTATTTAAAGCATTTATTCAGGGCGCACATCACAATTCACGGCACCCAGAATTCCAAGCCATTCAAGCCGCTATGAGTACAACCACTGGCAGCGAGGGCGGTTTTACCGTGGCAACCTCAGTTGCCCAGCGTTTCGTAGATTCTTTAAAGGGCTACAGCTCAATGCGCAGAGTGGCCGAAATTTTGCCAACGGAACAAGGAAACCCACTTGGCATTGTTGGAACCGACGGCACGGCTGAAATTGGAGAGCGAGTTCCCGAGAATGCCACCGCATCAAATCTTGATATTGCATTTTCCACAAGGGCTCTCACAGCTTATAAGTATTCTTCAAAAGTTGTTGCTATTCCGTTTGAGTTAATCATGGACTCGGTTATTGATATCGAGGCATTAGTTTTTAAACGGCTCGGGCAGCGAATTGGCAGAATTAATAACGCTGATTTTACTAACGGCACCGGAACTGCGCAGCCATTTGGGATTGTTCCAGCATCAACTGCGGGTAAGGCTGGTGCCACGGGAACTTCAACCACTTTTGGCTACGATGATCTTGTTGACCTCCAAGAGTCTGTGGATGACGAATACCGAGCAATTGGCGCCGGCTGGATGATGTCGCAGGCCGCACGAAGAATTTTGCGGAAAATTAAAGACACGGCAGGCCGCCCCATTTGGACGCCAGGTTATGAGCTTGGCGCAGTTGCCGGCGCCCCTGATTTGCTGCTGGGTGAGCCCGTCACAATAAATAACGACATGCCCGCGCCAGGCGCCAGCGCAAAATCAATTGTTTATGGTCAATTGAGTGCATACACAATTCGCGACGTTATGCAGGTTCAAATGTTCCGGTTTGATGACTCAAATTATGTTCGCCTCGGCCAAATCGGCTTCCTCGCATTCTCCCGCGCCGGCGGAAACTTGTTGGATACAGGCGCAGTTAAGCACTTCCAACACAGCGCCAGCTAATCTGCAAATTAACCCTAATTGATAAATTAACCGCGCCGGGCAACCGGCGCACGTTTAATTTTTCCGGTGATTTTTATGAGCAAAAAAAAGCAAGATCAAGCGGACTTTGTAGACCTGGCTGAACCAGCAGAAGCCCCAGCAGAAGCCCCAGCAGAAGCCCCAGCAGAAGCCACTGTGCAGCCCGAGGAAAACACGGCAGAGCCGGAAAAAACCGTGCTTGCCATGGTGCTTTTTAAAATCGGCGGCGCCGAGGATGTTTCGGTAAACCCTGGCGATTTAATCGAGCTGCCAGAAACCCTGGCCCAGGCCCTGGCTGCAGTTGGCGATTTGGATTTGCACGAAGGCGCAATTGCCTACGCGCAAAGCCTCGGCAAAACCCCAATTAAATTCGGCTAAAAAATGAAAAACGCCTCATTGGTTTTGATAGACCGGCAGCCAGTTTTGCCGGTATCAAGCAACGACATGAAAGAGCGCCTACGCCTGGATGACGCCGTGCCGTTGACTGAGGCGGACATTTACCAGCGTGCAACAGTAAACTACATTTTTGCCCGCTACGGCATTGACTTATTTTTGTCGTCGCAGTGGGATTTATTAATGCCTGAATTCCCCTGCGGCGATATTGTTTTGCCGGTTTGGCCAGTTACTTCAATTAATAGCGTTCAGTATTGGCAAAAATCGTCAGGCTTCACGCTCACAACCTTTGGCAACCCCTACTTAAAAAAAGAGCGTGAGCCAAAAGTTACCTATGCAGACCCAGCAACAAGCTGGCCAACTGACGAATTAAAAGCGCGGCCAGACGCCGTGCGAGTTCGTTTTAACAGCGGCGCCATAGGGTTTTACAACAGCGCTGTGCCGGAAGACTTGATAACCGCAATTATTTTGCTCACCGGCCATTTTATTGAAAACCGCCAGGCCGTTTCAGACCGTGCCATGGTTAGCCTGCCCATGGGGTTTGAGTACCTCATGGCGCCATACGAAATAAACCACGCGCCATGAGCAAATACCGCATCGGGCAACTCAACGTCCGCATAATCATTTACCGGCCGCAAACCGCGCCCGATGGCGGCGGCGGTTATGAGCAGCTTTCGCCGGTGGAGCACAACAATTGCTGGGCGTACAAGCGCGACATTAGCCAAAAAGAAGCCGTTAAAAATGACCAGCTGCAGGCGGATTTGTCTTGCGTGTTTGTTATTCGCAATCATCCAACTAAAAAAATTACCCAAGACATGTACGTGGTGTATGCCGCAAAAACCTATTCAATTATCGCGTGCTCTGCCCAAGAAAAAACAGATCCCTACGTCGAAATAACTTGCACCGTCCGGCCGGAGCCCACCGCATGAAATTAACCATGCACGGCCTGGATGATCTCATGGCCACACTGGTGGAGCAGGCCCCAAAAGAGGCCAGAAACCTGGCCCGCACAGTGGTGCATGACATAGCCATTCAAATGTCAAAAGAAGCAAAAAGCGCCGCCCCGGTAAAAACCGGCACGCTAAAAAAAGCCATCAAGCCGCGCCGGCACAAGCCACGCAAAAAAAACGTGTTTATCAGCTCGGTGCGCGGCAATGCCGCAAAAAAACAAGGGAAAATAGACGCCTTTTACTGGAAGTTTATCGAATTTGGCACGCGCCGCACCGCGCCACGGCCATTTATCAAACCCATTAAAGACCGCTACCTTGCCAACATGCCAAACATTTACCGCGAGTCATTCGGCCGCAAGCTAGAGCAGCGGTTAGCCAGGGCCAAAAAAACATGATTGCGTGGGAGCTGCAAAAATCCATTTATACGCGCCTCACAACAGACGCAACATTAATGGCGGCAATTAAAGGCGTGCATGACGAAGTGCCGCAGATTCTAAAAGAAGAAAAAATCCCCAACGACAAATATTTCCCGTTTGTGGTGATCGGCGACGACACCTTGCGCGACTGGGGCACAGATACCACCGTCGGCTTTGAGCTAACCACAAACCTGCATATTTGGACAAACCACAAAGGCAAAAAGCAGCAAAAAATAATCGCATCGCACCTGCACAGGCTTTTGCACCGGCACACGCTAGCGGTTTCAGGCCATAACAGCGTTCACGGTCAATTCCAAAATTTTCAAATTATTCTAGATTCCGACGGCCTAACCCGCCACGGAATTTTTGAAGTCAAATATTTTTCAATGGTCAATTAAGAGGTTTCTATGTCAGCCGCCCTTGGTCTAACGTTCAAAATTAAAAAAGCCGGCAACGTTTTGGCGCAGTGCCAAAGCAAGTCAGTAAAAATCAATAACGAAGTTATCGAGGTCACCAACGACGATTCCAACGGTTTTAGAACGCTGGCCGCAAAATTCGGCATTCGCTCCCTGGACATCAGTTTGGACGGCATTGCAGATTCATCCATGACCATTCGCAACCTGGCCATGGAAGAAACCCCAGCCGGGCCCGAGGCAATCGTTTTAACCGATATAACCATTGAAGGTTTTGGCTGGACGATTTCAGGTAGCTTTATGCTCACCAGCTATGAGGAAAGCGGCAGTTTTGACGACGCAATTAAATTCAGCGCCGAGCTGCAAAGCACCGGCCAATGGACCTATGCAACCGTTTAAGGTGAGCCCATGGCTGCACAACTAGGCACGGTTTTTAAAATCATCAAGGGTGGCCAAGTGGTCGCCCAGTGCCGCGCAAAATCTTTAAAAATTGGCAATGAGCCGGTGGACATTACCAACGACGGTTCCTCCGGCTTTCGCGCGCTGGCCAATAAATTTGCAGGCCGGGCCATTGATATTTCGCTGGACGGCATAGCCGACCAATCGTTTGACCTGCGCGACCACTGCACGGCACACAACACCACCGGCGCAATAAACCCGGTTATTAACTCCCTGCGAATCGAGTCAGCCACCTGGGCCATCATCGGCAGTTTTATGGCCGTGAGCTATGAAGAGCAAGGCAGTTTTGACGACGCAATTAAATTCAGCGCCGAGCTGCAAAGCACCGGCCAATGGGCATATTTAGACGAAATTTAAAAAGGCAAAACAATGAATTTTGAACCCGTACCATTTCAGCACGACGGCCAAACAAAATACGTTCGCCCCAGCAACGTGCTGCGCCTCATTGCGCTGGTTGAGCAAGAATTAACGCCAGAATTGCTAAACGCAAAAATGAACCCGGCCGCCAGCGTGGCGCTGCTGCACGCAAAACTGCTGCGCTTTGCTGGGTTTAATGAGGTTGACGAAGTTCAGATTGCAAAAAACTTTCGCGCAAACCCGCAAGCCGCGTTTGCAGTTATTGAGCAATGCCTTGGCCTTTTGGGCCTGCTAGCCGCGCCGGAAGAGCTGGCCGGGGAGCATCCGGCAGAAAAAAAGCAGCACGGGGCGCCGCTCGAGCCGGAATCGTCGAGGGACTTTTCCAACTAATCGTGTGTGATATGGGCCGCAGCGCCGCCGATTTTTGGCAAATGCAGCCCTACGAAATTTGGTGGCTGGTGAAGTCATTGAAAAAACGCCCAGGCAATACCGACTGGGATCAGCTGTATTCAGATTTTAAGAGCGCAAAAGCCAATGGCTGAAATCGGCAATTTAATTGCGGTAATTTCCAGCGATGTCACCGGCCTGGTAGACGGATTCGCCAAAGCTGGCGCAAGCACAAAAAAACTGCGCGACCAGGTTTTGGAATCTTCAAAAGTGGTCGCAGCCTTCGGCGTTGCCAGCGCGGCGGCGGCCGCCGGCGGCCTGGCCGCGCTCTATACGCGCTCGGCAGATTTAGTCGATCAGCAAGCCAAACTGGCCCGCGCCGTGGGCGCCACCACCGGCGGGTTTCAATCCCTGGCCTATGCAGCCGATTTAGCCGGCGTGAATCAAGAGGCCCTCGCCGCCGCTAGCGGAAAATTAAACAACAAACTTGGCGATGCAATTACCCAAGGCGGCGCATCCGCCGCTGTATTTGAGCGCCTGGGTTTAAATGTTCAAGCCCTGGCAGACATGGATGCCGATCAGCGTTTCGCGGCAATTGCAGACCGCATTAAATCCCTCGGCATTGACAGCACAGTCACCGGCGACGCATTGAAGGAAATGGGACTAAAAGGCGAGGAAATGCGCCAGTTTTTAATGGACGGCGGCGATCAAATCCGCGCAGCCAGTGAAGAGCTGGCCGCGTTTGGCGTGCGGTTAAATGACGTTGACAGCAATAAAATTGAGGCCGCTAACGATGCAATGTCGCGCATCGGCCTCATTGCCCAAGGCGCCGGCAACCAATTTGCCGTGGCATTTTCGCCCTATGTCGAGGCCGCATCCAAAAAACTTGGCGATTTAGCAAAAGAATCCGGCGGGTTTAAACCGCAAATTGAAAGCGCAATGTCCGGCGCAATTAATATTGTCGGCGGCCTGGCCGATGCAATCCACCTGGCCGGCCTGGCGTGGGATGGCGCAAAAGTCGGCGTGGCCGCGTTCGGCGCATTGGCGGCAACAACCATTGAGGCGGTTGTGCGCGCAGTTTTCGCCATGGGCGATGCCTGGACGGACGCGCTAAATGGCGTGGTAAAGCTGAGTAATGACGTTTTAAAAACAAATTACGAACTCTACAAAATGCCCAGCGACAGCGCCTTTTTCCAGGGCGTAACCCTGGCGGCAGAAGTCGCTCGTGATAACGTTGTCACGCTAAAAGACGAACTCTTAAAAACCAGCGCCGCAGAATACCCAAGCGAAAAAATCAAAGCATTTTTAAACGACGTTGCTGCCGAGGCAAAAAAAGCCGGGCAGGAAACAAAAAACAGCCGCGACGGCGCAACCCTGTTGCCGGCCGAAACCGAAACGCAAAAAACCAGCAAAAAAAAATCAGCCGACAAATCCGCCCAGCAATATGAAAAAAACCAAGAGCTAATCACGGGCCTAAGCGCAGAAACCGCCGCCATGCAGGCCGAGCTGCAAACCCGGGCGCAGCTGGCGCAAATTTACCGCCAGGCCGAGCTGGGCGCAGACGCGAGCTTTTTTGCACAAAAAATGGCGGATATTGCCGCCGCCGAGCAAGCAAAAATCATCAATGAAGAGGCGGCATACCAAGCCGAGCTGGCCCGCATGGCCGAGCGCCGCACGGCCGATTTAGAGCGCGCCGCCGGTGACCGCGAGGCCATGGCCGCCATTCATGCCCAGTACGATCAGCAGGAAATTTTAGCCGAGCAGCTAAAACAGCAGGGCATAACCGACGCCCAGGCCGAGGCCCAGGCCAGCCGCGCGGCGCTGCGGGAGCAAGAGCGCCAGAACGCCATCAGCGTGGCCCTGGGCCTTGGCGGTCAGCTTATGGCCCTGGCCCAGGGGCAAAGCAAAACCGCGTTCGAGGCAAGTAAAAAGCTGGCCCTGGCCAGCGCTGTGATTGACGGCTGGCGCAGCGCCACTAGCGCCTGGGCCGCCGGCATGTCCACCGGCGGGCCCTGGGCGCCTGCCGTGGCTGCGGCTTACACCGCTGCCAGCCTGGCCCGCACCGGGGCCATGATTAACTCCATCCGCAGCGCAAACTACGGCAGCAGCGGCGGTGGCGCCGGCAGTGCGGGCGCTTCATCCGCCCCGGCGGTTGGCGCTGCCGCTGGGGGCGGTGGCGGTGGCGGCGCGGCCCCCGCCGGGGCAAACGCCGGGCAAACCATGACCGTGCGCGGCATGAACCCGAACGATTTATTCACCGGGGCCGCCGTGCAACAAATTGCCAAAGGCCTGCTGGATTTTCAGCGCGACGGCGGCAAGGTAATTCTGGGGTAAAACATGGGCATAATTTTCGGCGCGGCCAGTGTTGCAAATACCTGGCAAAACCCAAGCCGCGCAGGTTACGGCAAGCCAATTATTGCGTATCAAAGCGTGGTTTATAGCGCAGGTCTAGGCTCAAACATTAGCAGCGTGACAATTACAAACAGCCTGCAAAACCTGTGGAGCATAGACACGGCCTCGGTTTTTTATGAGCAAGTTGGCAATAAATACATTGAAATTTCCAACAGCGGCAATGATGTCATTAATTATTTAGCCCTGGCCGCCTGCAAAATCCCTGGCCTTGTGCGCGTAACCGCGCAAATTAAATGGCGCTCTGGTGATTTGGCGTTTTACCCGGTAACAGATTGGCAAGTGCCAACCGGTACCAGCGTGCTGTTTTTGTTTGAGCAAAACCACCTAGACCCCGGTAACCCGTCAAATTGGCTGGTGTGCGACGCGCCAAAACTCCGGTTGGAATTCGGCACCATGTCATACGCCACCATTGGCCATTTGCGCATGGGTAAATACCTGCGGTTGCACCGTGGCATTTTTGTTGGCTCAACGCCAAGCAATTTCGTCACACACAGCAACGCCACCACAGCAATGAGCGAAAGCGGCGCCTACCTGGGCACCTACGTAACGCGCCGCTGGCGCCGCGCAAAAATCACGCAAGAAAATGTCGACGAATCGCAAATCGTGCAAGACATCCTGCCATTTATAAAACACCTAAATGGCGATATTGCGTTTGAAGTTGTCGCGCAGCACAGTTTTTTTTATTCCGCCAGGCCGGAGCAATCGCAAGGCACGCTGGCCGGCGAGAATTTAATTTATTGCTGGCCAAAAGGCACAATCGAGCCAACCTACACCAACAGCAATAAATACATGGCTTGGAGCCTGGACGTAGAGGGCATTTTGTGACGCTTCAAGCTGAAGAATTTGAGCTAACCTTGCCCATGTGCGTGCACACCTACGGCAACGCGCCATGCACAGCCAGCGGCCTGCCAAAATGCCACAACAGCCCAGCCACATGTAAAGACCAAGCCCACTACACCGCCGGCGCCGTGCAAATCCGCTGGATAAATACCGCCGCGCAAAAACCCGGTGCAATCCCGAGTATCGAAAAAATTAGCATGAGGCCCCAGCAATTGGCGCCCGGTTTAAACATGGGCGTGCGCGAGTCCGTCACGATTACGTTTCAAGATCATAAATGGGATGGTGAATTTGTCGATAAATACCGGGCCGAGCGCTACGTTTGGCAATTAAGCACGTTTTGGCGCCGCTGGGCCGCAATTTGGCCAAATTTAAAAGGCATGAAAGGCCGCGTTTTGCGCGGCGATTTGGGCGCGCCCGATGCAGCAAAACGCATTAATCATTATGTTGTTGACAGCACCAGCGGGCCCGACGCCAACGGCACTTACACAATCACATTAAAAGACCCGCTGTTTTTACTGGACGGTGAAACCAGCGTGGTGCCGCTCCCAAGCAAGGGCGTGCTGGCCGGCGACATTACCGACACCGCAACAACCCTAACCCTGCTGCCCAGTGGCATTGGCGCAGGCTACCCAACGCCTGGTGTGGCCAGCATTGGTGATGAACTGGTGCGATACAGCATTAGCGGCGACACCGTAACCCTAATTGAACGCGGGTACCGGGGCAGCAAAAAAGGCGAACACAAAACCGGCGAAACATTCCAATGGGCCTATGTTTTCAGCTCATACAATGCCGCATTTATTATTGCAGAATTAATTAACAGTTGGACGCCAGTGGAAAACACCTGGATAGACCAAGCGGTGTGGGAAGCTGAAATGCTTGAATTTTGGCCGTATTTGTACGGCAGAATTTTAGCCAAGCCAATGCCGGTAAAAAAACACATTAACAACCTAATTTTAGAAGCCGGCCTAGTCTTTTTTAGTGACACCGCCGCCAAAAAAATCCGCCTGCGCTCCCTGCGCGACCAAGCGCCAGAATTATTCATAAACGACGGCAACATTATTGCCGGCACATTTAACGGCTCGCCAGATTACGACGCCCGCCGCGACAGGGTTTATTATTACTACGCGCAAAAAAACCCGCTAGAAAAACAAGACGACTTAAAAAACTACCAGGCCATTTTAAGCACGGTCACAACAGACCCTATCGCCAACCTAGAAGACCTGCCGCCGGCAATTTCCACCATTTACAGCGAATGGGTACCACTGGGCGCCCAAGACGCCGCAGCAGCCGTCAGCGATAAAATATTGCAACGCTACAGCCGCCCGCCGCGCAAATGCAGTTTTAAATTACCCTATTGGATGCACCCGCAGCTTGGCAGCGTGTTGGAATTAGACACGCGCTATTTTGTAGACGCCGAAGGCAAAAACAAAACCGGCAAATTTTTAATAACACAGCTGGAGCGTGAAGACGACACCTATTCCGTTGGCTGCGAAGAAATTACCCTAAGTAAAACAACCGGCGGCACGTCGCGCACGGTTTACATAGACGCGGACATAATGGATGCGGATTTAAAAGCGATGCACGACTCGCTTTTTACCGCCGCAAGCCCGGGCAACACAATCACATACGCAATCCGAAACGGCGCAATTTTAGGCGGCACAACCCGTTTAACCGGTTTCGCTGCGGGCATTAACGTGGTCATCGATTTTATAGACGGCCGGATGCAAGGCCGTGGCGGCCGTGGCGCTTACATAACCCGCTTTGGCGTTGGCGAAACCTACGACCCGCCGGCCGCCGGCGGCATCGCGTTTTACACCAATATTCCCGTCACGCTCAATAACCCAAAAATATGGGGCGGCGGTGGCGGCGGCAGCATTGGCGTGGTTCAAATTACACCGCCAGAAAATTTCAGCCGAGGCGGCGGCGGCGCGGGCATACCGCCAGGCGGCGCCGGCGAGAGCATGGGCACCCCAACCGCCGGCGGCGAGGGCGAAGGTTTTAGTACCGCCAAAGGCGCCAACGGCGGCGGCCCAGGCCTGCCAGGCGGCAGCGTATCCGGCCAAGCCTTCGGCGCCGCCGGCTACAGCATCCAGGGCTTTTCACTCTGCACAATCACGGGCACCAGCGACCTGCGCGGGCCCACATTAGCAGCGTAATTTTTAATAATGCCGGTTTGGCGAATTGGAGGGGTTTATGTATCAGAAAAAAATCAGCACGGGCTCAGGTGATCGAGTTTTTGAAATTGCACAGCAAGACACCGTAATGCCAGAAAAAACCTACCGCGTAACCGTGGAGCGCATCGGATCAGCCACCGGAACCGTCACCGTTTCTGGCCGCTATTTACTGTGCGACACCTACAACGCACTGCTAGACGAAAATGGCAACGCCGTAGGCGCTATCAACCTGGCTACGCTCACAGAGCCAAAACACTACTATTTTTATGGTGATATTGGTGATATTAAGTTTTCTGCGGCATCTTTGGTCGGTAATTACAACGCTATCGTTACAGGGTGGTAAGGCAATATTTTCTTTATTGTATTTGTAAAAATTAAACAGAGTGTCGCGCGATGAAAAGTATTTTTAAGAAATTCCCACTGTCTTCAAGTGTTGGCAAATTAAGCGAGGAAATGTACCGTGCTGGTTTTGTAAATGAAAAGCTGGCGTTTCCTTTTAACTCCGATGGGATTATTTATGCAATAAGCCTAATTTCAGAGAGCGGTAGCCCAGGCACTGTTTTACTAGCCCCAGCAACATACACCATCGACAAAGATATACCAATGCAGAGGGGTGTTAGCTTGGTGGGAGTGTTGCCGAATTTTACCTTTACGGGTGACGTTCCAGATTCAGCCTTCTTTCCTCAGGGCGGCACACTGTTTAATTGTAGTCCAGGTGTTGTGGCTCTCAAGTGGAATAATGTGGCTCAAGGCTCTATACCAGCCGACCTTGCACCAACGGGTGTTGGTGCTGGCAAGATTTATGGGATTACTTTCTTCGGCGGTAAAAGGCACATCGATACAGGCGCATCTAATACGCTTGGACTGCAATTCTGGGATATTAACGAGGTTTATAGCTACGACTGTGAAGAGTGGGGATATAACTTTGAAAATTTCATGCATTGCTCATTTGGAAATATTCGACAGCGCAACTCTATTCCCGGCGGCGGCATTCGGTTTGCAGACACTTTAGATGCGACTTTGATGCCTGGGAACTCATGTGTTTATGGCGACATATTTAGCTTCACAACGGACAGGCGATCACGATCAATTGTATTTGAGGCCATTGGCGGAACGGGAAATACTTTCAACCAATTCAATGTAAGTGGAAGGCTGCAGGCAAACAGGTTTGGTGTGCAATCAACTTTGGCAATTTCAGCAGCGCTAACTAACGGCAGCAGCACAATAACAATTGCCGATGCAACGCAATACGATAACTGCCGAATTGGTATGCCATTAGTTTTTGCAGGCGCAACTCCTGGTGGATTTACTCAAAATTTTTGTTACTACGTGGCAAGCAGAAATGACGGCGCCCAGACAATAACTCTAGCAACTCAACCATTATCTACAGCTGCCGTAAGTTCAACGTCCGACGGGAATTTCACACTCACGTGCGGCGGATTCCCTGGGCTAGAAATTCACGCAAACTCAGCAAGCCTGTTCACTAATTGTGATTTTGGTCACTTGGATATAGAGTGCTATTACAATATATGCAGTATTTCTTTGCGACGAACTAGAACTTCGCAAATGTTGATAGCGGAAGTTTATAGCTCACAAGTAAAAAATACCGTTGTGGCTCGCGATGCTGGCGGCCTAATTGAGTGCATTAATATCGCAAACCTTGGCCGTTGCGATCTTGATAGCTCAAGTTCCGGTTTAATTTTTAAATATAAACTTGGCGGACGCAGAAGTCTAACAGCTGGTGAGACTTTAGTTGCTGCAAGGAAGGATTGCACACTGGTTGTAACTAGCGCCACAGATGTCTCTTTGACGATTCCAGCTGACATGCCTCCAAATTTTGATTTTGATGTTATTCAAGGAGGTGCCGGCCGGGTAACTATAGCCACAAGTGGTACGTCACTAACAAATAGAAGCGGGAATACTAAAACCGCTGGTCAGTGGGCAAAAGTGAGCGTTAATCAAAATGGAGTTAATTCATATATACTAAGCGGTGACACTGCTGTTTAATTTTTTGGGTATTTTTACGGGTATTCAGTAATAAATCCAATTTTGTCTTTTAAAATCAAAAGATTAAAGTTGATTCAAGTCCGGCCCCGGGCACCAAAATTTTTCACATAGTCACACACCAAACCACACTAAAACCCGGCTTTGGCCTGCTTTTGCTGGCTAAAGCCGGGTTTTTTTTGTTTGCCCGGCAACTAATCGACACATATCAACACATATTCAAACACCGGTTTTTAAGGGTATGATTTCGGGTAGCTCGGTTCAATAACCAGGGATACCCAAAAAAATGCCAAAAATAGTGCCGCCGTTGCGGGAAACTCGGGTTGCTGGCGCCAAGCCGGCGGCGAAGGATTACAAGCTGGCCGACGGCGGCGGGTTGTATTTGTTGGTCACTACGCTGGGCAAAAAGCTGTGGCGCCTGCGGTACCGCAAGCCCGGCGGGGGTGAGAGTATGGCCGGGCTGGGGGCCTATCCCCAGGTGAGCCTGGCCCAGGCGCGGCGCGCGCGGGATGCGTTTCTTGAGCAGCTGGCGGCCGGGGTTGACCCGGTTGCGGCCCGTCGGCCGGCGGTGGGGCCGCTGTTTGTTGATGTGGCGCGTGAGTGGCACGGCGCGCAGCAAAAGTGGTCGCCCGACCACGCGGCGCGGGTGTGGCGGCGGTTTGAGCAGCTGGTTTTGCCGGCCCTGGGCGCTCGGCCTGTGGCCAGCATTGCGCCGGCCGAGCTGGTTGCAGTGCTCGATGCGATGACCGCCCGGGGCACCCATGACCTAGCAAGCCGGATGCGGCAGTATCTGTGCGCCGTGTTCCGCCGCTGCGTGCAGCGCGGGGTGATCGAGCACAGCCCGGCCGAGCACCTGGCCGGGTTGGCCCAGGCCCGCCAGGGCATGCACCGGCCGGCCCTGGCGCTTGATGCCCTGCCCGAGCTGCTGGCGCGCATTCACGGGTACCCACATCGCGCGGTCACGCGGCTGGCGGTTCTGCTGCAGCTGCATACGTTTGTGCGCTCGAGCGAACTGCGGTTTGCCCGGTGGGCCGAGTTTGATTTGCCTGCTGCGCTTTGGACCATCCCCGGCCAGCGGGAGCCAATCGCCGGCAGCCGCTACGCTGCGCGCGGCAGCAAAATGGGCACGCCGCACCTGGTGCCGCTATCGCCAGCGGTTTTGGCCCTGTTGGCCGAGCTGCGCAGCCACACCGGGCCCTGCGAGCTGCTGTTGCCTGGCGACCACAAGCCATGGCTGCCGCTGAGCGAGGGCACGGTTAATAAAGCGCTAGAGCGCATGGGATACTGTACAAAAACCCAAGTCTGCGGCCACGGTTTTCGGGCCATGGCATGTTCTGCGCTGATTGAGAGCGGGCAATTCAGTCGCGATGCTATAGAGCGACAAATGAGCCACCAGGAGCGCAGCGGCGTGCGGGCGGCCTACGTGCATAAAGCAGAATTCCTGGCCGAGCGGGCCAGGATTATGTGCTGGTGGAGCTGTTACCTGTTGCGGCTGCAAACCGGCGGCTATGTGCCGCCATGGGAGTTTGCGCCGGCCGTTGCGTGATTGGTTTGTGTTTCAATTTGTTTTTTTACCTGTCAGCTCTGCGATTATTTCATCGTGGCCGCTGTAGTTTTCCCATCGGCCGGCCCAGAATCTTTTTACCACGTCCAAGATGGCCCATTGCTGGGCTTGGGTCATGTCGTGCAGCTTGCGAACCAGCGCCGCCTGCTCAGGCTGCAGGTCTGCGAGGTCGATGGTTCCGTAGTCGTCCATCAGATCACTGGCTAATCGGTATGGGCGTAGGTCGTCGGTGATCACGCCCCGGTGCGCGTCGAGTATGCGCACCCACTCGGGTGTTGTCAGCTCGGGCAATAGCTCGGTGGCGAGCCAATTTAAAACGCTAAGAATAAAGGCGAATAACGCCAGCGGCTTTTATGCCTTCTTGCTGTTGCAGCAGGGGCAGGGTGGCTTGGGGTCTTTGTAGTGCATACCAGGCAGCCACAGGCCTAGGCCGCAGCGCGGGCATTGCCAGGTCACGTCTGCGTGCTCCAGGTCTGGGTCGATCACGCTGTCTGTTGCGCGCATGAGTATGCGCCTGGATTGGCGAGGGGGTTTTTGTTGCTCAAAAAGCCTGGTTTGCTGCATAAATAAGCCCCGGTTAGCGCATGGCCTCTGCGGCCAGGCTGTTAATTTTGTCCAGCTGCCGGCGCAGGGCCAGTTCATTGCCTACGGCCCGGCTTTGGTGGCGGATTTCGCTTAGGCATTGGTCCAGCTGGGCTAGTTTTTCTGAGCAATCTCGTAGCAGCTGCGTCGACTCTGCCGGCGCGTGCCGGCCGGTTTTTAGGTAGTCTTGCAGTTTTATTAGGGTTTTCATGGGGCTGTTTCGTTTAGTTCGTCTAGTTTTTTTGCTATTTCTCTAAGTTCAAAAGACGAAAGTGATAATTTTTAATTTTTTGTTAAGTGCGCCGCCCAAAAACCATTTGATTTACTAATATAGGCCACTGTGCCACTTTCGCCTTTAACCGCATTCCATCCTTAGCAGCCCGGCAGCTTTTGGAGCTTTATTTCGCTTTTTGGAGTAAAGTTTGATCTAAATTCTGCACTAGGCAGATGGCGCCAGCGGGCATCTTTTTTAAATACAAAATGCCCAAGTGGAACTTTATCGGTCGTTTCTTGATTTATGTCATTTATGTATAAAGATATCTCCAAAGAAGTGCCACAAATGGTTTGTTTGGTGGATATTACTAGCCCGCTAGGCGAAGGCAAATCCCTAATTAAATCGGTTGTGATTCCATGCCATTGATGGGCGTGTATTTCTGTTTGTGGGTTTATTTTTGATACAAATTTCATTGTTTTATCATCCTATTTTCAAAATAGCTTTAATAGTTGTATTTTGTCGGCCGTTTTATGTTTGAGGCAAACATATTGAAGTTTAAACTGTTGCTCTTCATACAAATTTGCTGTTATTGCTGGCTCGCCGCAAACGTGGCATTTTCGTATGGCTGTTGATTCTGAATATTCTGCGGCTCGTTTCTTTCTTCCTGGTAATGCCAGGCTCTGGCGGCCTCGCCTGGGCTCTGGTAATAGCGACTTAATAAACTATTAAAAAAATCTACTGTTTCTTCGCTGCAGTAAAAATGGTTAAGGATTAGACTATAATATCCAGGCATGGCGCTGCTTTCTTTTATTCTCGCGTGTACCTTGTCTTTTCTTGAGCGCATCGCCTCGATGCGTTGGTGCTGGGCTTCGTCGATCATAGCTATCTCTCCTCCGGGTAATGCCAGGCGCGTGCGTAGTCTTTGTATGGTTTTTTCATCATTTCGGCATCGTCGCAATTCAGGATATTCAGAATTTCGTTGCGGTATTGCTCCACAGTTTGGAAGCGACTAGCAAGCGAATCATCAGCAATAATCGCCTTAAGCCTGTGAATCGTTTCTCCATTGACAAACACGGCAGTCCATTCGCACGCTTCCCTTCTGCTCAATTCGGCACGAAAAAATGGAACGGAGTCTTTGAAGTCCTGGCTTGTAAATTTTGGTGGTTTCACTTTATCTATCATTGTTTTACCTGTGAAATTATGTCGCGCACAAAAGCTACGGCTTTTTCTTCCGTCAAATTGTCCATAAGTTCATTGCGGTGGCGAACTCCTTTTTCATTGTCGCTAAAAACATGCGAAATGTGGCATACGCCTAAACCGTCTGGCTTAAAATAAATTCGCACCTCCGGGGCTCCTGATTCGTCATCGTCAGATATGGCCAGTATTTGGCCAATGTCTGTCTCATAAAGCTTTGCGAACATGGCTATCTCTCCTGTGGGTAATGCCATTTGGTTATGTAAGTTCGGGTTTATTTTGAATTTTTCGGTTCCTACGTTTATCCAGGTCGGCTAAGCGCGCTCTAGATTTTGACGCAAAGCCAAGAATGGACAAACGCCAATAGACTCGCTTAGCCCGGCCTCTCACAAATCCCGCTGATCGCATAAATAACAATTCGTCGTAGCAATTTGCGCGGTTACTAAGTGCGCTTGCGTGCAGCCTGTATCGTTCCGTCAATTGTTCCAATGTTGACGGCATCTTACCTCTCCTGTGGGTAATGCCAGGCGCGGGCGGCGAAGCCTGGGGTGAGGTAGTATTGCGGCGATACGCGATCCAAAAATTGTGTACGATTCGCAAGGTAAACATCATTGTCATGCTGCAATCCATACAGGCCTGGATAGCACTCGCTTTCCTTTATGCGTAGATGCGGCTTGTCTTTTCTGTTGCGAATCGCCTCGATGCGTTTTTGTTGCGCGTCGTCTAGCATTTTAGCGCCTCTTCTTCTGAAATAATTTTGGCTAGCCTGTCATCGTCTGGATTAAACCAATCGGCGATGTCATGCGCGCAATGTATCGCGGTTTGGTCGCTTTCGTTGTGTTCATCGTTTCGCATAATGCACAAGTCGTGCGCCAGGGTTATTGCGGCCCGCCATACGTCGCGATCTCGCTGCGTGATTTCTGTTGGCTCGCATTTGCCAATTTCTTGCTTGAATTTTCCAATTTCAGCAGCGGCTAGAACTATTGCCAATTTAGCTGATTCTGCGCCTAGGGTTATTTGCTTTCCTCCTGGCGCTCGGTAAGTCACCAGGGTTTCAATTCCCGCGCTGGTGTCTACTACCATGCCAAGTTTTTCTGCCAACTGTATCGCCTGGCCGCCTTTTTGTAGTGGGTTCCACCAATTCTTCAGGTTAGGGGCGAAGCTAACCCCGGCGGCTTTTGCGGCAAGCTGTAGAATTTCTTTTTCTTGTGTTGCATTCATGTTTTTTGCCTATTTTGCGGTTTAAATTAAAACCGCCGCTTTCGCGGCGGCGAACTCTTAATTCAGCTTATCGGCTAGCGCGTAACCCATAAGCTGCCACAGCTCGGACTTGGCGTTTTCAAACGCAATTTTTTCGCCAATTTCCTCGTTGTCGTTTTCGATTGATACGGCGGCAGACGGTTTGCCAGTAACAGCAAAGCCATTTTTTGTTGTAAGCACTGCCCAACGCAAAATCTTGCCGCCAAAAGATACGTGCTTGACATATTCCACTTTGGCTATATTCGCCGACACATCCGCCGGAGTAACGCGCGGTGCATTTAAGCCTTTTGCCTGAATTTCGCTTTCAATTTGTTTATCTAACATTTTTTAAAACCTCTTAATTAGTTGAATTAAATCCGCCGCTTTCGCGGCGGTGTGCTTTAGTGGGTTGCTATGCCGTTGTAGATGTGCACGGCTGGCAGGGCATCTTTTATTTTTTGGATGTTATCCGCCATGGCCAGCTCGGTGATAATGTCGGGGTTTTTGAGTGTGTACCAGAATGTTGCGCCGGTGCGGCCTGGGCGGTAGCGCAGCCAGGCGCTTAGGGCGTATTTCACTTTGCTGCCGTATGGTTGGATGATAAAAGAAAACTCGCGCGGCACGGGCAGGCGGCCGTTTACGCCGGCGCGGCCGTCTATTTCCTCTTTGTAGACCAACTGGTATTGGCCGTTTTCAATTTTTTTGCTTTGCTCAAACGTGGCGTTAATGGTGGCCTGCAGGGTGCTGGCTATTTCTAAAAATTGCTCGCCGTTTGGGGTGTCGAATTCTGCAATGTGGTCTTCGACAAACATGGCAAACTCTTCTTGTGTCATTTTTTCGTTATTGTTGCGCTTCCAGCTTAAAAAGCTGGCTTGCGGTTTGTTGTCGTAGGTGGCGATGTGTGTTTTGAATGATGGTTCAAATTCGCTTTCGTGCCAATCTAAAAAGGCTTTAATTTTTCCGTCTTGGTCTATAAAAATGCTGGTGCTTTGTTGCTGGTACCGCTGCACGTAGGCAATAAAGCTGTCAAGGCAGTCTAGGCTAACCTTTTGGTCAAATCTGCGTGGTTTTTTTAGCAAGCTGTCTTGTAGTTCTTTTAGTTTGGTTACCGCCATGTCCTTGTGGTGAAGCACCACTTTAATGCCGTCAACTTCTATAACTTTGGTTTCGCTTTTGGCGATGTCCAGCGCGTGGGCGATGGCGCTTTGTGCTGCTGTGGTGTTTTCTTGTGTCATGGGTAATCGCTCTTTTGTGGTTAATTAATGGGGCGGGCTGGCGGCGTTGATTAGCCGCGTGCGTCTACTATTTTTGCCGGGGCTTCCCTGGTTGCATCCACCAGCGGCAGCTCACCTTGGTTGGGGTCGCGTTTGTGGATGTTGCCGTCTTCGCTAGCGAAAACCAGGGTTGCGTAAACGGGTTTCTCGGGCTCTTTGGTGCTGATCTTATGCAGAATGTGGTACCGGCCATCGCCATGGGGTTTTATGTCCAGTTTGAGGGTAATGCTGCCGGGTTTGCCGGTTTGGTTTACCGCTTTGAACACGTCGTTTAAGGCCTCGCTGCATTCTTCGGCAGCGGCACCGTTGTCGATCATGTTTAAGGCGTGGACGAATAAATCGGGTCTCATTGGGGTTTCTCCTGGGTTTTTGTGTTGAGTTTTTCTAGCGCTTGCTGCACTAAAATCCGGTTAATAGCTGCGGATTCTTCGTGTGTTGCGCGGGCTTTTGGGTTTTTGTTTCGCCGTTGCTTTGCTGCCTCGGCGAGTTGGTAATCGTGTTCTGTTGGTGGTGCTGTGTGTGCCATGTTTTGGCCTGCTGTGTTTTTTTAGGTTTTGGCTGTGAGCTGCGGGTGTTTGTTTAGCAGCAGCAGGGCCCAGCGGGCTTGCTCGATGGCGTTTTTAGGGCGCTCGTTGTAGCGCTCTTGGCTGATGATTTTCTCGCGCTTTGGGATGGTGTAGCGCTTAGAAAACCCGCTGCACAGGGTGAGTTTTATGTTGCCTTTTTCGCGCATGTATTCTGCGCAAAATGGTTGGCCGCCTGGGGTGCAGATGACCGGCATGGAATAGCCTAAAATCTCGTTCATGCGCTTTGGCTCCAAATTTGTTGCACGTCGGCCCCGGTGAATAAATCGCCTGCGGTCATGCCGCGCACGGTCATGGTTTGGCCGGCAATTTCTGGGCTTGCGGTGTTTAGCAGCATTTGCACCATTGGCGCCATGGCGTCTGCGGCGGCGTTTATGGCTGCGCCTAGGTTTTCCCGCTCGGTTTTTTTGGGGTTTGCCGGCAGGGTAAAATTGGAGGTTATTTTTTTGTTGTTAAATTGCATGGTGAGTTTTGCAAATGCCTCGCCTGCGCAAAATGCAGCGGCGGTGGTGCATTTAATGATGGTGTTTCCGGCGGTTAATTTTGCGGTTTTATAAATTAGCATTTTGCCCCCTGCTTAAATTAATTGATTGTGTTTGATGCAATGATGTTTTTTAACAGCAGCGCCAGCATTGCACCCAATGCGAGCTGGGGGTTTTCCTCGTAGTCCAGCAGCGATGCGCCGACCACGCCGATGCGGCGCGCGTTGCCTTGCTCTTCTACGTATTGCGAAACAGCAACGCCGGAGTTGCACAGGGTTATGCAAATGTGCTCTTGCGCTGGCAGGGCTTCGCACAGCTTGCCGATTAAATCGGCCGGGTTGCTGATGTCGATGCTGCCGGCCGTTTCTTGCATGTTTAAAAACGTTACCTTGTCTAATATTTTTACGGTCATTTTTCGGCCTTTTGCAGTTGTTTTCGGATTTTTATGGCTTCCGGCAGTGTGTTGGTGTAGGCGACTATTTTGTCGCCGGCCATGTTTTTAATTGAAAATTGTTTTCTGGCCCTGCTCCAGCGGATGCCTGGCGGCAGGTGTTTTATTTTGTCGCTTTGAAACGCCGGCGGGGTTTGTTCCGCGCGTTCTGTTTTGTCCAGCTGCTGGATTGTTCCGCCTTTTTTTAAAAAGGCTTTTATGTCTTTTTCCAGTTGCTTTCTATCTGCCTCGCGCGCCGCCGGCGAGAGGTTTGCCCCGGTGTAGTCGTAGGTGTTGAACCTGTGGTTTAGGTTTTCGTTGCTCATGCGCCCTCCGTTTGCTCTAGGGGTTTTTCGTGCATGTACCAGTCTGTTGGGCTGGTTTCTACCTCGGTTTTTTTGCCGGTTTCGTCAATAAAAAACCAGGTTTTTAGGCGTTCTTTGGCGATTAATAATTGCGTCCAGGTGCCCGGCTCAATTTGGTGTATGCGGTGGAGTTTGTCTGGGTAGATGATGTTTGTGTGGCCAGGCAGGTAGGTGAAATAAGCCTTGCTGTGGCCGTCTTTTACAAAAATTAATTCTTGCTCAACGTAGCAGCCGACAATAACGCGGCTGACGGCCTGCCATGGGTGGCTGTGAAAATGCCGCTCGCCGTCGGCGGTTAAAAATTCGTGCACCCATTGTTGGCTGCCGCACTCGAGCGTGCCCAGGTAGTAGCGGCGCAGGTAGGGTTTGCCGTTAATCTCAATTGTTTTGCAGGGGGCGTTTTTGACCAGCTGCCGCAGGGCGTTGCGGATGCCTTCGTCGAATATCTTTTCGGTTTCCATGGCTTTTACTCTGTGACGGTGGCAATCCACCAGGTGTCTATTATGTGTTTGGGGTTACACAGGCTTTTGGCGCGGTCTATTTGCGCGGTGATTAAATCGTTGAGGCTTTTTATGCCTTGGTTTTCCACTGTTATTTTTATGTCTTGCTCATAAAATTCCGTTTTGGATTTTTGGCACTTGACGGTGATAACGATTTGCCAGTTGAGGCACCAGCTTGTTGTGATCTCGCAGATTAAATCTGCGTTGTTGTTGGCGGCCCTCAGTGCGGGCTCAAAGCCGGCCAGGCGCACGGGGGCGTCTGGGCCGTCGCTTTCGGCCAGGGTTAGGGTTGCGCCGATTAATTTGCGGCGGATTTGATTGGTGACCATGCTGGTGATGCGCATTTTTCGGCGCTGCATGGCGGCAACCCGTTTTTTATTGGGCGCGGCCATGGCTGGCCTCCATAAGTTTTTCTAGGTCCGCGCGGCGGATGCGCACGGTTTTTTTGTTGGGGCCCAGGCGAACTTCTGGCAGTGCGCCGCTTTTGCGCCACTTCGCGATGGTGTTGATGTGCACGCCAAGAATGTTGGCGGCCTGGGTTTGGGTTACCAATTGGTTCATACCCATGCCCTCTTGGTTTGGCTTGGCATTGGCGCGCTTTTTTTGCCGGGGGCTGGCGCGGTTGCCGGGGCCTGCGCCTCGGCTTTTTTGGTTTGGTAGTGGCCGATGGCGGCCACTAGGCTGCAAACGAAAATTAAAAAACGAAGGCGGCTCATTGTGCGTTGTTCCAGGTGTTGAGGCTGGCGTGTGCGTCGCGCAGCTCTTCATTAAGTGTTTTTTCGGCGATAGGTTTTTCATTGCTGGCGCTGGCGCTGGCGCTGGCGCTGGCGCTGGCGCTGGCGCTGGCGCTGGCGGCGGCTGCGACGCGCTCACCTGCCGCCGCACATTCGCCGGCCAGGGCGGCGTAGGCCGCTAGGTCGATGAAGTTGTCGGGGTGCTGTTTGCCCTGCTGTGCGCGGGCGATTTTTAGCACTGCCATGAATAGCCAGCCCTGCAGCTCGGTGAGCTGGTGGCCGGTTAGGGCGTTAAAAGCTGAAACGACCTTTGGCATTGAGCGCTCTTGCTCGCCATCGGCGTCGTAGCGCTTGCCGCGCTGCTGGATGGTGCGGCCGGCTTCGGAAAGGATTTGTAGTGGGTGCATGGTGGTGGCCTCGATTAACAAAGGTTAGGTTTGTTAAGAGGCTAATAAACAAAACTTAGGTTTGCAAGTTATTTTTTAACAAAGGTTAAAATTTTTTGTGCGCAAAACCGCGCAAATGTTGCGCGGCGTGCTGATTTGTGCGTGTTTGTTTGGATTTGTCGCGCTAAATGGCGGCGTTAAGCGTGGCTGTGATTGATTTGCCCTGGCCGACTTTGCACAGCTTTTTGTGCTTTTCGGCGCCGGCTTTGCCGGTTGTCATGCCTGTGCCCGGCACGAATACCGCTAGCTCTTGGGAGGTTGCGCCGTAGCTGTTTTGCGCGGTGTATGACATGCAGGTTGTGCCGTCCGGCAGCAGGGTTGCGGCGGTAAATTTTAGGCTTGCGGGGTTTTTGGCGGATTTTTTGAGGGCGGCGGCGGCATCCTGGGCGGCAAATAGTTTTTTGTCGGCGTCGCTTGGCCCTGGCGTTTGCGCTGGGGTTGGCGTCGTTGGCTCCGGCTTGGGGTTTATCAGCTTTGAACACTGGCTGATGAAAATAAGCGCGAACACCCCGGCGGCTATTTTTGTGAATGCCGAGGTGGGTTTTTTAACTGCGGGCGTTGCCTTGTGGTGTTTTACGGTGACTTTGGGGTGGGCGAATGCGCCCGAGGTGATTGCCCGGCCGGTGGCCATGGCGCCGAGCAGTTGCAGTGTGGCAAGGGCGTCTGGCATGGCGCGGTGGGCGTTAAATTTTATTCCCAGGTGTTTGCACAGCTCGCCCAGTTTGTAGCTTGGCAGGCCGGGCCAGGCCTCTCGGGCCATGTCGCGGGTGCAGATAAACCGGTTTTTTAGCTCGAGGCCGCCGGCGTAGCGCTTGGCGTGGTACCGGGCAAATTTTTGTTCAAACACAGCGTAGTGCGCATAAATGGGCAGACTGCCGATAAATTCGATCAGCTTCGCCCAGGCCTGGGCGGGCGGCTCGCCGGCGTCGGTCATGGCTTGGGTTATGCCCGTTAGCTCTTCGATCTCTTCGGGCACAGTAAAGCCGCTAATCAGCAAATTCAGGCGAGCTATTTCTTTGCCGTCGGCGGTGCATTTGATTGCGCCTATTTCGATCACATTAGCCTGGGCGGGCTCTAGGCCGGTGGTTTCAAAATCTAGGACGACAAACTCGGCGGGCAAGCTGATTTTTGGCATTTCGCTCCCTCATAGGCTGTAAGACACGCGGGTGATTACGCCGACTATATGCCACTTTTCGTCCTGCGCGATAGGCGGATAGTTGCCCGAAAGCGGCTCTAGATAAATTGCCGGGCCGTGCGCTGCGGCACGATAAACCGCTGGGCTTGCGCCGGCTGCGTGCTGGGCGACTACGAGCCGCCCGGCGATGGCTTTTTCTGTTTTGTCGAGGGTTATTGTGGCCGCTGAGGGCACGCCTGGTATGCCATGGGCCTGGGGTAGTTCGGTGGTGAGTGTGTCGGCGGGCCAGGTCGCTATTTCTGCCCAGGGTACCAGCGGCGGCTTGCTGTTGTATGCGGCTGCCTGCTCCCTGACAGTGTTTTCGGCGTCGCTGCCGGCGATGTGCGCTGGCGATACGCCGAGGGCCTTGGCCAGTGCGAGCAGGTTTTTACCCCTGGGCTTGTTGTGCCCAATTTCCCAATAGTGCACGGCCACGGCGCTGACGCCGCAGCGCTGGCCTAGCTCTTCTTTTGTCATGCCCAGGGCAAGCCTGGCGCTTTTTATGCGGTTTTCTTCGTTGTGATTTTCCATATTCCCATCCTAGGGTTAGGTTGACTTAACTGTAATTAACGCATAGCCTAACGTTAATTAATGTGAATTGGATGTGAATAATGCGCACTGCTGACGCTATTGCCCACTTTAAAACCAAAACCGCGCTGGCCCAGGCCTTGGGCATTAGCGTGGTGGCGGTTGTCCGTTGGGGTGATTTGGTTCCTACGCGCCGGGCCTACGAGCTAGAGCGGCTGACTAGCGGCGCGCTGCGCGCCGAGTGGCCCAACAAGCCCCCGGCCCCCGCGCAACTGCCTGGGCCGGCCGGGGCTTAGCCGTGGACGCGGTTACGCTTTGCGACGCCCAGGATGCGCTGGGGTTTTTGTCTGCCGCCGCCCATGTTCGCGAAGACTGGGTGCGCTATGGCATGGCGTTAAAAGCCGAGTTTGGCGACTCGGCTTACGAGGCGTGGGAGAGTTGGAGCGCGGGATACCCAAAGTTTAAACAAAGCGAAGCCAGGGCAACCTGGCGCAGCTTTAGAAAAGGCGGGCTGGGCATAGGCACGCTGCTAAAAGATGCCATGGCCGCCGGCTGGCAGCCGCGCAAAACTGAGTACACGGCCGAGGAAAAGGCGCGCTATGCCCGCGAGCGCGCCGAGCGGATGCGCGTAGTTGAGGCGCAGGCCCAGGCGGATGCTGAGCACGTTGCCGCCTGGGAGGCTGCGGTTGCAACTGCGGCTTGGCAGATTTGGCAGCGCTGCAAACCCGTTGGGCGCAGTGATTACCTGGGCCGCAAAAAAGTAGGCGGCTTTGGCGTGGGCTTTTTGAGCGAGCCGGTTTTAGCGGTTTACCAAGGTGATTTTAAAATCGAGCTTTTGTGCGGGGATGAAATTAAAAAAGGCTTTGCTGAGCGCGGGGAAAAATCTGTGCGGTTTTTTAAGCCGGGCGAGGTGATTGTGCCCGTGTGCGATGCCGCGACGCTGCAAATTTGCAATTTGCAGAGCATTAATAAGTTGGGAAAAAAGCTGTTTTTAAAACACGGCCGCAAAAGCGGGTGCATTCACCTGATTGGCGGCTGGCCCGAGCCTGGGCAGCCAGTTGCGGTTGCCGAGGGCTATGCCACGGCGGCTAGCGTGCACATGGCCAAGGGGTGGCCGGTGATTGTTGCCTTTGACTGCGGCAACCTGCCGGTGATTGCCGCCGCGCTGCGCGAGCGCCTACGGGGCTGCACGGTTTTTTGGTGCGCCGACGACGACGCCGGCGGCGAAGGCCTTGGAAAAGCCGCTGAGGCTAGCGCCATATTGCCAGGGCCCGTTGTTTTGCCGAAATTTTCTAAAACCGATAATTAAAAAAACTTATGGCCAACAAAAACGACTCCACCGATTTTAACGACCTGCACGCGCAGCAGGGCCTAGACGCCGTGCGCGAGCAATTAAGCCGCGCCGAACAGGATTATTTGCAGCGTGGGCAGCTCACTGATTCTGTTGATTTAAGCCCGCCGGATTATTCTGCCGATGTGCCGCCGGTGCCGCCGGATGATGACTCCCTGGCCCCTCCTGATGGGATTTCCGTTGAGTCTATGCTGAGGCGTTATGCGCTGCTGATGCCAGATGGCAAAATTTGGGACGCTGACAAACGCCAAATTATTAAAAAAATGGCGTTTAAGGATTTTATCGGGGCCGAGAAATACAAGGCCTGGATGGAGCACAGCCAGCGGCGCACGGTGGATAAAGAGGTGGTGCGCAAAATGCTGCCGGCGCCCCAGGAAGGGGAGCGGGGTTTGATGGGCGCGCTGATGCGCTATGTGTATTTAAACCCCAGCAACATGGCCTGGGATAGAAAAGAGCGGGAGCTAATACCGCTGAATGAACTGAAATTTGCGATTGCGGATTGTTTTAACGATTGGATTGCGCACCCCAACAGGGTGGACATTAAAAAAGCGAATTTGGTGTTCGACCCCACGCAGACCTGCAACCCGGCGACGCATATCAATACGTTTAGGGGGTTTGCAATTAGCCCCGGCACAACGGACACAAAATGCCTGCACATTATTGCCGCGCTGAGCCGGCTGTGTAATGACGAACCGGACGTGTTGCTTTGGCTGCGACGCTGGCTTGCGTACCCACTGCAAAACCCCGGGGCAAAAATGGCCACGGCGGTGCTGATGCACTCGAGTGTGCATGGATCCGGTAAGAGCTACATTTTTGACGAAGTGATGCGCTCGATTTATGGGGAGTACGGAAAGACCGTGGGCCAGGCGCAATTAGAGGGGCAATATAACGACTGGATGAGCAGAACGCTTTATGCATGCTATGAGGAGGTTTTAAGCCGAGGGCAGAAATACAGCCACACGGGCACGCTCAAACAAATGATCACCGGGCGCAGCGTGCGGCTTGATAAAAAATTCGCTAGTGGTTGGGAAGAGGCTAACCACATGAACTGCGTTTTTTTGAGCAATGAAATTTTGCCATTGCCAGTTGAGCCTTCGGACAGGCGTTTTTTGGTGATTTGGCCAGAACACAAAATGTCCGATCACGTAACCCGTGCGATAGACTATGAGCTGAAAAACGGCGGGATAGAGAGTTTTTATTATTGGCTGCTAAAAACTCCGATGCAGCTGGAAGGCGAGGATTATCCATTCGGGCCCCACACTAAGCCCCCTATGACGGCGGCCAAGGCCAAGCTGATTGAACACGGCCTGCCGATTTGGGAGGTGTTTTTTAATGCCTGGGAGGCCGGGCATTTGCGGCATGGCGGAATACCTGTGCCGTTTTGCCCAGTGCGCGCCGGGGACTTGTTTAAAATTTTCGATAGATGGTGCCTGGCGAATAAGGAGCACGGCATGGGCCGGCACAAGTTCACAAGTTTTATTGCGAGCAAGGTGCGCAGGCGGGCCGATGTTGAATATTTGCTGCCCGGTGCCGGCAAGCCATTACAGAAAGCTGATTTTTTTATGCCTGGCGACAAGCCCGACAACATGACGCAAAAGGAGTGGCTGGGCCAATGCGTGCACGAGTTTGACCGAATTTTGGCCGGCGACTTGGAGAATGCTTGATGAACCCCGGAAAATTGCGAAATCCCCGGACGAACCCCGGAAATTTTATGCCGTGTAACTTGTTGATTTTAAAGGAAACCCCGGAAAACCCGGAAAACCCGGAGTTTTTTTCGCGCGCGCGTGCGCATTTGTGCGCGTGATACACAGGGAGAAACGGCGGGGTGATTTTTAAAAAAAATTACATGCGCGAGGAAATTTGTTCCGGGTTTTCCGGGTTTTCCGGGGTTTGTATATAAATCAATAACTTACAGCGTTTAAAAATCCGGGGTTTTGGTTAAAAACTCCGGGGATTGGCAAAAAAGTCCGGGTTTTAGTCTTTATTCACTGGGGAGCGATTAAAAAATGAGCCAGAGCACTGAATTTTTACTCGAGCAGTGGGGTTTGTGGCAGGTGCAGGGCGTTGGCCTTGGGTGCGTGTGCATTCTGGGCGCTGTGCAGCCAAGGAAGGGCAGCAACGGCCGCCCGGCGGCTGAGATAGACGACACCACGGCATGCCGCGTTGACAGGGCTGTGGCGGCCCTGCGGGCGCGTGATGCTGAGGGGTATGCCTATGTGCAGGCCCGGTTTAAAGACCGCCTGAGCCTGGCCATGCTGGCCCAGCGGCTGCGCGTGTCGCGCTACGTGGCCCAGCGCAGGCTAGAAAGCGCTGTGCACTGGGTTGATTTGGCGCTTAGGGTGCATTAATTAAAAAATTGCAGTGTGTGTTTATGTGTTCTTTTGTGTTGTTAGGTGTAAGTATTTTTTGAATCGATAAAAAAAGACGTGTTTTTACTCGCAGCCGAGTGTAAGTTTTATGGCAGAGTGGTACAGAGTTATGCGAAGGGTTTTTGTTGGTTATTCCCGCCGAAAGGCGGGTTTTTTTTGAGTTAAATTTATGCCAAGTTTTTACGGCTTGAGCCGACCAGCAGAATTGCCAGCAATAGTCCAGCGGGTTTGCGATGTGCTTGGCCATGGCTTTAACCGCACAGCCAGCCATTTGCTGCTGGAAACCATGGCGGTTGAAACGCGGCTTGGGCAGTTTCGCGACCCCACGCCAAACGGCGCCGGGCGAGGCATTTGCCAGTTTGACCCTATTGCGTTTCGTGATGTGCAAGACCGCGCAAGCGCTTCGGACATTCTTGCCATTGATGCGGAATTCGGCATAAACATTAAGTTTTTGACTCACGCCCAGCTGGATTATTCGCCAGTTGTCTCGGTGATTTTTTGCCGGCTGTTTTACAAGCTGGTTAAGGCACCAATCCCGCCCAGCATGTCTGGCCGCGCTGAGTACTGGAAACGCTATTACAACACCGTGCGAGGCAAAGGCACGGTTGAGGATTACGCCAAGGCTGCGGCGCTTGTTGATGCGCTTGAGGGCCGGTAATCCATGCCAGTTGAGAATTTGCCGCCCCCGGGCGACTGGAACATATTCACTGTGCTGATTGGCCTTGGCATGTCTGCCTGGGGTGGCGCGGTGTCTTTCCTGCATCGCGCGCGGCGCGGCATTACCAAGTGCAATAAAACAGAATTTTTTATTGAGCTGCTTAGCTCAATGCTGGCCGGTTTTATTGTTTTCCTGCTGAGTATTTGGCTTGGCGTGCCGGTTATGGCCGCAGGCGCGTTTGCCGGCATTGGTGGACACGCTGGTACCCGCACCATATTTTTAATCCGTGGCATTGTTTTCAGCGCAGCAAGGCGCAAGGGTGAAAATCTATGATTCCCAGCAGAATGACATTAGAGCAGCTATTTTTTATCCTTGTGCTTATTGCTGCGGCATGTTTGCCTGGTATTGCCTTTGCTGCCGAGCCCGATGCATTGCCCGGCCTTGCTGAGCGTGCCGCCCAGTGGCTGGACATTGCTAGCAAAGTAATCGCCGGCGCCGCTGTAATTGCCGCCGCGTTGCCCGTGCCAGCTAGTGTAACCAGCGGCCTTGGCCTGGCTAGAAAATTAATTGATGCCTTGGCCTTCAACTTCGGCCATGCAGCAAATAGAAAGTAAAAACAGGCTGCCAAAGTTGCCGTGCCGCAGGTGTGGCGCAGCAACAGATAACCGCAACGGATATTGCGACAAACACCAAACATTTGCCGTTGGCTGGGTTAAACGACAGCAGGGCAGAACAACTACCGAGCGCGGTTACGGCGCCACCTGGCGAAAGCTGCGCGCACAGATAATCGAGCGCGATAAACAGTGCATGGTTTGCAAAGCGGCTGGATTCGTTGGTCCAGCGCAGCATGTTGACCACATTGTTAATAAAGCCGCTGGTGGAACTGACCACCCAGACAACCTGCAGGCCATTTGCAAGCGCTGTCACGACGAAAAAACAAAACGAGAACGCCTTTTATAAAGCCTTGATGCCTTGCCCTAAAAATAGGGGGGGTATGCAAGGTTTTTTTGCGTTTGCTGGTGAC